>Ga0209208_10000738_pt1 | contig 44067 bp, 34 predicted proteins | sample S1TSphfallax_3_FD_187694 | JGI IMG/M metagenome (GOLD analysis project Ga0209208, IMG submission 187694) | Host-associated microbial communities from peat moss isolated from Minnesota, USA - S1T2_Fd - Sphagnum fallax MG (SPAdes) (version 2) | ecosystem: Host-associated > Plants > Peat moss >...
CTTGGATGATATCTGTCGATTCTTTTCTAAAGAACTGGGATGAACCCTGGCCAGTTCTGAAGCACTTTTTAATACTCACCCAACACAAGGGTGTGTCACATTGTCGCCTTGCCATTTACATTAAAAGGTATCTTAAGGCAAAAGGAGATTGAATTACGGAAACTCAAATATTTCACCATGCAAATATATAATCTTCAAAAAAACCTCTAAAAGAATCCAAAATCGTTCAAGATCTTATAACTCTATAGCTAATCTCAAGCTTCAACACAAGCCAAAAATATCATCTTTTGAAAAATCCTCATGTAAAAATAGACCTATTATTACCTAGGGGCCAAAATGCCTTAAGCCACCATATTCTATAATGAATCTAAATTTTATTTTAATTTATTTTTTAAATTAAAAATATATATATTATATATATTATCTATTTATTTTTATCTCTCTTTAGCAAGCTTGGATTTGCACCACAAATGAGATTTGTAACAAAAATTACAATCATGGGATGCTGCATTAAGGGTACATTGAACACAACAGACTTGAACAATTTCATCCATGCCCTGGAGAAAATTGCATTTTGGAGAAAACCCATTTGTGCTGCTAATTGACAGCTTTCTGGTTTTGCAGTTTAGTTCTAATTTCTTTTAGGGGTTTTGGAGTAAGTAGATTTTATTTTTTTAATTGGTGAATTTTTTTTCTCCCTCTTGATGATGAAAAAAAAAATTCCCGTCCAACTCATGCAAAGTATATATTTGAAAAAAAAAACACCAAAGTGACCGGATGTCAAGGAAAGAAATTCCTAAATCACCATACTTAGATAATAGGTTCTAGTAGATTACCAAAAAATATAGCAAGATTATAACCTTAAATGTTTTTTACTTTCCTCTCTTACCTATAGCCAAATTTGGCTAATTCCTATGGTGGATTATGGCCAGTGTGGCCACATCACAAAAGTCATGGTGACAAGCTTTAGACTAATTGAGGAGAAATTAGAATTCCACTCACCCAATTCATTTATTAAAGTGAAAGGTGCAAGAGCTAGAACATAGGGTAACCCTTAGGGTTAATTAAGGGTTAAGTGAATGTTTAAGGTGGCAACTATGTCTCTCTTTTGTTGCATGAGTCCAACAACTACTTATCTTTTTGGGTGTTGCCTGTGTAGGCCATGGATGAATGGAATATTGAATACTCCAACTGCTCCCTACCAAACTACCACTATTAAGGAAGAGTTTTTGCCTCTTTGGATTTGGTCAAATTTTCATTAAGGAAATGGTTTTAGGGGGAGTGGGGCGAGAAGGTGAGGATGGAGGACCCCAACAATCAGTTGTTAAACCCTAAATCCTTAATCCATGAATATCCTTCCCTCCTTGGATCTATTTAGACTTATCTGTAAAGTCATTCCCAGTTGGCCCACAGTCTGAATCCCAGTTTTTTTCATTTAATGCCCAGTTTTGTGTTGTCCATAAAGTTTACCAAACTAGGGACCAAACATCAAAATTGGGAATGATTTTCACAAAAGTAAGGACCAGGAAAAAGTTTTTAGGGAACTATGGGCTGCCCTATTTTATTTTATTTTGGGTTTTTAGGTTTTTGGGGTTTGGTATGTGGGATTTCTAGTTTTTTTAAAGTTAAGAACTAAGGGTGAGGGTTGAAGAGCTGATTTTAGGGTTCAAGCACAATTTCAGAACTTGTTCTTGAGAAAATACTAGTTTCTCTCTTTCTCGTTTGTTTTTTTGCATTTCTTTTTTAGGAAATGGATTATTTTCCAAGCTCTAATTCTTCTTGAAATGATGATGATATCTTATATGACATAGATGAAGAGGTTACAATGTTGTTTTTATCTTAATATGTTGCATGCAATTTTGGAAACTTCTTCAACTCACATGAGATGGGGGGGGTTGATCGATTTATGGACCTAGTTATAGGTGTTTAGGATGTGTTGACCAATATGTGGGTCGCTTCAACAATCTTCAAGAACATAATTAACTCCATTACCACAAAATTTGGAGTTGGCATCCCTTGTCATGCTTACAATCACCTCCCATTTTAGGTTTACATGTGAAACTTTTTTTTTTTCAAAGAGACTATCAAAGCTTATCTCTAAACATTAATTTTTGAACTTTATTTCATTCATGAAACATGACAATGTCATGAATTATGATTCCTTCATATGAAATTAGTCCAAAAGTTCTATGTGTGATGCATTATCATTTTATCCTACACAAAACCAAATTACACACACCTCTTTCAATTTACAAGTTGCAACCTTACTTACTAATGCCATGCATAGAAGATGGATAGATTGTCATTGGTGACCATTTTTTTAACCATGTAGACCACACATGGGTTAAGCACTTTTAGTTACATGTTTAGGCAAGTTCTAACTTGTGCATGTGAAATGCATGTTGTGTCGCAACCCTACTTTGAAAGAGTGTGAGGATGAGATTCACACTCCCGAAATGGGGACTTGGGAGTCCTCCGGGACTTTCAAAAATTTTAAGTTCGATTGCAGGGGTCAAAACACCTCGCATTGGGGCGTTATTTATATCACTGGAAAGCTATCGAAGTGTAGATGTCAAAAATGGGCTTGCATGAGCCATTTGGACATTTTCAGCACAAGTTATGGCAAAAAGAAAGGTCGAAAGTCAAATTGGTAGTTTGACTCCCGACCATTAAAAGTTGGGAATCGACATGACCCTGATGTGTGCAGGTGGAGTGCGACACATAGTTGGAAACTCTCGATGAGAGCTACAATTTTGCTTCAAACCTCGTCCCAATCAGAGGACTGAGCAAAGAGTTATAGTCCCGTAAAGTTGTGGGAGTCCAAACTGTGGTAGTTTCGAGACTCCTCCTTGGGAGTCTTGGGACAAAAAACCATTCAGATGTGAATGTCGCAGGGAGGCATAGAGAATACTATATGGGGGAAGGTGGTGGCTTCCCTCGAATTCAGGCCGTGGTGAGTCTTGTGAATCCAAAGTTGCCCGTGGCTTGTTCTAGCACTAAAGGTGCTCCAAAAAGTGAACTAACCAGCTTGTTGGTTGGTTTGATGTAGGTTCAAGTAAGTAACTAAAGCTTGTCACTCTTCCTAGTCCCATCCCGGAACTTCAGCACGCCCCTCTACCCCTTTTAGTGCTAAGAGTTGAGAACGTGCCCTGAATTCCTCACAATTCCACTGTTTGAGTAACTCAGACCCATCTTGGTTCTAACTAGGAACTTGGGAGCGCATCACGTTGGATGTCAAAGCTCACCTAAAAGTGAAATGTCATGGTTGTGAAGCTCTTGGATTGAAGTTATGACATTTCCACTTTTGTCATTGGCCTTTGAATTAGGCCTAGTGAGGAGGACAAGGGAATAGAAAGCCTAGGAGACAAGTTAGGAGTATCACACTCCATAAAACTAGGAATATTAAAAAACGAAGATATGTTAATGTTAAAATCATATACCTTTTGAACACATTGCTTGTGACACGATTTTTTATTGTTTTGAATCATGCCAACACTTCATCACATTGTAAAAGTGCTTTTTGGAGCCCTCTTCATTAGAATGATTAATCTTCCCATGTTCCTTTAGAACAACCTACAATTAGTCTTTCAAAATGTTCTATGTGAATGTTAAATTGAGGTAGGTAGTTTAGTAGTTGGTGTAGATCATTTTCCAAACCATTGTTGAAATCAATTATTTCAAATGTATTTCACCATTAGAGTAGATGGGAAAATGAATGTTAGAACATGGCCATGGTATTTAGGTGCAAAGATTCATAATGGCTCTCAATACTTTATATTTCCTAGTTAGCTTTTCCTTGTGCTTACAAGCCTTTGGAGGTTGGGAATCTAATTGCATCTTTATGTCAAATGGACACATCAATTGACAATTTTGTCATCACACAAATTTAAAAACCTTTTGCAATTTTCACTAGATTACAGACAATGTTCAACCTTTTTAAATAGTTCATTGGACTACAAAGAGCAAGCCCATTTTCCAATAGTAGCAAACCACAAAGCTAAAAATGCCACCTCTCATTGCTATATATATATTGTAAAGTTATCTTGTCAAGTTCCAAGAGTTGTAGATGACAAATTAGTTTCAAAATGTTACTATTAACCCAATACAAAACCTAAAGGTTTCAATGATTTTATAGACCTCCAATTCATTACAAAAACTATCCCCCTTGATAAAATGCAAAGCACAATTAAAAACCCCTCTTTTGATTTTGTAGATCGCCAAACACAATTGAAAAGGAAACATAAAACAACTACAAACCTCCCAACACAATCAAATAGTTTAAATGATTATGCAAATTGCTAAACACAATCGAAAACACACCTTAGAACAAACGAAAATCTCTTAACATAATTCTAAGAACTATAGACCTATATTTAAATAGCCATCCCAAGAGTTTCAAACCTAGGACAAAAGTGCATTTACAATGGTTGGTAGACCTCTAAGTCACAAATCAAAAATGTAATTGAAGTGCATAAAATGCCATAAAGTTATATTTTCTATTCCAAAATTGCATTTACAAAATTTGTGTGTCTTGATTTTTTTTTAGTTCTATCAAGTCACGTATTTGCAAATAATACTTAAAGCACTCAACTTCAAACTACAATGACTTTTGAAGAAACACCTTTTAAAACCACAATGGGAGATAGTTAGATAGTAAGAACGGTTCTTGCATTTGACACCTTCAAGAGCTTGCTATTCTAAGCTTTTTGCCCACAAATTTATACCTCATTTTATTTACACAACATTGTTGTCATAACATGGAGGGGCTTGTGTGCAAATGCAAGCAAGACATAACCTAACTAACGACAATGGTCTTGGGGAAAGGTGGTAACAATTGGTGTTCACATAAGTTTGGAAGGTGAGTTTATGGCTATGGGCAGGATTTAGGGATAGAAGCTTTGCCACTTCTTTTTTTCTTCTTTTTTTGACACTTTTGCTTGAGGATTTAGAGTAGCCAAGGAACAATTAGGGCTTGCACTAATTCTCAAAATTTGGTGCAAAAAATAGAAAAGCGCAACAAGGCCACTAAAAAGGGTTCCCAAAAGGATAGGTCATGAGTGTGACAATTATAAACAACATCATGGTCCTTTGAAATGTCATCTTCATAAACACAAGGAATACTCATCATCTCTCTTGAACAAGTTTGGAAAGTTTCTAAACTCTTACATCTCACTTTTGAAGCTCACCATTGGCAACTTGTGAAGCTTGAAAACATGTGAAGCTCAACAACAATAGTTCCATCCCATGTTTCAATAAAACAAGAGGTTCCCATGCCTATTTGAAGGACTTTGCGGATAACTCTATTAAGAAAGAAAATTGGGGCAAAAAAATTTCGATAAAACTAGGGGTTCCCATGCCCTATTTAAGGGACTTTGCGGGCAACTCTACTATGAAAGAAAACTCAGTCAAGAGAATTTCAACAAAACTAGGGGTTCCCATGCCCTATTTGCGGGACTTTGTGGATAACTCTATTATGAAAGAAAACCAGGGCAAGAGAATTGTGATAAAACTAAGAGGTTCCCATGCCCTATTTGAGGGACTTTGCAGATAACTTTATTATGAAAGTAAACTTGGGCAAGAGAAATTCAATAAAACTAGGGGTTTCCCATGCCCTATTTGAGGGACTTTGCAGATAACTTTATTATGAAAGAAAACTTGGGCAAGAGAAATTCAATAAAACTAGGGGTTTCCCATGCCCTATTTGAGGGACTTTGCAGATAACTCTATTATGAAAGAAAACTTGGGCAAAAATTTTTAGGGTTCAACTAAAGATCACTCAAAAGAGAGATGGATGTCCAACTGAATGAATGAAATAATGAACGGGCTATGAAAAAGTTGGCACAAATTTCTCAATATGTGACAACATGTGTACAGTAATATGCCACTAGAAAGGGTGTCCTATAAGTTGGCTTTTACTGTGTACAAAGCTCAAACCCCCCCCCCCTCTCCCCTTTGCTTTGGTTTTCTTGCATATTGGTCCTCTTACGGTGTTTTTTTCACACACATGTTGCAAGGGAGAGGGCCTTCGGAAGAGCTTCCCACAACAACTGGTTTTTGGAGCGTAGCAAAAGTGTTTTTTTTTTAATATTCCCTCAATCATTTGTGTGTGGACCAAACCCTAAACCCTTGTTGACAGGATGGAGAAGTCAAGTCATAAACTTTGGATCGATCTTTCTTTCTTTCTTTCTTTCTTTCAAGACAGACAAGAAGTACGACTTGAGTCTCTATGTAACGCAACAAACAAAAAGGTGAGCGGAAATGGAGAGAGAGAGAGAGAGATTGAGTATAAAAGAGAGCTGGTAAAGAGCATGCAAGTTTGGGTTTGTATAATTTGTCTCTTTCGTGGTCACACTTCACTTATCTGGATAGTCGGTCGTATTCAACACATCGCCCAGGAAGTCTAAGACCCCAGGACAGCCCACGAATAACATTGCTTTCCTTGTTCTTGGATCGCCTCCACTGCTGCTACGTATATTTTCACTGTTCCTACTTGTACAACTACTATAAGTAACTCTCGAACCCTGTGCATTAAATGCTGAGTTTTAGTAAAATTTCCCTACTTTGCAGATACCTCTGAAAGAAGGGATAGGGTGGGTGAAAGGGAGGGTGAAGAGAGGGTAACTCTATTATCCGAATAAAATCCTGTAACTCTTGTGAACTAGTAAGCCAATCTCATTGAATGGTACCCAGTTTTGCTCACTTTATGCCTGAGTCACTCAAATTGGGGATGAAAGTGGGACTAGCCTAGGGGTCGAACTAGGGGTCAAAGATATGGTGACTTTAGGAATGACTTTCCTACATATGAAGTTAATTTAATGGGGTCATTCAATGCACTCGTTTTTATAAAAAAAACTAAAATGATTGAAAGTTTTTTCTGACATGAGCTTGCCCATCCAAAAGAAGCAAAAGAAGAAAAAAAGTAGTAAAGAGAATATATGTATATGTATACTTATTTTTGGAAATTTCTCATATTTTTCCAAGTTTTGGTTTTTTTTTGTCTCTTCTTATACAAAGAAAATTTTAAATGGGGCCTTTTCAATGCACACATTTTTGTAAACTAAAAAAGTTGGAAATTTTCTTAAGGGATTGTTGTTGTAGACACAAAAGACAAGTAGAGAAAGTAAATAAAATGGGTGAGTCAAAGTGGAACAAGGTTTGTTTTATCTAGGCTTTGCTAGTAAAGTTGTTACCTTGGTACAAATATGTAGCCCTTTTGTTTTTGGTCCACTTTCTTCTTCTTTTTTCTAGGGTAGCGGTTCCAAGACTTCAATGTGTCCAAACTTAGTTTTGGGTCTTTAATGTTTCTTGTTTCTTATTTGAGGAGCCTTTTTTTTTTCCTCTCCTTCTTTTAGAAAAAAAAATGTTGGTACAACTCAACAAAGAATCTCCCATGCTCAATCATGGTGATCAAATAATTTATCTCAAATCCTTTACTCCACGTCCCTCCCTCCTTGCAAAGCCAAACCCTAAACATCCACATCCCAATCACCCCCCTCCTCAATACTTGTGAGAAGTTCCAAGTTTTGACCGAAGCAAAAGCATAACAAAAGCATAACAACACCTTCCCCAAGATGCCAACTCAACAATAGTTGCGAGAAGTTCCAAGTTCCAACCCTAGCAAATGCATAACAACACCTCCCCAAGATGCCAACTAAGAGAAGCAACAAATTCGGTGTCGTATCTTTCAAGTACCACTTTTGGTTGCTTTTTAGTTGCATCTCCACGGACGGTTCTTACCCATGACCCCATATTTGAGCCTCTACATACAAGTATTCACCACATTTAACATAAAGTGTTAATTATTATAGTGTCATCCTCGGATCTCACCCATGAGAAAAATGGACTACCATAGTCATACCTAGACTAGTTTTTGGCGGCAAGGTGCTCAATAATTTTATTTTATTTTTATCAGTTATCTTTGACAAAATAAAATAAAATAAATTTACAATTCAACATTAGATCTTGAGAGCTTCATTAATTCAGAATTTTTGTCATGGCAAGCACATATTTTTCAAGGGAATAAAAATAAATAAATGAAATTGCCATATTTAGACAATAATTTCCAGCATTTTGCCAAAATGTAGCAAGAATCCTAAATTTTTGTAATGTTCTCTCTTACTTGTAGCCAAATTTGGTTAAAGTCCTCTTGTTCGCCAACTTACCCATCTACCTCAGAAAATTGAAAGAAAAAACACACCTTGGTGCAAACCAAACAAAGGGTGTTTTGGAAAATGTGGCCCAAAGTCACCATCTTTCAAGGAAAAAATAAAATGAGATCGCCATATTTAAGCAATAAGCTTGAGCATGTTGCCAAAGCCTAATTTGTGCTCTCTTACCTATAGCCAAATTTGGCGAAGCCGTCTTGTGGATGATTGCCAATCCCACCATCTACTTCACAAAATCCAGGAAGCCTTGATGACCACCAAAAGGAAGTTTTAGCAAAATTTGTTTATAAAGAAGATATGAAAACCAAAAACAAAAAAAACACAAACATCCTTCTATATATTTGGCTACTTACTCAAACCATGTATAGAAATCTGGCAATTTTTTTTCAAATTCTGGCAATTGAAAATCTGAAAAATCATTTCATCTTAGCATTTAAAATCTTTACATTCACTTTTTGGTGAAATATTTCCAATAAAAAAAATTATTTAAAAAAAAAAACACTAACTCATTCAAGGATTTGATCCTGGACCCATTGGAAAACTCCAAAATTACTTGAATTTTGAATTTTTAAAATTCGAACTTTGCTTTTAAAATTCAAACAATGGTCAGGGTGAGGGGCCAAAAAAAAACATTAATACTGAAAGTCGCCACATTTATTGTACTTGCTTTTCAATGTGTAGCCAAAATATAGAAAAGATGATAAAGGATTTTGTATTTCATATTTTGGTTTATAGCCAGATTTGGCTAAATCTTACCGGAGATGATCGCCACTTTTTGTACATCTTCCTATAAACGATAGCCACTTTGGCTATAAACAAAAAAAAATCTTTTAAAAAAACACCGATACCGACCAAGTGCATTAGCCTAGCTTTCGGTATTAGGCAAGTTGGTAATGACTTTTTGTTAGGTATTTGTGAAAATTTGAGAGAGAATATGGTATTTTAGGCAAAAGGAAAGCTGAAGTTATTATTGAGGCAAAAGCTATATATTATGACTTTTTGTTAAGCATTTGTGAAAATTTGGGAGAGAATATGGTATTTTACACAAAAGGAAAGCCGAAGTTATTATTGAGGGAAAAGCTATATTATGACTTTTTGTTAAGTATTTGTGAAAATTTGGGAGAGAATATGGTATTTTAGGCAAGAGGAAAGCTGAAGTTATTATTGTGGCAAAAGCATTATAGCATTATTGTGGCAAAAGCTATATTATGACTTTTTGCCATGCCAAAGTGATTTGATGCACTGACATCATGCACATGTCATACACACATCAGATCTGGACTAGTTTCAGTAGCACACCATCACAATATAAAATTGTGTTCACACTTAAGACCACATCTTCATACCCACCCCCACCCACCCCCATTTCTAAAAGCCTCTCATGACTCTAACTAAGTGTGTGTGTGTGTGTTTTTTTTCCAAATGTTTTTAAAATATTTTTAAATTTTTATTTTTATTTTTAAATTTTTTTTTCAACTTTGTAATGTATAGCTGAGGAGATGATCATTCATAAGAAGGTTTAGCCAAAAACTGGCAAAAAAGGAGATATGAAAGTTTTTTGAAATATGAAGCATCCTTCTTCTATAGTAGTGCCAGGTGTTACCTAGTACCTACTTGAAACCTACTGTAGAAATTTGGTGATTTTTTATTTTATTTTATTTATTTTTCTAAACTAACCCCTTCCCCTAAAAAAATATTTAAAAAATTATATATATATAATAATAATTGTTCCAAATGGACATAAACTACAATCCTCAAGGATGTAGGTTATTTTTTAATGGATGTACACTACAATCAACAAGGATGTAGGTTATTTGTGAATGGATGTAAACTATGATCCTCAACGATGTAGGTTATTTCTGAATGGACGTAAACTACAATCCACAAGGATGTAGGTTTTTTTTCTGAATGGATGTAAATTACAATCCACAAGGATGTTAGGTTTTTTTCTGAACGGACGTAAATTACAATCCTCAAGGATGTAGGTTTTTTTCTAAATGGAATCCAGTCTTGAGTCCTTACATGAACTTGTGGTAATACATGATTTGTTTTATTTATGTGCCCTTCTTGTTGTACCTTGGTTATGGTTATGGCATTTTCATGCTTTGAAGAAACATTATGAAAAAAATGTTTTCATTGTAATTTGTTTGACGCAATTAAAAAATGTTTGACTCAACTTGAATATAATTTAATCATGTCTGATATATCTAAATTAAAACTAAATAAACAAGTTGCAATAGACATGATTTTCTTATAGTTAAATCAAAGCACATTTATATATTTTTTAAAAACCATGAGCTTAAAGCATAAGACATTTTCTTCTTTTGTTTTCATATCATGGTTGATCCCAAACTTGGGCCTTCTTTTGAGCCTCATACTAAATAGCCCACTTGACTTGGCAATTATTATTGTGCAATTAAATATTATGGCTAAGAAAATCCAAACAATATGGCACCCACAATGAATTTGAGTAACGCATGTCACATAAAAATAATAATGTGTAGAAATCGCATGTCTATAAATGAATCAAGTAATTGTGCTGATTTATAATATCATAGCAGTTGGTGCTCAATTTATTCTTTTCCTAGATTGATCTGAAAGATTAAATTGCCTTTTGGCTCCAATAAATTTCAGAATAACATCATTCATTCTTTTCCAAATGTGGGGTTAAAAGTAATTTCTAATTGGAGATTATAATATGTATCATTCTAAGTGGGGAATTACCTAGTTTTCTTTTTTGTGTGGAAATACCTGTTTTTTTCAGTTCATTTTCACTATATCAAAATTGACTTTGGTTGTCTTTGTATGGAACCACCTAGAAATCCTGAAAGTTTGAAGAGCCTAGACTTTTCGAATTCCAAAATGTTGAAATACTTCATAATTTGAAATTTTAAAAAAAATTGACACCCCAAAAAAAATTCCATCCAAATTTGTCAAATGTGAATTACTAAATTCTAAAATCTAGATATTAAAAGTATTATTGTTTATGTGTTAATCAGATATCATTTGGATTTGAAGATTTTGAATTACTAAATAACTGTGTCTTTGGGCCTCTCTTTCATTCTTAAATCCTTTTTTCCATTCTTAAATGTTAGTTATTAGCAAAAAAAGAAACAAACTCAAGACAAAATAATAATAGTTTCATCATAAAAGAGGGAGAAAATTACTTTTTTCTTCATGAAAAAATATTTATTACACAACATTCACAAAAATGAAAGCAAAATCAAAAACACAATCTGAATTTTTTTAAATTTCCAATCTAAAGGGAAAAAACAATTTCAAACCCATGTTTATTATGAATGTTCATTTTTTCTTTTTTCTTTTTGTCATGAAGTGTTGATTTCACCTTAAGCTCACCCTCTTAATGGGAAAATTGTTCCTCTTCACCTTTAGCCCTCTTCCTTTTATGAATATCTTTATTATAATATAAAATCCCTAATATGTTTTCATTATTATTATGTTGGCATCCCAACAATCACTTATTCCAACTTGTCTCCCCATTTGTGATGTTGATAATTTTTATCTCTTTAAGTTGATATTAATCACCATTTCCAAATAGGAATGTCAACAAAAATGGATCTCATTGTCATCATTGTAAAACTTGGCAATGGAAAAAAACAAAATTGTGAATGAAACATGTACTTTGACAAGGAATTGTGACCAAGTGAATTTTCACCCTAAACCCTAAACCCTTATACTTCCTTCCAAACTTAGTCATTTTCATCTATCAAACAAACAAGGTTGATGTGGTTTGTAAAACCCTCTATCAAGGTTAGAGACCCCAAGTATCCACATGGATTTCAATCACAAGATGACCAATGCCCACTCACCATAAACCCAACTTTAACTATAAACATCTAGCATACTTAGTGGTGAAATAAATTGTAGTATGGCTTTACCTTTTTGCAACCATTTTGAAGGTGGTTGATGGGTTGGTGAAAATGCAAGCTAAAAAACTCATGCAATTTGCTTGTGTTAAGATGGATTTTGTAACTTATTTGATCAATAGCCAGCCCAAAAAAATGGTACATATATGCTTGAGACAACTTTGGATAGCTTTAAGACCTTTTCGAACTATGAATGTACCATTTGTGTTCATAGCACACAAATGAACTCACAAACAAAAGTCATTTGACAAATAGCCATCCTTAAGCAAGGAATAGTACTACTAGGACAAAACAAGGGGTTGTGTGATACTATGGGCCTTACTTATTAATGTAAATGGCATCTTAAGACAAAAGAAGAATTACGGAAATTTTAATATTTCACCATGCAAAAGTATAATCTTCAAAAAAAAATTCCCTAAAAGAAACCAAAATGCTTCAAGATATCATAACTCTAGAACTAATTTCAAGTTTCAAGGCAAGCCAAAATATCATCTTTCAAAAATCCTCATATAAAAATAGACCTATTACCAGCTAGGGGCCAAAATCCCTTAAGCTACTATACTCTATAATGAATCTAAACACAACAATATATCCTTGCCTTGGTAGGCAAGGCCAAAAACAGGGGAAGACATAATCATAATTGTGGTAGCTGAATTTGGAATTCTCCAACCACAATTACAATAATATAACATCTTTGAGACTTGTAAGGAGTTGTCAGTTTGGAAGAATACTTAAATCATCTCTAGAATGGTTTTTATTAAAAAAACATACCCAATTATTTATGATGATGCTTTTGCAAACAAATGACAAGCTTATCAACAACAAAATTGTCTCTTCTGCAAAGAAGATTGAAAAGGAAACCCAAACAATTGACAGGAAGGCCCAGACAAGTGAGTAATTATATCTATCACAAGATTATGTATTCCTAGTTTTGGTCGGAATGATTGGGACCATGCTCATGCATAACACATGTTATGAGAAATAGTTGTGTTTACGGTGGAGGAGGCCATTTCTCATTGCTTGTGACTCCATTCTTAAGATGACAACCAGATGTGAACTCATTCATTGAAAACCTCCAGCATCTTACACCTCCACCCACAACTTGATATTTGTAGTCCTTGAAAAGGTCCTCAACACCTTACACATCTTCAACTGCAACTTGATACCATCATCATTGCCATAATCCCCTTCATTGCAAACAACTCTCCTGACTATTGAGAAATCTGCAAACTCTCAATTTAAGTAAGACCAGGACAAGTCAAAGAAAAGCTTCCAGATCACGACTGAAGGACCTTCAGGAAGAAAGAAAAACACTGGAAGGGAAGAACTTGAAATGAAGAAGCATAAAAATTAAAAGTATGAACAGCAGTGACAGTCTCTACTTGTTCAAGGACCATCAACCCTGTTATTAAAACAGCCTGACAAAATTCTAGCAGAAATTCTAGCAGATCTCCCTATGGTCACATAATGCACAAACAATATGCTCACAATGCCCACAATGGGATATGTTTCAAACAAAAGAATATAGCCTGGTTTTTCCTTGTGTGAGGAGTAGAATTAGTTTAGTTTTTCTCCAGTACAAAGTGATGGGGATTTAGCCTGGACTGTATGCTCGAAGAAAGAACTGCTATAAGAATTGAAAAGAAACCGATGAAAGATATTACCTCCTTGTCTCAACATTTGTATGTCCTCTGCACATTGGAAAAAACAGAAGGAGAATGAACCCCTCCCAAATCTGAAATGGTCACGAGTGGATTATCTATCAAGCTCCAGTTCTAAAAACTCCCAGCAGTCCATACTTCTAACTAAAAAAATTACAATAAGAAAGGAGAGTCAAACATGTGTTCATTCATGGCAGCCTCAATGACCTTGGATCTAAAAGGTATAGTGGCCATGTATAGGCATATCTGACTAAAAAAGCCTCTTGGGTCCTCTGACCATCTCTCTGTTCTCATCCCATTTCCCCCTCTCTGTTGCTGCTATTGCCACCAGTATGTGGCAATTTGACATCACAGATGGAATCCTGCTCAAATTCCAGGCTAAAACTCAGCTTTTCATAGCCTCCATAATAAAGCCAGGATGCATAATTGTTCCATCAGCCACAGCAGCTGAACCCTCTTGGTGAAAAGGGTCCAAGCACACATGACTCCACATCTCAGGTGACTCAAATGAAGCTTTCCAACCAGATGAATCCAGGCCAAGCCAATGCTTGCCAGTGATGGTGATGAAAGGGAGTTCGTCATGAATGGTGGCACTTCAAGAGTCATTAAATGTGAGCCAGTTGGGAATAAGAGGTAGATCGAATCAGGGAGCCACAAGTGCAGCCATTTGCCCCAACTAGCAAAAGTGATGGGGATCACCCACATTCTCCAGGGGGTTCAAACACGACCACTGTAAAATGTACTGGGAGACCTTCCCCGAGAGTGCAGAGTCTTCATATCATAAGATGGTGTGAATGTTAGCACTTGATCATCCTCACCATCATCTGACCGCCACCGCACTCCTCTGCCCTCTTCTTCCATACCTAGAACCCTGGCCGCCGTGACCACCAAACACAACATACACATTAGCTTTCACCAGTGACCACATCTAATACAGTAGGGTGCTTCCATCAACCCTATGTGACAAACAACTCATAACCATCACCCCCTGCTGCAGAAGGAAAGCAACTGATCTAGCCTCAATCCCAGACCCAGATAGCCCCTATCACCATGAACTTCTAGTTCACACCTTCTTGAAGCCTTGGAGGAAAGTACAGTGCCATTTGGTGGATGGCTGTCCAGACCATTGTTTTCTGAAGAACCTTTACTGCGATATGCCTCTATGTCAGGTGATCTGGTGCGCAACCATGACCGATCTGAAGGAGGCCGCTTTCCATTGGTTGCCCAGTTGTGCCTATCTGCCATCACCATATCTGTTTCATCATCCTCTTCCAAACCTAACCTGGATTTATGTGAGCCATTCTGTGCTGTCAATGGTGAACCTTTGCCTCCGATACCACTCAATTTTGATTTCCCACGTGTCAATTTCCCCTGCCCAGCACCCCAGGAGGAAGGGCCAGCAGGTAAATCCAGTCCATCAATGCTGCATGCTTCCTCCAATTCCACAATCGAACCACTGGAGTCTCTTGCGATATCAGGCTCATAGAGTAATCGGCGACGTTGCACTGGGCTAGCTATTGGACTGTCATACTCGAAGGCTCTGGTGGGTTCACTGGCCATTGGCAAACTTGACTGTGGAAAAATAGGTGACTGAATCTGCTGAAGACCATGTAGGATGGATGGTTTCTGAGGCTCTGTCCAGGCTGACGTTGATGGAAGGTTGATATCTCTGGATTGTGTGGGCTTTCTGTCCATACTTCCATCAGTAGGAACAAAAAGGGGTGATGCCAGAGAAAGAGTGTTCCTGGTTTTGTCCACATTTCTTATTTCAGGCTGTGGTTCTTGCACTTTGGTAAGTGTGCTGTTCTGTGCCTGCTGACGTTGCACAGCTGGGAGCAACTCCATGCACTTCTCCTGAATCATGTCCATCATTTCCACCTCACTCTTACACATCACAGCAGATGCCACACAAACTAGACAGCCAAGCAGCATTGGAATTGAGTACTACACAGGGGATATATCCGCTTAAAAGAACTAAGGTGCTGCATTCCATCCTGGCCAAAGACCTTGTGTGTCTACAGAGAGCAACCTTCAAGGTCAGAGAGCTGAGGGGAAAGAAGCAAGGATGCCTTTCACATTGAAAATAAGGACAAAGGTTTGCTTACAATGATTCGAGTCCTCTTGTTGCATGCATTACGAACATGAGCAACTTTGGCACGCTCAGAACAGTGACCCATCCAGCGTTGCTCAAAGTCAGACAACATTCTATGCACCATCTGTGCATCCAGATAGCGACACCGCTGCATAATTAACCACCCACATCACACCTCTGTTAGGAAGCCTGCCTTTTTTAAGACCTCAACTAAATCTGCAGTAACAGAGGCTTCTAACATTGTTCAGTGTATACCTGCACATAGAAAACAACCAAGAGATTGCCTGCAGGAGAGGATGGATCTTGCGTGGCATACTCCAGGAGACACTTCCTCACAAACATTTCCTCCTCAATTTGCCAAGGAAGCACTACCATGCGATCAAGCAAGCCCATGTCTGCACAGTATCTGCAAACTTCTGACACCAGCACTTCCATCTCCACTGCCCAGTCACCACCCTGATGTTTTACAGTGTCACAATGAGTTCGTTGATACATGTAGCCTTCAGAGAGCAGATCAGAGTGCAGCCAGACTCGCAGAGTTGTGAGAGCCTCAGGAAGTGGCACTGCCCCACTTGCCTGCCCATCTCGTACACTAGCACGCAATACTGCAAGTGCTGCCTCTGGTCTATCCCTTTCAAGTAGAACCTTGACCACCTTAGGATGTATGCCATGGGTGGCAACCTCTGGCAGCAGAAGGATTGCCTCCTATCCACCAGTACCACAGAGAAGTATACACAGTTAGAGACAAGCCCTGTACTGAGCAGTGATTTCCATGGTGTTGCCAATTAAAAGACACCATCTCTCATAAGAATTGAGAACTTTCAATTTAACAGGAACCTCAATAAAATTGAGACATGATTTGATAACAAGGCTATAGAGATTCCAAATCTAGCAAAATGCCAGTGAAGAGGAAGGAAACCAACTGGGGAAAAAAAACGCAACAAAAGCTTTGTATTCAAAAGGTCACCACCCAGGATTAAGAAGCCCTTGAAATAATAATCTTAAAGATCCCCAAGGCAGAAACACCAAACAGAAACCAAGAAAAAAGAGGAAGACAAAGAACCAAACAAGGATACAGGAAGAAACAAGATGGAGATGCTCAGTACACCAAGAAACATTGATACCTATGATATCACAGAGGAAATGACAAAATCAAACTTTGAAGGTAATAGTTGTGTCAGTTCCAGCAAAACCAAAATGAACAAAACTAGAACAAGTGCATTGATAACCTTGTGAGTGTTATCCACAAAGTATCACACCATCACCTTCATCATGAATGGCAGTGGCTAGCTACCATTACTCCCTACTGACTTTGTCAGCTCCTGAGCATAGGTATCATCTATAAGCATATCATAATCCGTTCAAAATTTCCTGAAACCAACTTTGCAAAAACCTGCATCCTGATGTTATGTCCCATTTCCAGAAGCAACAGGAACACTCAGTCATGATATTTGGCTAGTACTCAAAAGACATAGGTAGATAAAGGAGACGCATCATCCTACCACAAATTCATGCATGTCTCCAGCTTGTAAGTACAGTGAAGATGTAAGGTCAAGGATGGAAACAAACCTCAAGTGCCTGCTCACTGCAGTCATCCAGAAGGTAGAAGACAAGAGATTCAAGCATGAAATGCCTTGGTATACTGAATGTACGCACATAATCGTCCACAATTGATCTCCAATTCATGTGTGAGAGAGTCCAGTGACGGTCAAATAAGTAGTAAAGAAACTGATTTCGAATTAAGGACTTTGCACATCAGAACTTACTGACACCATTCCCAGAAACCACATGACATCAGACCATAGCAGAAACATCCTCCAAACTCTCAATATCCAGATTGACCCTACCAAAGTACAGATGTTAAGGATACAATCGCTTTCTTGGCAAGAATAAGATCTGAGCTCCCTTCGAGAAACAATTTGTCAACTGCAGCACGCACACTCTTGGGTGGATAGAGCACACCAGATTGCCCTGAAACTGCATCCTGCATGTATTTTAAAGATGGAGAAGTTTGTACAAGTCCTGTTTCTTGTAACCAGCCTGGCTCCAGAAAATCTTCGTTGTTTCCGGCTTCACCAGCACCATCTCTGCCCATTCCAAGGTTAGCCAATGCATCCTCAATAAACATGGATCCCTCATGGCCTGACTCAAACTGGACTGTGGTTTGCAGGCCCTCTGTCCAAGCCCTCTTTCGTGCTGCATTCCTCCTCTCTTCAACTGCTGTGAGCCACTGCCCAACGCTAGTGAAGCGTGGTGACAAACTTTCCAAGAATTGATGCCGTGCACACCAAGCCATCACCTCAGCATGCTGCACTCACCAAGTACAAAGATCTTGAAATCACATCACAAGCTATGAGATCAACATACTCTCAGAGGCCAACACAGGGGCTCATGCAGAAAATGTAGTGAAATCCACATGGAAGAAGGTTGAAACATCACATAGACTGATTCAAGTACGCTGCAGTGAAGACCATGCAACTTGGGAAGTCAGGGAGAGATAGCCACTGCACACTGTACCTGCACAACCTTGCGAATGAACTCCATAAGCTGCTGCAGCTCTGACAAAGTATGAGAATAAGAATGTTCCAAAAGTGGCGCTTCAAGCACCTCCAGAACCTGTATGATTCCTTCCAGTTTCCTCCTACTTCGGTCTATAACATCAGCTTTATCATGCATCTGGTTTGAAGCAAGGCCATCTGTGTCCTCATCATATTAAGGGAACGCATTGTTTTGCCCCACAAAACTAAGAATAATATGCTCTTGGGTTCATTTGCAGCTTGTAATCCACTCCAGACAAAAAATAGCTCCACCTTCAAAGCCAAGACCATCTCTACAAAGACATTTTGACACCTAAGAGAAGCTGTACAAAGAAACAAGGTATCTAAGCATTTTTCAACCTAACATCCACAATCAAACATTCCTCAATTCACATAGGCAATCACTGTCCTCAATGCACAAGACAAAATCACAGAAGCATATAGTGATACACACAAACCTAAACATGGAATAGGAGGATACATATGCGGCCCAGGCCTGAAGATATACTGAGACCAGTGTGCTTACACCATTCCTTCACCACACTCCCATCAAGCAGCATAGAGACAAGCGCACTGCTAGATATGGCCCCTTCATCCATGCAAACATCTGTCACATCTGTACAGTGTGAAGTCAAGGGTTTCATCTTCCTCATGTCTCACAACTTCCTCAACAGAACATATCCACAATAGTTATTGCTCACAACTACCATTGTAGTCTTTTGTAGTCTTGGGAGCAAGAGTGAGAATGAAAGCAAGAACCAAGCTCCACCAAGCTCCAATAAACAAAATCCAAAGGAAAGAGAAAGCAAGCAGGGGAGCGGGGGTCCAAAAGACTAGTTTCAGGTTTCTGAAAAAGAGAACAAGAAGGTACAAGGGTTTTTGAGGATACAATGGCAAACCAAGGCCACAAGATTGTTGTCCAAAGCCACATCAAAAAAGACTCGGAGGCGGCGCACATCATCAGGAGGGCTGACTGTCTGGACATCTGCAGGATGATGATGATGATGCTCATCACCATCATCATCATCATCATGCCGCACCACCAAGCCTGCCTCTACACAGAGCTCATACAGCCGCAGTTGGTCTGGAACAGACTTGTTGCTCACAGGGGTTCGACATATGGGACAGTAATCACATCGCTTGCGACATTCAGCACACAAACATGCATGACCACAGCCTGTGAGCACATGATGCACCGGTCGACCACAGCTACGAAGGTCGCGCGTCGCACGGCATACCTCTACCTTTGCTTCTTCAATCAGCTCTTGCGGGTCCAAAAGTGCCAACCGCTCTAGCACCTGCTCGCGGCGCATCTTCGGAATGTGTCCACTTCTCCCGCCCTATCACTACTACTACGACTACTACTACTACCAGCCCCCCACCCCGGGTCTTCTTCCTTCCCACGCCTCCTCCTCTTCCCCACGTTTGTTTGTTGCCTCCGTCGCCGTTTGTCTCTCTTTTTGTATACTTTTTTTTTTTGGGTTTTTGTGTTGTCTCTTCACCTAAGAAAAAACCAGAGAAAGAAACCAGGTACCTGACTTGCATGTGAGTGAGCGCGCTCTCTCTCTCTCTCTCTCTCTCTCTTTCTCTCTCTCTCTCGACGATTGATTCTATTGCAAAAGCAAAGCTCTCTTCTTGTTTGTCGTTTCTTGTGTCTTCAAGCATCAGCTCTCTTGCAACTCCAACGCAATGTCTTGCGGCCGTGTTCTTCTTTGAAGGTCCATCTCACGCTCATTTTCAGTCGTCGTCGTCGTAGTCTTCATCATCATCTGCAACTCATCACACCAGAACACTTCTCGTCTTCCTCCACAACTCGCGAACAGTGACGACGAAAGGGTTTGGGTTTCTGGCTTCCCGGAGGTTAGGGTTTTGCGCGCTTTAGGGTTTAGAGGTACCGCGGAAATAGCAACAGTCGTGTAGCACCACTCACGCACCGGCAGAAGTTCGTTCTCTCTCGCGACTTTCGTAGGCAATCTCTCCAATCCCTGAGCTCGCTCTTTACCATTCTGCCCTTGACGGCCTCTCTCTCTCTCTCTCTGTCTCTCTGCCTCGTTTTATCGACATATCTGTATATGTGTGTCGAGACTGTGAGCTTGTGAACATGGAGTTTGACGGAGTGAAAGGGACGTGCGCACATGATCGAAGATGGTGCGATGCCCCGCTCAGATTGTTTTATTCTTGCGATTTTTTGGTGGTGTTGTTGACGTCTCAGAGTACACAACGATTTTTGAATCTTCGCCGAGAATCAAAGCTAGTAGTAGTAGGAGCTATGTATGGGCTTGCTTGCTGTTGTTTTGTGGTCAGCTTGGTTTTCGGCCTTAAGGACCCCCGGGAGATGCACGATTGGATGTTACAGTAGTAGTTGGAGCGTGCTTTCTGTGGTTTTGTGGCCAAGTTGCAAGGGTTTTTCCGTCTTAAGGCGCCCGGGGAGATGCATGCTTAGATGTTCAACAACGAAGGAATCTTCCAAAGGATCCAAATCACGAGGTTATGTCTTTGTCAAGGAGAGGACAAGCTCGTTCCGCAAGTTTCCACTTCCGATGAAGAGGAACTTGGTTGCCTGATGTAGGTTTGAAATGGATTTGCCAGCAGCAGAACAACCAGAACAATTCCTTCTCGTTCATCTCAAAGGGTCTGAGTGTATGGTCAGGGAGGAGAGGGAGACACAATGTCCAGATCAAGGAATCCTTCCTCAAAGCTAAGGCATCTATCTGATGGTAAGTCCCTTATGTTCCTTCTCTTCAATGATGGTGATTAGCATTGTACAGCAAGTGATTGCTTTTGTTTTCTGAGCATGACAAGCTTCAACATGCTGTGTTCTGCCAAAGAATTGGTAAGAATTGGTGTTTTCCATGCACTTTCATGCTTAGGTGGTCCATCTGTCTTTGAAAGAGCATTACCATCTAGTGCATAGAGTTATCTTGTTTTCTGTCTTCTCATCCTCAGTGTGAGTTGGATGTTGGAGTCCTTTGCAATGCCTTTCTGCAGATGTGCTGAGTGTCTTTTCTGCCATTGTTTTTGTACAGAGCTTCCAGTAGTCATGAGCTGATAAGAAAAAGATTGTGTAGCTATGCAAGAGAAAACCCAGCACAACTGTACAAAGGAATTGTGAAGATGCCAACATCCAACTGCCACAAAGAATGAGAAGAAGAAAAAACACAACATAAGAAGCAACCAGAGAATCTAAAGAAAGGGCTGCTAAAATTGTCACAACTATTTTCATGCAGCGAAATCAGCAGTGGAAAACACATGGTATAGAATCTTTCCATCTGTAGTTTTTTCTGTAGTCCTCTAGAGAATTAATGGGATGTGGTAGAATGATGTTATGGAAGACTGTTGGTTACAGTGGATATCTGGACACACAGATGACAGTGTCTTTGTCTCACCACAGGTTGTTTGGTAGGAGCTGGGCTAGCCAGTGCTGCAACTTCTCAGTCAGCAGATTCAACAACAAAGGCTGCTAGGCCAGAAGCATCTGAAGTTTGCTAGTTTGCACCTTCAAAATGAGAATTCATGCATTTGCTCTTCCGGTCTTTCTTCAGTGGTTTTGGCTTGTCACTGCTATTCATGTTGAAGGTGATTGTGACATTTTCTGAGTGACGCTCATAAGGTTATGACTGCAATCATTATTTTGTTACCTTCAAAGTGTTGTTGTCAAGTATTCCCTGCAATTTCATAAAGATCCCACAGTAGTCCTTAGTTCCCTGACTTTCCTTTTCAAAGTGCCTGAGACTTTGGTCATGGTTGAACCATGGTAATTCTTTCTGGGATGGATGCAAAAATAATTCATCACAGCAATATGGTGGCCATTCAGATTCTTAGAGGCCTCCATGCAATGGAGATTGACTAATAGTAGTCTGCTTCATTCCCTTTGTTTCCTCCCTATGCATTATGGTTATATTGGGTGGAAATATTCAATAAAAATGATGGTGAACTATATTTTAAACTTTTTTGGGGTACTCTATACTGGTGGTTGTATGGAATTATCATGAATTCTAGTGGGTGTGTAAGGTGCAGGTTTTGTGATAGGTCAAGGGTGAGGGATGTAAAGTACCTGCTTCAGGATGTATTCAACAAAGATATCTCAAAGAATTCTTGTGACATTCTTGATATCAGCAAGGCATGGCTCTGAGCTCAGAACTGTCCTATACATTTTTATTGTAGATTTTCTGCACATTGAACATTCTTTCCTGTTTACCAGGTTATTGTAGCATACTCAGGACACCTCACTAAGCACTTTGCAGGGTGATCAAAGAAAACTGACGAACTTATAGGTACTCCTTCCTTGTAATCACCTGTGCAGTTTGGGAGCATGCACAATTTAGAACATGAGTGAAAGATGACCTAGGAAAACTGAAAGCAAGGTGGGGAATAAAAAAAACAGACTTCAAGAGCAACTTGCCCATCAAACAAGGGTGGGAAGTTCAACCGCAACAGAATTGGCACATCGCCTGGTGAATTGGTTTTTGCTGCTGATACTTGAGAAACTGCTGAAAGGCATCCCAAACAATACCATAAACTCAAAGACTTAAACTTAATGGAGTCATCAGGTCCATGATTCTTTTTCAGGATGAGTATGCGCTGCTGTTTGGCTATTGATCATGGAAGAGAGTTAGAATTGTCAGTGGCATGGAAGTGATTGTATTATGCACAGATTGTAGTGAAATAGGAGGCACAGAATGAACATTGTTTCTATTTCTTCATATAAAGTATGGAATGTACTATTGTGGAGAAATTGTAAGTACGTTTTAAGTTACAGTACCTGGCTGGAGACTCATGCTGATGGTCCTCCCTCGAAATATCCACAAGTTGTTTTGTCTGGGTTTGCCAGTGACCCCATGACTTCCACACCATAGCTTACCATTGCACTAACATACAATCTAAATGACAATCAACTGATTGTGGTCTTTGTTCTTCCCTGCTGTCCTTTACTGTGTGTATTATCTATCATGTTGTGTCTTTCTGTTTTTTTTACTCCTTGTGTTATTTGTTGCTAGACAGTAGCATGGCTGAGTTTCCTGTTGGTTCCAGATTTGCAGGAGAAACTTGGTACACAGGTTAGTGTTTTCACTGGCCTTTACCCACTGTAGGGAGCTGATGAAGTCAGTGGGGAAGTTGTGATAGAGACTTCACTATCATATGTGCTACCATTGATGGTCCCTGAACAGCTGTGAGACTGGCACTGTTGTGTATACCGGTTTAGTGTTTATTTTGTTTTTTGATCATTTTTGGTTTTTGTTTCTTGGTCCTTTATTCTCTGTTTTGTCTTTGCTTCTTTTGAATTCTCTGTGGCTTATTGAAGTGTTAACCTTGCTTTGATTTTTCTTAATCGTGAGAATGGAGATTTCTCAATTCTTATGAGAGATATATGCTTTTGTTACTCAACCAAAATTTCTTGAAATTTGAGAAATGCTAGGGGTTGCAAATGATGGTCCACTATGTCTTAGAGTATGTATGTCAAAGTGAAATTCAAGACTTCAATTGTGCTTCACATTAGTGCTTAAAGAAGGCAAAGAGGGCTCAACCAGTACTCTCTATGTATGACTCTCTATGCCTTCACCGTAGATGCTCGTTCCAGCTCACAAGCTTGAATCAGGATACTCCTGAGTTTTTTATTTTTTATTTATGTCTTTTGAATGCTAGCAGACATCATGATTGAGTCTTCTTGATGCTTTCGAAAGATTGGCAGGAGCTTAGGATGTAGATTTCATAGAATGGTCTGCCTGAAACTTTGGGTAGATTTGTATGTACTTATTTAAATCCACCATAATGAGCTGATGAAGTCAGTGAGTTGTCATTGCAGCTCAACATTCCTATTTTCTGGTGCAAGTGATAGACAATTCACACGGGAATGGCATAAATTAGTTGTGGTGGAGGTAATGGTCTGACACTACTTTGTGAGTGGATCCTGTACATTTTGACTGCCCTCCTTGTTGTGTTATGTTCAGATTGCAAAATTGTGATTGTGAAAGTTTCTCTGCAATTTGATAAATTTGGACAATAGTATTTGCAAGATAGGTAGCTATAAGGTTCATAGTTTGTATAAGGTGCATCCTAGTACTACTACAAACCTTTATTTAAAGTTGCTTTTGAACACCTTTCAATACTTTTCACTTGAAGGGCAGTTTAAACAAGAGTCAAAGTGTCTCTTTCTCCAAGATCTCCAATTCTAACATCTAAGTTAAAGATCAAAGATGCAGAAAACTGGCAACCTTGAGAGAAAAGACATCAGACTATGTGTTGCCTTTGACATGAGAATCAACAACAGATGCTTCACATTGAGCTTTGGCATTCAAAATGTCCTTTGGCCTAGGGAGGCGCTTGAAAAGTTGAACACAAAGTGTTGGGTTAGTAGGGGCATTATATTGAGTGAGAAACCCACAATGCAGGAGTCTTGAATTGTTGTAACCCATTGCATTGCTTGTTTTACCTTAAACAAAAATTGTTTTTGTGTAGGGTAAGGATAAAACATGGGTTCATTTTGGGAACAAGGGCTCAATGTGATGTGGGAACTAAGATGGGACTCAAGATTCTCTTTTTGGGAACCTTACGCACAAGGTGGTATCCTTTCTTGTGACAAAGATTTTATTGAAGGTATGGTGTCATACACATACACAAGAAAAATTCTACCATTGCTTAACATGAATATCACAATCAATTTGTTTAACTTTGTAGTGATTGAAAATTAGAGATTGTCTAGCTAGTGGATTAGGTTGCCCTTATAGTACACACCAATTTCATCTCATATAGTTACATAATGATTTGGCAAACCTTGAAAGCAAAACTGTAAATGCCACAACACTCAAATTCAAACTTATTTAAAATAGCAAAAGTACTAATGTTAATATTCTACAACCTTCATTAGTAATGAGTTGAAAATATGGGTTGTCAAATTGTTGAAGATGGGTCACACATCTTAACAAGTCTTTGAGGAACACCTTTGATGAACACAAGCAAGTTTGGTTAAAATGGATGAAGCTATCATGAAAAACAATTTATTTTTTTTAATTGTGCAATGTCAAGTATTATGAACATAGGACAAAAATGGGTGTGTGACATCATGTGCAAACTAATGCATTGATGTCTAAATTCAAACATTAGAGAATGGAGTATTTTTCTCCAACAAATTAAGGATCCAAATGTGAACTTTGCCTTTCACATTAGGAATCTAAACTCCATGGCAATTACAATGCTTATTGAAATATGGACAAAGTGGAACAATTTTTAGGACCACAACCTTTGGGTCTAATGATTTGAAATTTCACTTGTTTATTTTAGTTGTATTTGACAAACGCAAAAATGATTTACCCCATTGTTTGAATTACCACGTCTTGTCAAAACAAAACTACCTTATTTCATAATCAACCATTTTATAGGTATTAGCATTCCATATTATGCCCAAATGGAAAGGAAATTGTTTCCTTGTTGATGATGCCCCCAAGAACATCAAGATTTTGTACTTTGACATTTTATAATTTTTGATATTCTATTAAAGGGCAAAAGAAACATTCGTTTACATAGCTAATTAATAAAAAAAATTCTACAAAAAAACAACTCAAAGTAGTTCAAACTCTAGATTCACCAGTTTTTAATATATGTAATTAATAATTCTTGTGTGGAAAATGTGAGGACACAATATCCCAATATTTTCATGTGTGTGATATGTATTGAAAAATTGAAAAAATAAAATAAATTCCAAAACCATGAAAACATTTTTTTTAGCATCCTCACAACATTGTGCTTATATGATCACCAAAAAAATGGACAATGCCTTTGATTAATTTTCTTAATATTTTTTACATCATTACATCTTGATACCTAGTTAATAATTCAAAAAAAATTCAATGTGTTTGGTTCAACGTGGTGGTGTAATATAAAAAATGGCATGTGCTAATACTAATGATAATTTTTTTGTAAAGTAATTAGAATATGAAAAAAATTTCATGTCAAAGATATTAAATTAGTAAATTTATAATTCAATAAAATGGCCTTGTCCATTTAATCATTTTGAAATCATGTTTTAGGATATCCTACTTAATAATCATTTAAGTCATCTTGAAAGCATAAAGGCACTAAATAAACATTAGGTAAGCCTTAAATGGGTTTAAATAAACATTAAATATGTCATACATAAATTTAAATAAACCAAAATAAATTACGTAAGCTTTAAATATATCTAAATAAACATAAATAGATATCCCTCAACTTTAAACTAATTTAATTTATCTAGCTTATTATATAGAATGATAAGCATAAAGTATGCACACACGATAAGTTTAATCATCATTTATAACAAAGAATTAACAATGATGTTAAATATTTATTTTTTAATTCTGTTAAATATTACTTTTTTCATATTTAAATCATTATTTTTAATTGTGCCAATGGTTTAAAATTTTATTGAAGTTTATAATTGTTGTTTTAAAATAGAAGTTGAAAATTAAATCATATTGTATGAAAGCATTGCACAATTCATTGGTTTAAAAAACAAATGTGATGTATAAAAAAATTCCTTGCGATTTTGACAATAGATTTTTTTTTTCAAATTATGGGTGATTTCAACTTATTTAAACCAAAAAAAAGATTTTTTTTTTCCATGCAATTTTTTTGTTTAAAACCATTTTATTTTTTAAACCCCTCCCAACCCACCTTAAAATGGTTGAAATATCATGACCTTTTTCATAACTTATTATAATGCATGTAATTAATCTTTGGATAAAAGAAAAATATTTTAAATCATAATTATAAATTAGTACATAAAAGTTTGAACAATGCATCATCACACATGATTATTTTTTTTAAATCACCAATTTTAGAAATGGTTAAAACTGAAAGCAACAGTAAACCAAAAAACCTACTTAACATAAAATTATGATAAATAAAATAAACAAATGTCATCCATTATGAAATCTTAAATGTGTCATTTCTTACATTAACCTTGCAAACAATAATTGTTAAGTTTGTTCCATGACAAATTCAATTCAACATTCCAATGTTCAATTTAAACTTAATGTATTGGTTAAATAAGTCACTATAATCACGTTAGTTGGTCAAAAAATACATGCCTTGAACCTTTAGTCAAAATGGACATGTCCATTGGTTGAAAAAAACCAATTAATCAATTTGGAACATTTGAAAAACCTAGAATTCTAATAGTGATTAAACCAGGCTCTTAACAATTGACAAGCCCTTGGATTAATATGTTATTTCTTAATTATATATTTTTTCATAAATAAAGTTTTACAAATCCCAAGGTCAACATATAGTTATAATTACAACTACATGAAATACATTTTTGTTTTGAAAAAGCAAACAACATATGCACCAAAACAAAGGTATAATAAAAATAATTCATTGTTAAATTCTTTTTGCCACCTCAAAACTCCATTCTTTCATAAAATTTCCTTCACATTAACATTTTTCCTTCCCTAGTTCTTTTGCTTTATCACAACCCAAATACTCCCCCTAATAAGGTTTTTTTGATATGATTAATCTTCCATCACAAAACATTAGATATATAGTTTTGGTTGTTTTTCAAATCCAAAGTGTTTTCAATGTTTGTTCTATATATTTATATGATGAAAACAAACTAAAACAAACATTGTTTCTTAACAAATTCATATGTTGGATGCCAAAAAGAAGCACATTCAAATGCACAAATTTTAGAACAACAAATCACATTTTCACATAAAGAAGCAAATGATTACATAGCGGTGACACAATAATGTGCAAATTATTATTTTTAAATGCATGGTTTCAATTGGATAGTTAGTTGTCTAAAAACAATAAGTGTGGAGGCACTTTAAAAGCATAATGTATAGATTAAAATGCAATTACATTTTGAGATGAGCCAATAAAAAAGGTTCAACCCTAATTAAACCCAAAAAAAATATGGTATTTTTAATAGATGCCATGTGGTTCAAGTCTAGGCCTAGCCTAAGTGGCATAAGTTTAAACCTAACCTAGGTGCCATGCGGCCTAAGTCTAAATTTAACCTAGGTGATCACCTAGGTTAGGCCTGAAAATGGCACGTGGCATAAAGGCCATAAATTAGTTAAAATGGTGTGTCATGTGGTACTTTAAATGTTGTGCGATAAACATACAAAACTATGTGTAATTATTCATCCGAATCAACATGATTTTCATTCACCAGCTTAATAAGAAACAAACCAATGATTTTGTTGATGGATTTTGCTTAACCATTGCCTTGTGGGTAATAAATGGTCAAGGTCGTATGTTGTAATAAGAAATGATTTGTAAGAATTTTAATGGCATTATCAATGAAATGAGTGTTTTGATCATAACCAAACCTCGTGAAAATGAACTCATGTATAAATTTTGTAGTTATGACCATTATATTAATGTGCAATGCGTTTGCCTCCACCCATTTGGTGAAATAATCAGTTGCTACCAAAATGTATTTGTTCTCAATATACCTATCAATGGGCATAAACGAGATAAAATGTGCTAACAACATTACTTTAAAAAAGGATTGCATGTCCTTTTGCCCAATTTTTTTTCTTCATACAAATGATTTTTTGATTTTTTTTTATACAAATTGTTATGAAAAATGGATATAATTATTTAGGTAGGTGACATGTTTATAATTTTGAATAAATATGAAAAATTGAAAATGTGTCAATTCTTTGTAAATTATGTGTTTCATTTTTAAAATGATAATAATTTCAAACCATAACCAAATTTTTTTTTTGTATAATAAACTACAACCCTTCTTAAAACATCATGTATATTTTACCCCATTTATATGTGGTAAATGACTTTTGAAGTTTTAAAATTCATATATTTTAGGGTATGAGTGTTTTTTGAATGTAGTTAATAGGTTTTTATCTTTTTAATTTTTTTCGCATTGATTTTTTTATATCATATGAGTCCTTTTGATAATCCTTTGTAAAATTGATTCAATCTAACATGATCAAATAGATTTTAACTTTTAAAATTCTTAAATTGAAATTTAAACTTAAAATTTTATCAAATGAATTTTTTGTTTGAATTCGTTGATATTCATATGAATAAAAAAGGACAACTTCCCATGACTGCCATGGTGTTAAATGGTAAAACATTAATATTTCTCTAATCTTGACTATTTTTAGGACCCATTTAACATCCTTTTTGGTTTGTTTTATTGTGACTACACCCTAATGGGTTTGATTAAGTTAACAAAATCCAATATACACTTCATGAAAGGTTATACCAACAATGAAGTTACCAATTTTATTATGTTACTTTGTATTAAATTCCTAATTCATTGATAATTGTCACAAGTTTGGCAATATTAGATAACATCCTTGTGCATAATGGGCCACTAATATTTGGCATCCAAAATCTCACGAACGATGACTTAGATGAAAAATGTCCACCATTAACTCCTTCATGCATTTCCTATAGCATTGTGGGTACTTTTGAGTATTTAAAACAACGCTTCAAAACTTGGTCTTGACCTTGATGGTATAGTTTTCCTTATACCAGAAAAAAAATGTAAAACTCTCAAGGCTAACTTCTTCCTTTGCTTTTTTATTGTAGTGAATTAAAAAATTTCCAATAATGAGGTATTCAAAAATTTATTGGAACCACGCTAGTTGTAAGAAAAAGAAAGTAACATATGTTGTTTGGTCAGGTACTCCATTTGGTTCTTTGATATCAAACATTCGGGGTAATGCGTCACAGAATGAAATCTCCTTGGTTTATAAATTAGCGAAAAATCGTACTTTAAAAAAAAATCACCTCACTATTTTCCCTAAAACCTAGGGTTTTTTAAACCAAATATAACAATGCCATATGGTCCACATAAAAAATCAATTTGTTACACAAAATAATGACAAAATTTGGGAATAACATACACCATTGTGAATGTTTTCCTTTAAGTCATCATATAATTTCATCCAACATTATTGAATAATTGCAATGCATAAGCAATTGATTAGTCACATTTTAAGGTAAGGTTATATGTTAGCATAGCCCCCACTACCAAATTAGAGGTATATGTGTGAACATGAAACTCGAATTTCCAATGAAGTGAAATCAAGATCGATGTATCCATGTAACGCTACTTGATTTCTTCCTAAACATGTTGCCATTTTGCTATAATGATAATGGAAGCCATAATGAAAGTAGAATCCTTAATGAAACATTAGTAGTATTATGCCATGTCATTGAAAACCTAAATGTTCTAAAGTGTTTTTGGGGTAGGCATGTGGATAATAGCCTTTTTTTTTTTAATATGGTAATTTGCTTTCCTTAGATACCACATAACCCAGGATGACGTTCAAATGCATGATGAACATGCATTATTCGGGGTTCAAGTTTATACTGAATTTTTTGCATTTTTTAAAACATAATCATAGATTTGTTAAATGGGTGTTCAAATCACTAAACACATTAAACTCATCCAAGAATAGTTTCATGAACATTCCAAAATAATCCTTAAAAGTTGTATTCAACACATGTTGGTAAATTGTTGGAACATTCTTGAGCCCAAATGACATGACTACCCATACAAATGTTCCTTAATTAATGATAAATGTAATCTTATATTTGTTTTTAGGGGCGATCATAATCTCGTAATAACCAAAAATTCCATCCAAAAATGAATAGAGTTCATGACCTACTATTTCATTTAAAACCTTTTTAATAAAAGGTAAAGGATATGGATGTTTTTTAATGGCAACATTGAGTTGTCGAAAATCCATGTAGATTTTGAACTTGTTATTTTTTTATGGTACAATGACAATTGGTGATAGCCAATTAACTTCCTCCACTGGGGCAATGAAACCTGCATTTGAAAGCTTGTCCAAATCCTACTTGATTACTACAACATAATTTGGGTTCATTTAGTACTTTGCTTAATGATGACCAAATGGAATGGTTATGTTGAACTTGATGCAATGTTGAACAATATGGGGTGGAATTCCTTTGAAATTGGTATAATTCCATGCAAAAATGTCCTTATAAACCGAGAGTAAGGTTTTAATGCTTGTAGTAACTGATCCATAAAATGTTGCATTTAATTTCACTATCTTAGGGTTGTTAATAGTTCCCAAATGAAGGAGTCTTACCTAGTGATCTTCAAGTAATGTCCAACATGCAATCTCCAAAATCTTGGACTTTGATGTGTGCCAAGGTAATATTTACTTGGATTTATCCCCTTGAGTGCGTGTACTAAGTTCTACACCAAAAAATACATCATTGAAAATGTTTAGTTTCGATAATGTGAAGTTTCCAATTCTAAAAAAATTGGTTTTGCTACAAAAAATATTTATTCTTATTTGTCTATGATTCCATCAAATTTTAACATAACAAAACCTTAGGACGTTTGGTATTACTATCCAAAGTTTTGTTATGGCAATGGTTCACATCATGCCATTGCCTTCAATGGTGATCATGTTGTTTCTCCAATCACAAGTAACACATGCATTATGTAACCATGGTTGCCTAACAACATTGAATAAATGGAGTTCAACACATTATTTTTCATTATCATGAATGTTACAATGTATGGAATTCCATGGGTTTGGATATTGGGATCCTTGATAAGTCCAACTGGTTTGGTGATGGTTTATCTACCATCCAAAATGTATATTGTGTTGGTTTAGGATTGGGGAGTCGTAACCTTTTCCAAAATTCCTTTGTCATGATGTTCACATCGGATCTTCCATCCAATAAGATGTCTTCAACAATTTTCTTGTCAACCTAAACCTATATCACAACATGCGAAGATCAATCACCACCGAGGCAATAATTGGATTAGGTCCTATTGTAATGGTTTTTTTTTTCCAAGGCCAAGCCTAACAACAACATATTATTTCAAATTCAGAGTGATCTTAAAGAGTTGGCCCAAGGTATTGAAGGTATGTTTATTGTCTAATAGTTGTTGGGTGATATCTTCCAAAATTGAAAAACTTCCAATAATTTTGGTAATTCTAATAACAATGGTAGATCCAATAAAATCAATAGGTTTAATAGTTCTTGTAAATTGATTTTTGGTATCCAAATTGAAATTCCTTATGTGATTGGTTTTAATTATAATTTGTATATTGGCTTTGGGTAGATCCCTTGGTGGCTCCTTATGTAGTAAGTCTTTAATAGTTTTTTCAAATGAACATTGAGATTTTGCCTTTTCTTACCAATCATCTAAGCTCAAGTTCTTGAAAGGTTATTTCTCTTTGAATACCACATTTTCAAGTATTTAATTACATGTTATAACTACCAAAACCATGTTAACAACATCTTATTTCTTGGGTATGCCATTGCCTTTTTTGCAAACATCGTTTGAGCTACATCCTTATGAAAAAAATTGTAGATTTTATGTTCAATGGAATTGCAGATAAAACATTGATAAATGATGGAACTAAATTTGTTTGTTTTTCCGCAACCCCTTTTGTTATCGGATTTATTTCCTATACCACCATTAGTTTGGGCCAAAATTCCATTCATTGTTATTTCATTTTTGTCTTTAGGTTTGTTATTCAAATTGTTCAAATTCAAGTGGCCGCAACACTCCTTGGAATGTTTCAGTATATTGCATTAACCATAGATCACATATGTTTGCCTCCCTTTAATAGCCTTCTTGTGTTTAATTGGTGGTTTTAATAATTTCCAGTATTCATTGGTGTCTCCCATACTTTTTTCACAAGTAACTACAACTTTCTTTTGTTCAAATAAAATGTCCTTTTTCATCCTTGTTGTGGCTATTCATAGGCGTGGTTGTAATTATGTTTGAAAGAAAGTGGTTAGTAAATTATCATTTACTTGATGTTGACTCAAAGGCAATTTGTTAATTTTAATATAAGTTCATACTATGTTGTCACATTCTTGTTTCCTCCTTGTTTTATCGCTCATAATGCCATGTACACTTGTTCGTATGTCTATATTTTTTTGGTAGCACTTACAAAATGCGACCTTTAATTCTTTGAATTTGTGAATTAGATGGGCTCTCATCAAATTTTCTCCCCACTCAGATAGTATGGCATCATGGCAACTAAAACATAATAGATTTATGATATCGACATCATTCTTATCTCCATTGGCTTGGATGGCCTTATGAAAAACTGGTACATGAACATCAAGATTCGTTCCTATAATGTAAATGGGGTAGAATAAGGATTTCCTACTTGGCGAAGGATGTGGTGTTATAGGGGGTTGGATAAGACACCATGAAGGGTACCATGGATTCCAAGTAGGCCCTATCCAAAATACTAATGGTCCTATAACATATGATTTTGGATTTTGGTCTCCTAGGGGTTCATTATTGCCACTTCTTCAAGTTGGAAGACCACCACCACCACCTCCAAGAGGCATGTTACCACCACTGCCGAAAGGTCCACCACCATCATTGCTGATAGGTGTAGTCTGTCCACCAATAGGAGGCTCACCAACATCTTTAACCTATGATGGTATAATTTTTCTTCCATGATATGGTTTTTTAATAGGAATGATTCTTGGCATTTTATGGTTGTGTTTTCTTTCAAGAAAATCATCATCCTCATCCAAAGGCTCCCCACGATCTGCTACAATCAATCTCATTTTGTGTAATTTCCAAAACTAGTTTTGGTGGTGTTATGGGGTTAACTAAGGGATTGAACCTTGGAAGCCACATTGTAGGAGCATTATTTATGCCCCCATAACCATAACCAAAATATGGTGTATAAGGTCCAACATGAAGATACATTGAATTCGGAAAACTAACTAGATTTTGCTCCATGACATTTTTGATAAGTGGAACAAAAATATGTGGAATAACTAATTTTTTACAAAATGCATTTAGTAGTGTTAAAGGATAAACCAAATTGTAAACATTTGGAACAAAACTTTGAACATGTGTTGATATCAAATAAGGTTTATGATCCATTGGTATTATTTGTGTAGGTAATATTTTATTAGAGCAATAAGGATAATTGTCTATTTGGTGACCCAAACTTTGACAAAAAATACAAGTTGGAAATGCATGAGGAGAAGCATGAATGTTGAAAATAGGGGTTACCATAAATTTGCTATTGGAAGTCCTCCTTATATGAAATACTCATCCTCAAGGACTACTTGTTTCGTACATCATTAAAAAGTTCCTTTCCTTCAAATTGGCGCAGTTCATCAATTTGCTTCTAGAATTGATCAATTTTGCTCTTTCTGGCGTGTGGACTTCTCATAATGGTCTCATGGTACCAAAAAGTTTTATTTTCATAGGGTCCCAAATTGGTTCCCATGGAGTTTTTGGTTCACTCTTAATGTGTCACACTTTTGATTGATGGTTTTTAGTAGGCTATATAATTTTTGGTTGGATATTTTTGATAACTTTGTCCAATTCGTTTTGCTCCCCACTGTGAAAGGTCAAAGTTTCCTTTGGGTCAATTTTTGATTGCTCTAGTCACTCCAAGTTACTTACATGCACTATTTCAACACTTTTTTGTAAAACCTACTCCATTTTTTTAAATTTCAAACTTTTTGTCAACACCAATTGTAATCTACATGTTGTTTGGGTTTTTTTAATTTTTATTTGTCAAACAACAACAATAAATTTGTGATTTGTTTTGGTAGAATCAAATAATTCTAACCCATATTTGTCCAAATAAGAATGAACCAAAATTCTAGATTTAATATGGAAAGTCCAATTTTGGTAAAAACCCATAATTTTTTTGGTTTTGATAAAATTTACCTTAAAAAATGGTGTTCATTATTAAAAAAAAAACACAATCAGTAATTTCCTTCATGTTCAAAACTTCAACTTAACCGTTGGTTTGTCATCTTCATCCACAAGACCTTTCATTTTTTCATCCTCATTAATGGGACCTTTCATTCTTTCATCATGAATGAATGTTCTATGTTACATAAAACCCACAAACTAAGGTTTTACCATACACAAAAACATGTATTTTACACCCCTAACATTGTGATCAAGATGATTAATACAACTAAATTATTTGTTGGAAATGATATATATCCCCCCTTCACTAATTAATATAGTTATTCAATGTGTAGAATGCTATTGAATTTTGAACAATGTAACATTGTGGCAACAAATGCTTCAACTAGATTAACAATCATGTCAAACCTTGTGCAAGCATATTGTTTCTCATTTTTCACATGTGCATTGTTAGGATTCACATAATATGCACCATCAATCACTATAGGTTGGGCAACATTGCACTTCATTAAACTTAAATGTTTAATGAAATAATCAAGTTTTAAAACTAACAATTTATCTTTCCCTTCAATCTTGGAGCAAACCTTGCACTTCACCATCCTCTTATTGCCATCCGTACACAAACATGCTGAAACCAAATAAACCTTGAAACCCATATATCTTGATAAACCATATTAATTTCCCACTTTCACATTATGAACTTTTTATTTTTTGGTTCATTAATTTTGGGTTTTATAGGATTTCCAAAAAGGTTATAACAATTTCTTCACATACACTTTCCTTTCTTTTTTGAGATGCATTTATCACAAAAACATGTATTATAGAACCTAAGATCACATTAGGTGACAAAACAAGTTTTATTACATCTAGACAATTAAAGTTCATGTGTTTATGAGAAAGATATATGGCAGAGGATTTGAAAAAAAGATGAAATTTGAAATTTGTTGGAACTAAAAAAGGCACCATAACTAAGAAACAAAACTTTAAAATGATTTGAATATGCACAACAAACATAGACATTCAAGTTTTGGCAAAACACACTTATGTTTTGCACAAAATTCAAGTGGCAGGACACACATGATTCACATAACATTAATAAGACTTAGGTTTCGGAAAACATGCATGACATTCACAACATTTAAGATTCATAAACAAGTGGGATCAAATTTAAAAAGGAAAACTAAGATTTGTAAGCAAGAAAAATTAGTGAAATTAATGATGAATTTTGACAATGAGTGTGATGTCAAGTTACATTTCAAAACTTCATACCATTACAACTTGTAACATTTTAATTTTCAATGTGTCAACATTCAAAAACCCAAAAACATATTCCATAATTTTTTATTATAGTAAAAAAGAAATCAAAGTGCATGTGTACCTCATCATTGTGCCACATTAAACATTGAAGAGTCACGAACACTAAAGATTTAATTTCAATGCGATATCACAAAACAAATGAATTTTGTGATACTCATGAATAGAAATATCTACACAAAACATTCATGAATTTTCAAGGTGTACCTTCAAAATCAAAAGATTTTGCTGTTGTCACAATCTATTGCACCTCTTGCCATTATAACTTGCCAAATCTTTACATTCAAAACTAAATTTATCAAAGGAAAAATAAATCTAATCCTATTATAATGGTAAACCATAACATTCTTAAATGTCAAATTTCAGAAAGCACAATTTCCATCCAAGCTTTTTTTATTGTTTCGAATGTTGTATGGTATCTTTATGACAAACGGAATCTATGTAAGGAATTGGAAAAGAATAGCTCATAAAATTTATTGAAAATCATATGCATTGCCTTTTGTATAATCTAGTTTTTTGGTTTTCTTATGCATTCTCTAATGTGTATTAAAAAGAAAAAGAAAAAGAATATAGATTTTTTTTTGCCATGCTTTATTTGAGTTTTGCTATATTCATTCATTTAATTGATTAAAACACATAAGATCTTTGGCTCTTTTGGGTTTTATAGAATAATTATGGGTTAATACCTTTTGATATCTTCACTGTTAGGTCCCATCCCCATTATATTACCTAGATTTGAACTTCAGTTTACCGCCATTATAAATTGCCAAATTTATACATTCAAAACTAAATTTATCAAAGGAAAAATAAAATCTAATCCTATTATGATATTAAACCCTTAAACTAACCTTAAATTGATGAGTGTAGTGATATTAACAAGTACCATCGATAGTCATAACCATTGTTTAATTTGTATATTTTGAATTATATAAAAAACCCTACAAATGAGTTTGTTTTTAAACAATTTTATTTCAATATATTGGTATACAAATTCAAAAATACTTAAATCAATATAGTGAATGAAAAAATATATTTTTAATGATATGTAACAAGTGCTTGTAAATGATAATTAAATAGTAAAAACACAAAAAAAACATAATTTTAATTTTAAAAAAACATAGTTTTGATTTTTTTGGGGGATATAAACCTTGCAATTATAATATCAACAAAATTTTCAGGATTTTAAATTTTTGAAAAAATGATATTTTGAAAATTTTCTTAACCTTATGAACATTTGAATTTCTATGTCAACACCTTGAACATTAGGGGAAAAAATCCAAATTCTTTCCAGTTTGAATTTCAGGGTGGATATTTGATCATTGTGACTTTTAAATTTTTAATTTAATACTAAATGTTTTTTCATTGATCTTAGTATCATGGAACATGTTTTTTCAATCCTTTTGGTTTGGTTTTCGGATAGCTGAAAATATTTTAAAATTCCAAATTCAATATTTTGAAAATATGTAAAACTTAAATTTTTTTTTTGGTATTATCAATCAATTTACAAACGAATTTTAACATCCTAATGTGCACTAACATGAGATAATTTTTCTTTAAGAACCTTCATTCATTATATCTAATTTATGCCTTTTTGACATAACCATATTTTGCTAATAAAATTAACCAACACCTTTTTGAGAACATCTAGAAGTCCTTATAAAATAAGTGTGGTAATTGGGAAGTCAGAAAAAGAAATATGTGCATTGACTAAATTTTGAATTCAAAATCATTTTGCAAAAGAAAAAAGAAACATGGAATTGGAACCAATGTGTTTTTTTGTGTGAAATTTTGTGAATATGCAAAAAAAATCTAAAAGGAAGATTTTATCAAAATATTTTATTAAAAAATGGTTAAATTGTGAGATTTGTTTTTGGCCACATTTGGACTTGGCTTTTAGTTTGGTAGTACTTAAAAAATTGTTTAGATACGTTGTAAAAACTTGTTGCTATTTAATGTTTAATCCTTCTTTGGGATGCTATTGAATGACATAATATTTGAAATTTGAAAAAAAATCATTGATTGAAACCTTCTTTTTCACAAAACTTAAAAGTGATGATATTTTTAATCAATTTTATGATGTTGTGTAATTGGCTACCATTCCAAGAAGGATTTAACATGAAATGGTGACAACTCTTTAGAAATCATGGAAATTTAAAAGAAAAACTAGTTAAAAAAATAGTTGCCAAATTGAAATTAGAGTCCAAATTTGGCAATGTTGTTTCAAAATGTTTTCTTTCAAAATTTGGTGATTTAAAAAAAAGAAAAAACAGAACATTGTGACAATATATTCCCATTTTATTATTTTTCATTTTGACAAAATTTTGCAACAAAAAAAAAAAAAAAAAAAAAAAAAAAGAAAAGAAAAAAAAAGAAAAAGAAAAAACCATGAACTAGAACCATTGAGACTAAGTCTTCTTTGCCTTAACCACAACCCAATATTCTTCTTCATTTCAAAAGTGTTGAGTATACTATTTTTCTTCTTTTAAAAAAGTGTAAGGTAATATAAATAAATAAATAAATAATTCAAAATTTAGGGCACTAAATTCAAAAGTGTAGGGTACAATATATGTTTTCTTTTCCATGGGGCCAGGCAAGGGTAAGGGGGGGTGTGGGGGTGGGGAAATGCCCAAAATAATAATTGGCTCTAGGACGAGTGGTAGGGGAATTTGACCTTTGCATTTTGGGAATGTCCTTTGGTTGGATTTTAGCCATTGTAAAAGCTTAATGTGTGAATCTAAACATGTGGACGTGATGATTGATTCACGAGGTGTACAAAGGGACATGGTTTTAACTTTTTAGAACTAATGTGTGCAAGGAATTGAGCCAATGTTTTCAATGTACTTGGAGTGGACTTTTAGTTAAATTAATTTTTTGTCCGCTATTTGGGGGGTGGGATGGAATTCATGCTTTGATCAGCGGTTTTTTTTTTTTTTTTTTTGTGGGAAACACCCCACTTTTTTTGTTTTTTTACCCATGATATGGACCGGGGACCATATATAATTGGAAAAATATGGAAAAAACAATGTTGCGTATCTTTACCCATGGTAATGCTTTGGAGTGCAAAAGCATTACGAGAATCAGGCCCATGGCGGCTCTGCCTTTCCCAAGGGTTCGTATTCCAGTAAAGTGTGGCTTTATCAGAAATCAGGCCCACCACAAGATGGACGAAGTTCATGTGTCCGGGTGAAGCCCCGGCCAAAACAAGGGGCCTTCGATAGAGGTAATTGTCGTCAAATGGATCTCTCTGGTCCGGGTATTGACGTTAAATTAAAAGAAAGAAAGAAAGATAGAGTAGTGTAGGAGGGATATTTAGGGGATATTTAGCTCCAAATACACTTTTTAAAAAAAATTCTGCTCCGGGAGCTTTATGTCACCATAGAATAATGGCGAAAGACTTTTTTTTTTCTCTTTTTTTTTTTCAGTTTCTGAAACAAAATTCGCCAAGTTGCGAAATTTCGCCACGAAGAAAAAAGAAAAAAAAAGAGAAAAAAACTGGGCCCTAACATTTGGTTAAGAATCCGTGACCAATGCAGGAGCGCCGCGTGCGGTGTCGATGGTGTGCCAGCGTACAGTCATGTGGACCTGCTGTTTGGTTTCCAGCTTCTTGTGTTTATGTCTGTCTGCTGGCAGCCTTGCAACTTCCGCTGTTGTTGCACAGCAGCAACGACAGCCAGCGCCGGTGCCAAAGAACTGCGTCTCTCCTTCTTCTCTCTCTCTCTCTCTCTCTTCTCCTCCTCCTCCCGTTGTTGTTGTGCGGGTCCATCATTGGTCGGTGACTCTTCTCTTTCTCTCTGTCATGCGACTCTTCCCGCTTTTCCAACAGGTAGGTGGGGGAGGAGAAAAAGGGAGAGAGAGAGAGAAAAAAAAAGAGTCGGGAACAATCCATCATCAGATTCTTGGATCTGTGAGCCGTTTGCGGACGCTGACAGGACTCTTCTCGTGATTTATTTTTTATTTTTTATTTTTTTCACCAGTATCTCTTCGGTAGCTTTCAAACCTTTTCTTCTTCCACGACTCCATCATTAGTTTACTATGCTTCTTGTTGAGATCTTTGCCTCGTCGTCAGTCCCGGTTGTAGCAGGAGCTTGACACCGTTGGTTTCGAAGCAGTGCGCGGCGAGATTGTCTGTTATTGCCTATCTTAGTGGCGGAGCGGAGGGACGGGGTGCATTGACGGAGGACTTTGAAGATTTGTTGTAGCAGAGACGAGAGATTTTGGTTTTGGTGTGACAGTTGGGAAAAGCTAGGCGGATTTCGGACTCGCATTGGTTGGTAGGTAGGTATCTTCTCTTCATCGCCATTGCCAAGGGTTTGTGTGTTGCTTTCTCTGTTTAGAATTGCAGCTGAAGTGAGAGTTCCGTGGCCGCGGGTTGCATTCTTGTTGAATGTGGCTACAGCAGGTGCGTTGTTGGAGTTTCCCAAGGGGATGAAGGAGTCGCGTCTAGTGGCAAAGAAGGAATCGCTGCATTGCTTGCACAAAGCAGATCAGTCATTTGTCGACAAGGGCTCAGTGCAACTGTAAGACGTCGGGGCAGGGGAGGGTGGTCGGATCCGACGACATCATGAGAATCAACGCTGCTGCACGGTCTCCCGTTTCTTCGCCAGGGCAGCAGCTGAAGATGCAAAGAGACTCCCACAAACCTTTGGCGTCTGATGCCTTGCCACTTCCCGTTAGCTTAACAAATAAGATCTTCATGGTGCTTTTCTTCTCTGCCTCGTATTACCTTATGCGGCGATGGCGGGAGAAGATCAGATCGTCGACGCCTCTCCACATGCTCAACTTGGGAGAAATTGTAGCCCTGATGGTGCAGTTGGCTTCTTTCATATACTTGATAGGGTTTTTCGGCATTGATTACGTTCAGAATTACATCAACAAAAGCAGCGATGGCTCTTGGGATCTAGATGATGTGAGAGGAGGAGACATTCCAAGGAGGCAACGATGCTCAGCAGCTGAGATCAGAATTCCAAGACCTCCAGTGCTGCTCAGAGGAAAGACTCTTTCTGATAATGCTGATGATGACATTGCTTCTGCTGTCAGAGAGGGAGCAGTTCCTTCTCATTCTCTGGAAGCTGAATTAGGTGACTGTGGCCGCGCAGCTTCTGTTCGACGGCAAGCTGTGGAGTTGACAACGGGTAGATCCTTGGAGGGCCTTCCACTAACAGGCATTGACTATGCTTCCATACTTGGACAATGCTGTGAGATGGTGGTTGGGTATGTTCAGATTCCTGTTGGAGTGGCTGGGCCTCTCCTACTTGATGGATTTGAGTTCACTGTGCCAATGGCTACCACAGAAGGATGTCTTGTGGCAAGCACCAACAGGGGATGCAAGGCAATCTATCAATCTGGCGGAGCCACCAGCACTCTTCTCAGGGAAGGTATGACAAGAGCGCCAGTGGTGCGGTTTGCAACAGCTAAGCGTGCAGCTGAGCTTAAGTTCTTCCTTGAAGATGCCAATAATTTTGAGACACTATCAGTAATCTTTAACAGGTAGAGAATGTGCACCTCCTCACAAAGTGGTCTGATTCCAGATTTTATCACCATGAATAGCTTGATGCATGGAGAGAAAACATTCAGGGAGGTAGCACCCATGCATAATCTAGCCATTATAGAGTTGTGCTTGGTGTTAAAGTGAATAACAGAAGCAGAAGGAAATTTTTTCCTCTTTAACCACAGAGCCTAGTTATGTCACCTTTGTTTGATGTCCTCTACATAGTTTCTCCTTCAGGCTGTCAGTGGATCCACATTCTCGAGGTGCCAGGCATGTTTTTCACACTTTGCAGCAAAGAAGGTATTAGCCAACCTGATGGTGTTGTGTTGTTTGGATGCACTCCTGATCTCATAATTGATGTCTTCAAATTTAGCTTATAAAGCCTTCATGGTGTGCAGGACTAGTCGCTTTGCACGCTTGCAAGATATCTTCTGTGTCTTGGCTGGACGCAATGCATATTTACGGTTTAGGAGCTCAACTGGTGATGCTATGGGAATGAACATGATATCAAAAGGTGTTCAGAATGTTCTGAGCTATCTCCAGCATCTTTTCCCTGATATGGAGTCCATAAGTGTCTCTGGTAAGTGGTAAAAGAATTCTTGCAAAATGTGGATATGGGATCCATGGCACTTTTGCTTTGGCTATGGTCTCCACAGGTCATCATCCTAGAGAATATATTTGCTTATGATACCAGATTTGGTGGTGTTGTTTTGAACTATTCATGTTTTGCCCTCCATTGCAAAAAGGAAGCTGTGCAACAATAGGTCAATTCTTCTCAATGAAATGCTTACAATGTGCAGGCAACTTCTGTGCTGACAAGAAAGCAACAGCTGTGAATTGGGTGGAAGGTCGTGGCAAGTCAGTTGTATGTGAGGCGGTTCTGAAGGGAGAGATCATTTCCAAGGTTTTGAAGACTTCAGTGTCTGCATTGGTGGAGCTGAACATGGTCAAGAATCTTGCTGGCTCTGCCCTTGCTGGTGCTCTTGGAGGTTTCAATGCACATGCTTCGAACATTGTCTCTGCTATTTTCATTGCAACTGGCCAAGATCCTGCTCAAAATGTTGAAAGCTCACATTGCATAACAATGATGGAAGCTGTAAATGGGGGACAGGATTTGCACGTCTCCGTGACTATGCCCTCTATAGAGGTCAGCATACAATAATTTATATTCCTTGATGTGCACCGAAGATGTTGTAGTTATGTTCCAGTTGTCAATCTCTGTATGATGAGGAAATCTTTTTCCACCCATTTTGCTAGCTGGTACCAGTTCCTTGAGTTCCAGTTTGTAATCAGGGGGCAGCATGCTTCTACTTGCAGGTGGGGACAATTGGTGGAGGCACACAGCTAGCATCACAAGCAGCATGCTTGAATCTACTTGGGGTGAAGGGTGCAAATTTAGAGTCACCAGGTGCAAATGCACAGACGCTGGCAAGGATAGTTGCAGGTGCTGTACTGGCTGGTGAAATTTCTCTCATGTCAGCACTGGCAGCAGGTCAGCTGGTGAACAGCCACATGAAATATAACCGGTCGAGCCAAAATGTTGCTGAGGCAGGAACAAGGTAAATCTGATATGCTCTTCAAATGGAAATAAATATCAGAGCTGTGAATAGAGAGAGCGGGTGGGCTCCTCCTGGTTCACGGAGCCACTTTCACGAGGAAGAGATCTAATTTTACATTTGGTCATAGGTGAGAGTTATTGATCTCATTCACTGGTTCCCATTGATTTAGGTGCAGCACAATTCCAGAACAGAAAACAAAAACCAATGAATAGCACCAAAGAAGATATGTGACATAATTTCTCAGAGGAGTGAATAAGGGAGGATTAGATTAGGGGGAAGAAGGTATCATTGTTTTCATATCTCTTTAGAAGATTTTGAAATTGTCTGACAATATTGTTCATGCTGTTTCTTTTGTCTTATTTGGTGGCTTGTGGGTGGATGATCCCCTGGTTTTGCTTTAACTTTCTATAATTCATATGCTACACACCAAGGAGTGGACGGGGGTAAAAAGCCAGGTCTGACTGCTACTACAGCTCCATTTATTAGAATAGACAAAAGAGGCATAATTACAGTTTTTGAAATGCAATTGGAACTTTTGTCTAAAGAAAGTGCTGGCAAAGGAGAGCTGAATATAATGTGCCAGTGTGCACTGTGAACCAGCTGGTACCCATCAGCGCAGCATGCAGGATGGATGATGTGTGGACAGGAAACATTTTCTCATTGTATTTCATGTGTACGCAGGAATCACTTCCTCACTGTATTTCTGTCCT
>Ga0209208_10000739_pt1 | contig 44043 bp, 48 predicted proteins | sample S1TSphfallax_3_FD_187694 | JGI IMG/M metagenome (GOLD analysis project Ga0209208, IMG submission 187694) | Host-associated microbial communities from peat moss isolated from Minnesota, USA - S1T2_Fd - Sphagnum fallax MG (SPAdes) (version 2) | ecosystem: Host-associated > Plants > Peat moss >...
CAGCAGCCAGATGCCGAGGCTGGCGGCGGTGAGGCTGGCCGGCTGGTGGCGCGCCGCCCAGAACAGCACCGCGGCGAGGCAGAGCAGGCCCGGGCGGAGGAAGGATTTGTGTTTCGCTTTGGGTTTGGATTTTGCCATGACGGGGCCTAGAGCGCGCCGGGGTCGGGGGCGTGGATGACGATGACGACGCGGCGATTCTGCGCGCGCCCGGCATCGCTGCTGTTCGGCGCGACCGGCGAGAACTCGCCAAAACCCTCGGCGGCGAGCTGGCCGGGATCGACGCCGCTGGAAGCGAACAGCGAGACCACGGTGACCGCGCGCTCGGCCGAGAGCGACCAGTTGGAGGGAAATTCCTGGGTCGCGATCGGCTGGTTGTCGGTATAGCCTTGCACGATGATGCTGAATGGCGCGGGCAGCTTGGTCAGGCTGGCGGCGACCTGGGTGAGCAGCGTCACCGCGTCGGGCTTCAGCGCCGCCTGGCCGGAGGGAAACAGCACCGAGGCGTCCAACTGGATTGTCAAAGTCAGCGGCGCGGCGTTGATGGTGACCTGGTGCTTTTCAACCATCGGGTGCAGCAAGGCGTTAAGCTGCTGCTGCACTTTTTGCAGCGAGAGCAGCTCCGCCTCGATCTGGTGCGCCATTTTTTTGGGGATTTTGGAATTGGCGCTGGCCGGCGCCTCTTGCGGGTGCGGCACCGCGGCGGGCTGGTGCTGCATCACCCCGCGCGAGGCCGAGGAGGAGGTGATGACCGCCGGCGGCGATCCGGAGAACGCCTTGATGAAGGAGGCGGCGATCTGGTCCTCCTTATGCTTGTCATGCGCCGAGGAGGCGTACAGCACCACGAAGGTGGCGAGCAGCAGCGTGAGTAGATCGGCGTAGGAGATCACCCAGCGTTCGTGATTGGGGGGTTTTTCCGGTTTTTTGGCGGCACCCGGGATGGCTGGCTTGGACATGGCTCAGGCCGCCTGGGTTGCGGCGTCGGGCTCGGCCTCGCCCGGCTTGGCCTTGGCCTTGGCCTTGCCATGGCCCTCCAGGAAGCTCGACAGATTTTGCCGGATGACGATGCCGGGCTTGCCTTCGGCCAGCAGCAAGAAGCCCTGGATGACGACGGCGCGTTCGCGCTCCAGCTCGCCGGCGAGGTTTTTAAAGCGCGTGCCGAGCGGCAGGAACACCAGATTGGCGCCGCCGACGCCGTAGATGGTGGCGACGAAGGCGGTGGCGATGCCGCCGCCCAGCTCCTCGGGGTGGTTAAGGCGCATCATCACATGGATCAGCCCCAGCACCGCGCCCATCACGCCGATGGTGGGGGTATAGCCGCCGGCGGCCTCCCACACCTCGGCCGGGATATGCTGGGTGCGCCCGGTATTATCCGACAGGATGCCGAGCACGCTGGGCAGATCCTCCGGGCTGGTGTTATCCACGATCATTTGCAGGCCCTGGCGCTGGAACGGGTCCTTCACCTCCGGCACCAGGTTTTCCAAAGCCAGCGTGCCCTGGCTGCGCGCCAGCGAGGACCATTCCGCGATCCGCTCGATGAATTCGTGCAGATCGGTTTTTGGCGGCTTGATCAGCCAGATGAAGCCCTTCAGCGCGACCAGGATATCGCCGGCGCCGAACTGGGTGAGCAACGCCGCGAAGGTGCCGCCGATCACGATGATCACGGCGGTCAGGCTGCACAAAGCCGAGAGCGGATCGCCATCGGAGAGCGCGCCGCCGATGATCACCGCAAAGCCGGCGAGGAGACCCAGCAGATTGGTCATGGGACGGTTTCTCCTTTGCGCGCGGGGTTCAGTGTGGCGGCCAGGCTGAGCAGCGCCCGCTTGCGGATGCGCGAGGCGTAGCCCTCGCTCATCTCCAGGATCGCGGCGATTTCCCGGTTGTTCAGCTCTTCAAAAAAATGCAGCGCCAGCACGCGGTATTCCAAAGCGGGCAGACGCTTCAGCGCCTCGACCAGCGCGTGGCGGTGATCGGCGCGCAGCAGCAAAGCGAGCGGGTCCTCGGGCGACATGCCGCCGATGAAGGCGGCGTTCTCCACCGTCTCGACATCCAGCATCGCCTCGCCACGGCGCAAAAACCCCTCGCGCCGCAGCCCGTCGATCATCGCACCCCGGATGCGCCTGGCGGCGAAGGCCTGGAAGCTAACCCCCAAACCTGCATCGAAGCGGTGCACCGCTTCGAGCATGCCGATGGCGCCCCATTGCAGCAGCTCGTCCAGCTCAGCCCAGGGCATGCGGGTTTTCAGCAGCAAGGCGGTACGCTTGATCCAGCCGCCATACAGCGCGTCCAGCGCCGGATGGCCGGGCGGCAGGCCGGCCGGGGGCAGCGCGTCAGCCATTGGCGGGCGCCATGGCTTGCGGTGCGGGGGCCGGCGGCTCGGCGGTCTGCACCACCTGCAGCGGCAGCGTCTCGGGGATTTCCTCCAGCGCCAGCACCGGCATCAGCCCGGCGATGGCGCGCGCCACCGCGCGGCGGATCGCGGCTTGCACCACCAGCACGGGTTTGAGACCGCGCGCCCGCATCGCGCGCGACGCCGCCTCGGCCGCCTGGCGCAGATGGGTGGCGGTCTCCGCCTCGATCTCCGGGCCAATGCCGCTCTCCCGGCCGGTGCGCACGGATTTCGCCACCAGCTCCTCCAGCCGGGGCTGCAGCACCGCGACGCGCAGCACCGCCTCCGGCCCGGCGGCCTGCGCCACGATGAAGCGCCCGAGCCGCAGCCGGACCGCGGCCAGCAATTTCTCGACATCGCGCACCGGCTCCTTGGCCGCGCCATCGGCGGCTTCCACCAGCGCCTCGCCGATGCGCTCGAAATCCCGCACCGGCACCTCCTCGGCCAGCAGGCCTTGCAGCACCTGGCGGATCAGGCCGATCGAGAGCTGGGCGCGCAGATCCTCGGCCAGACGCGGGGTGGTTTCGGCCAGGCGGGACATCAGCCCTTCGACCTGCGGGCGGCCCAGCAGCTCGGCGCCGAAGCGCTTCAGGATTTCCGCAAAATGCGTGGCGATCGCGCTTGGCGCGTCCACCACCGTGTAGCCCAGCTCCTCGGCGGCGGGTATGGCGCCTTGCGGAATCCAGATGGCGGCCTGGCCGAAGGCGGGGTCTTTGACGGCGCGGCCGAGATTGAGTTTTTCCGTGACCATCGGCCCCTCGATGGCGAGCCACTGGCCGGGCCAGGCCTCGCCGCCGCCAATCGCGGCACCGCGCAGCGTGAAGCGGTAGCCATGCGCGGGCAGATCGGACGAATCCCGGATATGCACGGCGGGCACCAAAAACCCCATGGCGCGGCCATAGCGCTGGCGCACCGCGGTGAGGCGGTTCAGCAACCGGCCCTCGCCGGGGCCGACCAGCGGCGCCAGCGCGAAGCCGATATTCATGCCCAGCGGATCAACCCCGGTGACATCGACCAGGCTGTCGGTCTTCACCTCGCTGGATGGCGCGGGCGCCGGGCCGGCGGCGGCGGCGTCCTGCAAGCGGGCGGCGCGCGCCAGCCGCCAGGCGGCGGTGCCAAGGGCCGCGGCCAGCGCCAGGAACGGGATATGCGCCATTTCCGGCACCACGCCGATCGCACCCATGATCGCCGCGGCGATGGCCAGCGCCTGCGGGTATTTGGACAGCTGGGTTTTGATCTGCTGGCCGATATCCTCGCCGGTCGCAACGCGGGTGACCACCAGGCCAGCGGCAACCGAGATGGTGAGCGAGGGGATTTGCGCGGCGAGCCCATCCCCCACCGTGAGCAGCGTGAAGGTGCGCGCCGCGTCCGCCAAAGGCAGGCCGTCCTGCAGCGTGCCGATGACGAGGCCGCCCAGCATGTTGACGACCAGGATGATCATCGCGGCCACCACATCCCCGCGCACGAATTTGCTCGCACCATCCATCGCGCCGAAAAAATCCGCCTCGCGGCGCAGCGTATCGCGCCGGCGCTCGGCGGCTTGCGGCGAGAGGATGCCGGCATTGATCTCGGCGTCGATCGCCATCTGCCTGCCGGGCAGCGAATCCAGCATGAAGCGCGCCGAAACCTCGGCCACCCGGCTCGCCCCTTTCGTCACCACCACGAAATTGATGATGATGAGGATGACGAAAATGATGCCGCCGACGACGTAATTGCCGCCGACCGCGAACTGGCCGAAGGATTCGATGACGCGCCCGGCCGCACCCGGGCCGGTATAGCCGTTTAGCAAAATCGCCCGCGCGGTCGCGACGTTGAGCGCCAGGCGCATCAGCGTGGTGGCCAGCAGCACCGAGGGGAAGGAGGAAAATTCCGACGGGCTGGGGATGTACAGGCTGGCACCCAGGATGACGAGCCCAGCCGAGATATTGAGCGCGAACAGAAACGAGATCGCGGCCGGCGGCAGCGGCACCACCAGCATCACCAGCACCAGCAGAATGACGATCGGCCCGGAGAGCTGGGTCGCCGAGAGCGCGCCGGGGCGCGCGATGATGGCGGCCTCAGCCATGCAGCAGGCCGGGGATGGCGTTGAACAGCCGGGCGGCGAAGCCTTCCACCCCGCCCATCATCAGATTGCCGGCGGCACTGGTGAGCAGCGCCATGCCGGCCAGTTTGAGCACGAAGGGGATCGAGGCCTCGCGCACCTGGGTCGCGGTTTGCAATATGCCGGCGGTGAGGCCGATGACCAGCATGGCGAGCAGCGCCGGGCCGGCGAGCTCGGTGAAGGCCACCCAAGCCTGCATATTCACCGCCTGCGCGCTCACGAAGCGGGCTCGGCGGCGGGCTCCGGCTCATCGGCGAGCGCGGTGACGCGGATGCCGTAGCGGTCATTGGCGACCGCCACCACCTCGCCGAAGGCGAGTTTCTGGCCGTTGGCGAAAATGGTGAGCGGCTCCCCCACCATCTGGTCCAGCGTGATGATCTGGCCATGGCGCAGCGCGCGCAGATCCTTCACGCTGATCTGGGTGCGCCCGAGCTCGACCGTGAGGGCGACCTGCACGCGGTCCAGCATGTTGCGGGCGGTGATCGCCGGGCCGCCGCGCGGGCCGGCGGCCAGCCGCTCGAGCTCGACCCGCTCGGGCTCGGGCGGGCGCTCCGCCACGCGCTCGCCAATGCGGTCCTTTTGGTCGGCCATCGTCACATCTCCTTCGGTCGGGCCGGCGGACTTCACCCGGCAGCACACATAGCCATCGCTCTGGCCGTATTCGGCGCGGAACAGATCGACCCCGCCGGACACCGCGATCGCCTCCGTGCCCAGGAAGAACGGCAGGATGGTGCCGGGGCCGATCCGCTCGAACAGGCCGAGTGGGATCAGCACGCGCGCCAGCTCGAAGCGGATCTCGAGCGGGGTGGTTTCGGTCAGCGCCTCGATCCCGGTGATCCAGCCGGTATCCGCGCCGCGGCCGCCGAGCACGCCGGAGGCGGAGGAAAATTTCGCCTCCAGCGGCTCAAATCCGGCATAGGGGGCGATGATCTTGATCGTGCCGGAGCCAAGCGCCGAGTCGAAAATCCCGGTCACCGCAATCATCCAATCCTGGCCATCGGCGATCGCCACCATGCCGGTCGCGTTCTCATAGGCGATCGGCGTGAGGTTGAGGGTGATCAGCCCGGACAGCGCCTCGGCGATGGTGGCGAGCGAGAGATCGATCATCTGCTTGCCGATGCGCGTCTCCATCGCGGAGAGCTCGTAGCGCTCGAACGGGTGCGCGGCGGTGGCGCCGCATAACGCGTCCACCACCGCGCCGATCAGATCGCCATCGATCACCAGCAGCATGCGGCCGCGCAGCGGGGCCAGCTCGGCGATGCCGGCCAGCATCACATCCGGCAGCGAGGACATCGCCGATTCATGGCTCATCACGCCGTTGATGCAGGAGAGCAACTGCACCGAGCTGCGGGTGCGCTGGAACAGCGCAAACGCGATCTGCCGCATGAAACGGTCCGATAGGGTTTCCATCAGCACCGAGCGCAGCTGCGGCGCCCGCATGGAATCCAGCAGGTCGATCACCTCGGCGTCGGGGATTTCCTCAAGCATAGGCGCTCAACCCCGTGGCTTCCGGCGCCGCGGCTGCGCGCTGGCTCTGGCCGGGCTGGCCATTCTGGTTGCCCTGGCCGGACTGACCGCCGAAGCCGCCCTGCGAGGGCTGGCCGGACTGGCCGCCGATCTGCGCCTGGCCGAGCGTGAGCCCGCCGGAAGCGAGCGCCTGGCGCAGGCCCTCCAGCCCGCTGCCGAGCAGCGCGGCGGTCTGCGCCACCGCCGGGACGAACAGCAGATTGACCTGGCCGCTGGGGCTCTGCGCGAGATGGATGGCGAGCTGGCCGAGGCCCGGCGGGTCGAGCTGCAGCGTGAGCGCGGATGTGCCGCTTTGGTGCATGGCGGTGATGGCGGCGGCGAGTGCGGCGGGGGCGAGCGGCACCGGCGCCCCCGCGGCAGGCAAGGCGGTGGGGGTTGCGGCAACGGTGGCGGTGGCAGCTTGTGCCGCCGGCCCGGCGGCTTGGACGAGCCCGGCGGCGGCGGCAGAGGCTGACGGCGCCGCAGCTTGGGGCGCCGTTGCCGAGGCGGTGGCGGACATCGCCGCCGCCGCTGCGGCTTGTGTGGCGGGCCGCGCGGCGAGCCTGGCGAGCGTGTCCGATGACGCCGTCTGGGCGGCTTCGGGCGCCGCAAGGCGGGTGGCGGCGGTCACGCCCGGCACGGCGGCGGAAGTTGCGCCGCCCGGCGGCATGGCGGCCGCGCTGAGGGGCACGGATGGCGGCGGCACGGCGGTTGCCGCTTGAGGTTGCGGCAGCGCGGCGGCGGTGGCGGTTTTTGCCGCCTGTCCGCGCCCGGATGCCGGCTGCGCCGCCACCACCATGGCAGCGGCGGCGCCACCGGTATCGGCCGCCCCAGTGGCCGCGGTATCGGTGGCAGCGGTATCGGCGGCAGCGGGGCGCGGCCCGGCATAAGCCGCCGGCAATGATGCGCCCGGCGCTGCGGCCTGGCCAGCCCGCCCGGCCGGACCGGATATCGCGCCAAGCTTGTGGCCGGAGAGCCGGGCTTGCGCGGCTTCCTTGGCCTGGGCGACGCCGGGCGGCGGCGGCAGCGCGGTGCCGGACGCGGCCCCCAGCAGCATGGCGGCGAACGGGCTGAGCGGCGCGCCCTCCGGCTTGCGGGCCAAGGCGGCGGGCGCGGCTGGGCCGGCGGCGGCGCGCGCTTTTGCCGCGGCGCCGGGTGCTGCGGCCAGATTGGATGCCGTGGTTTGGGCCAAGGCGGCATGTTCGCCGCCACGGCGGGACTCCGCCCGGCCGGTGGCGGCATTGCCAGCCTCCAGCTCGGCCGCGTCGGTATCGGCAACGCTGCCGGGGCTCGTCTCAGCGCCAGCCATACTGGCCGGATTGGCGGCCGAAGCGATTGCCGTATCAGCCCCGGAATCGCCGGCCGGCGGCGGGTTCGCGGCCGCCAGCGCCGCGCGCCAGCCGGCGCCGCCGGCATCGCCGGCATCGCCGCTTGCAGCCATGGATCCGGCCGCCGCCGGCGCCGCGCCGGCGTTGGCGTTTACGCTGGGGCCCGGCATCGGCGCCTGCGGCAAAACCTGCACCACCATCACACCGGCTCCATCAAAATATCTCCCATCGCGCCGCCGCCCTCACACCATTTCCTCGGTCGCGCTGATCGCGATCCGGCCCTCGTTGGAGAGGCGCAGGGCGACCTCCACCACCTCGGCCTGGGCGGCGAGCGCGTCTGCCCGGCGCATCGGCGGGCCGCTGCGCAGCTCCTCCTTGAGAATCTCGACCTGCCGGGCCGACATGTTCTGGTAGAATTTCGCGCGCAGCGATTCCTCGACCAGACGCAAGGCCGGGGCCAGCCGGTCGCCCGGGACCTCGCGCAGCAGAATCTGCAGCGAACGGTCGGTGAGCTTCGCCAGATCGATGAAGGTGAACAGGTTTTCACGGATTTTCTCGGCGGTCTTGGCGTCGCGCTGATCGATCGCGCTCAACACTTTTTCCGACATGCCGGTTTGCAGATGATTAAGAATATCCGCGGTCTGTTTCGCGCCGCCGAGATTGGCGACGCGCCGGCCGCCGGCGGCGTTGCTGCTCATCACCTCCTCCAGCATGTCGCGCAGCTCGACCACGGCACCTGGCGAGACCACGTCCAGCGTCGAGAACCGGTACAGCGTCTCGGCGGCCAAAGGCTCGGGCAGGAAGGCCAGCAGATTGGCACCGAGCTCATGCGGGATATGCGCCAGCAACAGCGCGATGGTCTGCGGCCGCTCATGCGTCATCTGCATCGCGAGCGAGCGCGCATCGGCATTGGCCGGCAAATGGAAGGCGTTTTTGCGGTCGGACTTGGTCAGCTTGTCGATGATTTCGCGCGCCTGGGTCTCGCCAAGGGCTGAAACCAGCACGCGGTTGAGGAATTTCATGCCGTCCCCGCCGACCCCGCTGATGCCAAGATCGGAGGCGAAGGCCAGCATCACATCCTCGCGCATGCCCGAAGGCACGGCCTTCAGGCTGGACATGGCGAGCGAGATGCGGGTGACCGCGCCCTCATCCATCTCGCGCAGCACGGCGGCGGCGGTATCCTCGCCGAGCTCGCGCAGCACCATGGCGGCGCGCTCCGGGCCGGAGAGCACGGGGGCGGCAAGCTGCTTGGTCTCGCTCATCGCGCGGTCTCTTGCGCCATAACGTGAGTTGCCATCACGCGCTTTGCCATCAGGTCAGTTGCCATCACGTCCGTTGCCATCAGGTCACTCACTGTCTTCCGCCCAGCTTTGCAGCAGCCGGGCGACGCCGGGGATGTTCTGGCCCGCGGCCTCGCGCAGATCGGTGAAATCGCGCGGCGGCAGCACCACCGGGATCGGGCGCGGCGGCGGGGCGGGCAGCAGCGCCTGGATGTTGAGGTTGGCCAGCCGCCGGCCGGCCGGCAGCGCCAGCCCGAACAACAAGGCGGCGGCGGCCATGAGCTGCAGCAGCGCGTTGGTGAGCGGGTTGATCGCGGCGGTGAGCGGGCCGGCGGCAAACCCCAGTTTTTGCGGCTGAAACCCGGCCGCCAGCACGCTGACATTGACCTGCGGATAGGCGAAGGCGCCGGCGATCGCGGTTTTTACCTGGGCCGGGGTGACCTGGCCGAGTGCGGCCTTGTTCAGCACCACCGAGACCGCGATGGATTTGACCGTCCAGCCCGGGTTGGTGATGTCGGCCTCCGACTGGTCGGTGAGAAAACTCTGATCAAGATTGCTGGAATTCTGCGTCGGCTGCGCGCCGGCGGCGGCGCTGCCGCTGCCGGTGGCGGGCGCGCTGGTGCTGGCGGTGGTGGCGGGCGGCGGCTCGTTGGAGAGCGCGCCGGGGATGCCGATGGCGGCCTGGCCGGCGCCGAACTGGGTGGAGAGCGCGCTGGTCTGGTGCGAGACCAGATGGGTCGGCCCATAGGAGATTTGGTGGATATGCTCCTGGGTGAAATCCAGATCGGCGGACACGTCGGTCTGGAAATTACCGGCGCCGACCAGCGGGATCAGCAGCCCGGCGATGCGCGCGGCGGCACTGGTTTCAACCTGCGCCACGGTGGCGAATTGCGCGCCGGTGGTGAGCTTATCGCTGGCCGGATAGACCGCGACGCCGGAGGTGGTCTCCACCGTCACCTGCGGTGCCGCGAGGCCCGGCACCGCGCCTGCGACCAGATTGGCGATGGCGGCCCCTTGCGCCTGGGCGGCGCTGTCATCCGCCGCGATCACCACCGCGGCGCTGGGCTTGGGCTGGTCGCCCAGAAACGGCGTGTCCGGCGGAATCGCGAGATAGACCTCGGCATTGCTGATGCCGGCCATGCTCTCGATCGACTGCGCCAAAGATAATTCCAGCGCCTGGGTCGCCATGGTGGATTGCGCGAGGTCCGAGGCGGTCATCGGCGCGTCTTCCAGCCGGTCCCAGGCGGTGGCGACATCCGAGCCCGGGACCTGCGCCTGGCCGAGCTGCAGCCGGGCCTGCGCCAGCGCGGGGGCGGGCACCAGGATGATGTTGCCGGCCGCCTGCAACTGATAGGGGATGCCGAGTTTTTGCAGACCCGCGATCACCTTGCCGCCATCGGCAGGCGATAGCCCTTCATCCAGCACCGCGTAAGGCGGGCCGGAGAGCTCCAGCCAGAGCGCCACGCCGAGCGAGAGCGCGATGGCCGCGAACGCCGCCCAAAACAGTTTCGGCAGCTTGGCCGCGACATCCCGCGCCTGGCGCCAATATTCCCGCCAATCGGGCATCAGAACTGCATGTTCATGATGGATTGATAGGCGGTCACCACCTCGTTGCGGACGGCGACGGTGGCGTTCCACGCGACCTCCGCCCGGTCCGAGGCGACCAAGGCCTTGCCGAGCGTGGCACCGGGCAAGGCGGCGGCGAAGCCGGCCTGGGCGCCGGCGGCCTGCGCCTGGGTGGCGCTGACATCGGCGAGCGCGCCGGATACCAGATCGAGAAAACCGGGTGCTGGGGACGCGGCGCCGGCGGTTTGGGGGCCTGCGGCCAAACCGGCGAGCGGTGCCGCGGCGGCCAGTGGGTTGCTTAACATCTCGTTTGCCTCACAGACATTTCAACGGTGCCTCGGGGTCGCTTCACGGGTGCTGGCAATGGCGGGCGCGGGCGCGGCACGGCGCATTGCCGAGACCACGATGCGGCGCGTGGCGATATGGCAAATCGTGGTGATGACCGGCGTGACGCGCCCGGCGGCGCGGGCCGGACCAAAGCTGAAGATTCATCTAGCATTCACTCCTTAAGGTTTATCTAAAGGGTTTATCTGAAAGGTTTATCGAACGGCGCGGCGCGGCGTTTTAGCGCCTGCGGATGGGATAGCGGGGCGGGACTAATGCTTTGTTAAAAAGCTTCGTGGTGGCTGGAAAAGTTAAGTGATGGCGTACGAATATAGCGCCGGGTGCGAAGTGGCTGCGGCGGCAAGGGGCGTGGCGGCCGCGGCCGGAGGTAATCAAATTTTTACGTTTTTCTGGGCATGCTGGGTACCGGCGGTGGGGTTGGCTGCGGCTGGTTGCTGCGGTGAATTTTCCGCCCTGCGCGAGGATGTTTCGCGAGGATGTTTCGCGAGGATGTTTGATGATGCGAGGCGAGATGCTGTTTGGTTGCGGTTTTACGGAATTTTGGCGGGCTGATCTTCGTGCGGCGGCGGCTGTGGCGTTGCCATGCCGTTTGTAAAATATCGCGCGGTGCCGGCGGCGGCGCTGGCCGGTGTAAACGCCAGCGCGCCGGCCGAGGCGGCTGTGGAACCACAAATAGAGGCATTGGTGTGCGAGCTTGAGCACGCCGATGCCGGGCGGCGCTGGCGCGCGGCGCGGGCGCTGGCGGGTGCCGCCGGGCTGGGAGACATTCTGGCGGCGCGGCTGGCGGAAGAGCGCGACACCGCGGTACGGGCCGGGCTGTTCGCGGCACTCACCGCGATTGGCGGGGTGGCGGCGGCAAGGCTGCTGGCGCCGTTTTTGCGCAGCCCGGATGCCGGGCTGCGCGGCGGCGCGATCGAGGCGCTGAAGCAGTTGAAGGATGCGGCGATCCCGGTGGTGGATGCGCTGCTGGCCGATGCTGACGCGGATACCAGGATGCTGGCGGTGGAGGTGACGCGCGCCTGGCCGGAGCATGAGAGCGCGCCCCGGCTGGCGGCGATCCTGGCGGGCGATCGGGACGTGAATGTCTGCGCCGCCGCGGTGGATGTGGCGAGCGAGCTTGGCGATACCGCGCTGCTCGGCAGGCTGGCGGCTTTGCGGGCGCGCTTTCCGGCGCAGGATTTTATCCTGTTCGCGGCCGAGGTGGCGCGCGCGCGCATTCAGGCGCAGGCCCGCAAAGCCGGGCAATGCGCGCCGGGCCCTGAGCTGCCATGAGCGCCGGCGGGTTACGGGTTTTTTGGGGGATGGGGTGAGCGCGGCGGCGCGGCAGGACGCGGCGGCGAGGCACGGCCGGCCAGGGCTGAGCGAGGCCGCGTTCCAAAGTTTTTGCGCGCTGTTCTACCGCGAGACCGGGATATTTTTCGCACCCGCAAGGCGGTATTATGTGGAGCGGCGGCTGGCGGCGCATCTGCTTGCGGCGGGCGAGGGCGATTTCGCGTGCTATATGGCAAGGCTGCGCGGGGCGGAGGGCTGGCGCGAGATTGCGCGCCTGGTCGCTTTGTTCACCGCGCCGGCGGGCAAGTTCTATGAGCATCAGGCGCAGCTGGACTGCCTGGTTGAGCATTTGCTGCCGGCCGCGGCCGGCGGCTGGCCGCGCGCGGCACCTTTGCGCATCTGGTGCCTGCCGGCCGGCAACGGCGCGGCGGTGTATTCGGTCGCCATCCATTTGGCCGAGCAATGGCCGGAATTCGCGCTGCAGGATGTGGCGCTGGTGGCGAGCGATCATGAGCCGGCGGCGCTGGCCGCGGCGGCGCGCGGGGCGTTCCCGGAGGACGCGCTGGCGGCGCTGCCGCCCGCTTTGCGCGCGTATTATTTCGCCGGGGACGCAGAGAGCGGGTTTGTGCTGGATGAGGCGGTGCGCAAGGCGGTACGATTCGCGCTATGCGACCCGGCGGCGTTGGATGGGCCGCAAGATGCGGTTTTTGGGGCGCCGTTCGACGTGATTTTTTGTCATGACCTGCTGCGCCGCTATGGCGAGACGCAGCGCCAGGCGGCGGCCTTGATGCTGTATGAGCGCCTGGCACCTGGCGGGTTTTTATGTCTGGCCGCGGGCGAGACCATGGGCCGGGCCTGCGGGCTGTTCGAAATACGGGTGCTGGACGGCGTCCTGGCCTATCAAAAACCTGGAGCCGGCCGGTGAATATGGAGGTGGTGCCGCGCCCGCCGCAGGCCGCCGGGCCCGGGCCGGCGCGGATTTTGGTGGTGGACGACGCAACCGTGGTGCGGCTGTATTACCGGCATTTGCTGGAGGCCGAGGGCTATGCCGTGGAGGAAGCGGCGAACGGCGTTGAGGGGCTGGAGAAGGCGCTGGCCGGCCGGTTCGATCTCTGCGTCGTGGATGTGAACATGCCGTTGATGGATGGCTACCGGTTTTTGGAGAAACTGCGCGCGGCACCGGCGACCAGGCGGCTGCCGGCACTGGTGACAACCACGCAATCGGCCGAGACCGACCGCGCGGCGGCTTTGGTGGCGGGCGCTGACGGGTTTTTGGTGAAGCCGGTGCCGGGCGATTTGCTGGCCGTGCACGTGGCGGCGCTGCTCGGGCGGGCGGCACGCTAGAGCGCGATAGGTTCAGATCGACGCATACGCGCCGCTCTGAACGCGCCCTAACTCTATGATAAGAGACTGTTCCACGTTTAAGGTTGCCGCTTGAGCGCGGCAACCTTAAACCGTCAGGCTCTCAGGTGATTTGTGTAGAATTCAGTAAAAACTGTTCTTTTTTGAACCATTCTTGGCGGCCCGATTCAGACGTCGCTGCGCGCCGGCATCGGGACGCGCGAACCAAAAAAATTTGGTCCTTCCGAGCCGGGATTTTGCAACGGCTTCGGGCGCAAGGATAAAACAGTTTTTTGCTTCTTTTTTTCAAAAAAGAAGCGCTTTTTTGACGCCGCATAAATCAATCTAACCGCATGGCAGGAATGAAGCGGACCGGCCTGCATGCTGCCTTAACTGTGTTTCAATACTTGGCATGGCAGCATGTCCCAAGCCGGACCGAAAATCAGCCCCATGGAGCCTCTCTAAAATGCCAATGATCCTTGTTCTCGACGACTCAGCCACAATGGTCATGAGTCTGTCGCATATTTTGAAAGGCGCTGGTTATGAGGTGGAGACCGGCATGAACGGGCGCGAGGGGATCACCAAGCTGACCGATGGGATGAAACCCTCGGTCATCCTCACGGATTTGAACATGCCGGAGCTGGATGGGATCGGTTTTATCAAAGAAGCGCGCAAAATCGCGGCGACGCGGTTTACCCCGATCATCGTGCTCACCACGGAATCCGGCGGGCGCAAGCGCGACGAGGCGCGCGCCGCCGGCGCCTCCGGCTGGCTGACCAAGCCGGCCGAGCCGAACCAGCTGCTTTCGGTTGTTAAACAGCTCTGCCCGGCGCGCTGAATGATGCCCGACACACAGGCCGCGCCTACCGGAGGCGAACGCCCGGAAGCCAATGAGCGGCTGGTTTGCGCGATCCTCGCCGAGCAGGTGGCGACATTGCGCGACCGGATGGATGCGAGCGCCACGTTCGATCTGCTCTGGCGCACCACCGCATTACTCTCCTGGCTCTCCGGGTTGATGGGCGATCTCACGCGCCATACCACCCATATCAACCCGGTGCTGGACCGCGAGCGCGCCGAGGCGGTGACGGAGATTGCCGAAATCCGGCGGGCTTTGGATGAGCTGGCGTTCCAGCAGGCGCAGCGCCAGGATTTCGCCCGGCAATTGGCCGATTGCGTGGTGACCGCGCTGGAGCGCATGGCGGTGGCGGAAATGCCGCCCGGCACGCATTTTTCCTCCGCCGATCTGGCGGAGCTGTATGTGAGCGAGGACCAGCGCAAATTGCATGAGGCGGTGGTGAAGCGATTGGGAGCCTAAAGTAAGCGGTCGCTTTTTTAAAAAAAAGCTCCGCAAAAAATTTTTGACACCGGGGCGATGCTGGTGGGACCGCTAAAGCCCAGAGGATAAAAATTTTTGCGGAGCTTTTTTTAAAAAGCGACCGCTTACTTTTTTATTAATTCTTCTCTGCAGAATTCCGATTTTAAATCAACCGCGCCGGAACGCGCGGTTTTTTCATGGTTTCATTTACAGTTTTTTAAGTTGCGACGCCTAAGATTTCAAATGCAACCAGATTTCATCTGGTCTGCGGAAGGGTGAAGATGCAGATCGGATTTATGAATTTTTATGGCGCGGTGCTGGATGTGCGGGATGCGCGCGCCGGGCTGATTGCCGATAACATCGCCAATGCGGATACGCCTGGGTTCAAGGCGCAGGATGTGCCGTTTGATACGGCGATGGCGGCGCAGCTGGGGGCGGATGCCACGCCGGGCGCGGGTGCTGCGCAATATCGCGCGGACGCGACGGTGGGGCTGAACGGCAATGACGTGGATTTGGATTCCGAGCGCGTTGAAGCGGCGGCGAATGGCGAGGCGATGCAGGGTGCCGCGGTGTTTTTGCGGCAATCAACGTCGGATTTGGTGACCGCGTTGCGGCCGAACCCGAGCGGGGTGTGAAGCCCGGCGTGAAGCCCGGCGTGATCGTTTATTCGGGCGGCGGTTGAAAAATTTTCCACGCATTAAGGATTTTTTTGGAGGTTGCGTGATGGGTGGGGCGGATATTTTCGATATCGTGGGCAGCGCGCTCTCGGCGCAGGATGCGCGGATGGGGGTGATCGCATCGAATCTCGCGAATGTGGATTCGATCGCGCCGCCCGGTGGCCAGCCCTACCGGGCGCATGAGGTGGTGTTTGAAGCAGCACCGGTTGGTGATGGCGCGACAGATGAAAACACGCCGGACCCGGGGGTGAGCGTGGTGGCAACGGTGCAGAGCAATGCGCCGCCCAAGCGCAGCTATGATCCGAATAACCCGAACGCGGATGCGAGCGGGTATGTCACCGGCTCGAATGTCTCCCAAGTCGATCAGATGGTCGATCTGATCGACAGCTCCAACAGCTATGCCGCGGCGATTGCGGTGCTGGGGCAGACCAGCCGGATCGACCAGCAGATGCTCTCCAGCTTTCAGGTGACGTGATGACAAATCTTGCGGTTTCCAGCCTGGCGGGGGCGAATAATGCTGCGTCCACGGCGGCCTCGACCACGGCCAGCAGCACTGCCAGCAGCACTGGGAGTGCCAGCAGTGCCAGCAGCGCCAGCACGCTCACGCAATCGGATTTTTTGAAGCTGCTGACCGCGCAGTTGCAATATCAGACGCCGACCTCGCCGGCCGATCCGACGCAGTTGGCGGAGGAATTCGCGTCGATCTCGACGGTGAACGGGATCAACCAGTTGAACACCGAGGTGAGCAATATCCAGAGCGGCAATGCGGCCACGCAGCTCGGCGCGGCGGCCGGGCTGGTCGGCAAGCAGGTGGCGGTTGCGGGCAATAGAGTGATGACCAATGGCTCGGGCGCCGCGACCGGGGCGTTTGACCTGGCGGGGGCGGCGCAGGATGTCACCGTCTCGCTAACCAGCCCGAGCGGGGCCGCGGCGGGGACGATCGATCTCGGCCAGATGGCGGCGGGGCAGCAGCGTTTCAGCCTGACCGGCGGGGCGGCCAACACGCAATATAGCTATAGCGTGACCGCGGTGAGCCCGAGCGGCGCGGCGGTGGGGGTGACGCCTTACAGCGTTTACACGGTGAGTGGGGTGAATGTCTCCGGCACCGCGCCGAGCTTGAACGTGCAGGGCAGCGCGGCCGCGCTGCCGGTCTCTTCGATTCAAACCGTGCTGGGAGCTTCCTCATGACATTGCAAACCGCCTTATCCGGCCTGCTGGGCGCGCAGACCGGGCTGAACACCGTGTCGAACGACCTCGCCAATGCCAGCAGCACGGCGTTCAAGAGCCAGACGGCGTTGTTTGAGGATCTGTACCCGGCGGATGCGACGGATGTGCCGGGAATCGGCACCGCGACGGAGCAGATTTCCAGCGATTTCACGCAGGGCGATCTGGTGTCCACCGGCAACCCGCTGGATGCGGCGATCCAGGGCAACGGGTATTTTGTGGTCAGCAATAACGGCACCCAGCAATATACCCGCGATGGCGCGTTCCAGTTGAATTCGGACGGCGCGCTGGTGACGGCGAACGGCGCCAAGGTGCTGGGCTATGCGGAGACCTCCTCCGGCGGGGTGGGGAGCACGCTGGGGCCGATTACGATCAATACCGGCGCGGTGCCGGCGAATGCGACCACGGCGCTGGGGCTGACGCTGGATTTGAACTCCGGCGATGCGGTGATCCCCACGGCCACCACGTTCGATGCGGCGGAGTCCTCGACCTATGACGAATCCACCTCCGTGGTGGCGTATGATTCGCTGGGCAATGCCAACCGCGTGCAATTATATTTTGTGCAGAACGCCACAACCTCGACCACCACGCCGCCGCCCTGGACGGTGTATGCGCAGCCGCAACTGGCGGATGGCACGGATATCGGCACGCCGATCTCGCTCACCACGCTCAATTTCAGCACCTCCGGCGCGCTGACCAGCGGCAGCCCGGCGACGCTGGATGTGTCATGGGGGAATGGCGCGGCGGGCAGCGCGATCAAGTTCAATTTCACCGGCACCACTTTGGGGGCGCAGAATTTCGCGGTGGCGGGGATCACCAATGATGGCTACGCGCCCGGCAGCTATAGCGGCACGACGATCGCGGCGAACGGGGCGATTCAATCCACCTATAGCAACGGGCAGGTGGTGAGTGCCGGCACTTTGGGCCTCGCGAATTTTTTGAACCAGGAAGGGCTGACGCCGATTTCCGGGAATTTATTCGCGGCCTCCGAGACCTCCGGCACAGCGGTGGTGAACACGCCGGGCTCGGGGCTGGCGGGCACGCTCTCGGGCGGGAATTTGGAGCAGTCCAACGCGTCCACCTCGGCGCTTTTGGTGCAGCTGATCCAGTATCAGCAGGCCTATCAGGCCAATACCTCGGTGGTGCAGACCGAGCAGCAGGATAGCCAGCGGCTGGTGCAGATATGAAAAAATTAAGTAAGACTCTTCTTTTTTTGAAAAAAAAGAAGCAAAAAAACTTTTGGGTCCCAGGGGCATGGGGGTCCAACCGGCAGCGCCCTAGCGGACTCAAAAATTTTTTGCGGAGCTTTTTTTTAAAAAAGCGACCGCTTGATGTCTAGCTCACTCTTCACCGGCATGGCCGGGCTGCAGGCGATCACCGCGCGGATGGAGGCGGTGGCGGCCAATCTCGCGAATCAGCAAACCTCCGGCTACGCCGCGGTGCAGGCGCTGACCGAGGCGGCGAATTACCAAGGGGCGGATGCGCCCGGCGGTGCTGATGCGGTGGTGCTGACGCCGGGGCCGGATCTGGCGCAAGGCGCGCTCAACCATACCGGCGATCCGATGAATGTGGGGCTGGGCGGGGATGCGTGGCTGGAGGTGCAGACGCCATCCGGCAATGCGCTGACGCGCGACGGGGCGCTGTCGATCTCCAATGCCGGGATGCTCACGGATTCTTCGGGCAATCCGGTGCTGGATACCAATGGCCAGCCGATCAGCCTGCCGCAGCTGGCGAGCCTGCAGATCGGGCGGGACGGCACGCTCTCCGGCGTGCCGGCGGCGACACCCGGTGCCGCGCCGCAGAGATTCGCGCAGATCAATCTGGTGGCCACACCGGCGGGAACGCTCACACCGATTTCGGGCACGCTCTACAGCCCGCCGGCCGGTGCGGCACTGGCGCCTTCGGCCAATGGCAGCCTGGCGCAGGGGTTTTTGAATGATAGCAATGTGGATGCGACGCAGGCGATGATCGAGATGATCGATGACAGCCGCTCCTACCAATTGCAGACGGATATGATGAAGAGCCAGAGCGGCGCCGATGCCGGGCTGAACCAGATGCTGACGAGCGGTTAGGAAAACGGGACGAGGAGGGTGCCATGAATCACGCGCTGGATACGATCGCGACCGGGCTGGAGGCGAGCCAGACGATGATGGACACGATCGCGGATAATCTCTCGAACGTGAACACCACGGGGTTCAAATCCGAGACGCCGGAATTTCAGTCGCTCTTGTATCAGGGGGGGATTCAGCCGGGCGCGAATTCGAGCGGGCAGACGATCTATCCCTCGGGGCTGGAGCTTGGCACCGGGGTGCGGGTCGCCTCGATCAAGGATACGCTGACGCAGGGCACGCTAGCCAGCACCGGCAACCCGCTTGATCTCGCGATCAACGGCAACGGGTATTTCCAGATTCTGCAGCCGGATGGCGAGACGACCTATACGCGCGATGGCGCCTTCCAGCTCAACCAGAACGGCCAGTTGGTGAATTCCAGCGGCTACCAGGTGCTGCCGAATGTGACGATCCCGGCGAATGCGACGAGTGTGACGATCGGCACGGATGGCACGGTGAGCGTGACGGTGCCGGGCTCCTCGGCGGCGACGCAGGTGGGGCAAATCCAGCTCGCGAATTTTATCAATCCGCAGGGGTTGCAGCCGCTGGGCGGGAATTTGTTCGCGGCCACAACCTCGAGCGGGGCGGCGGTCACCGGCGCGCCGCAGAGCAACGGCTTGGGCTCGGTGAACCAGAACTACCTGGAATCCTCCAACGTGGATGTGGTGCAGGCGATGGTGAACATGATCGCGGCTGAGCGGTCCTATCAGCTTACCACGCAGGCGGCCTCGGCGGTGGATAACCAGTTGAACTATCTGGCGCAGGCCGCCGCGGGCGCATGAGGCAAGCGGCCACCTTGCTGTGGGCGGCTTTGGGGCTGGGCTTGGGCGGGTGCGCGACCACGCCGCCCCCGCCGGCGGCGATTGTTCAGCCGGCGGCATTCCCGATCGACGTGCAGCCGCAGCAGGACGCGGCCAATGGCTCGGTATTTCCGGCCAGCACCTCCGGCTCGCTCTATGAGCCGCGGCGGGATTGGCGGCCGGGGGATTTGGTGACGATCGACATCGTGACCAGCGCGACGGCGGATAACACCGATGATTCGGGGCTGAAGCGGACCGGGACGATCAGCGACGCGCTGACCAGCTTCATGGGCGTGCCGCTGACATTCGGGCATGTGGACGGCGCCAGCCTGTCACCGAATATCGGCGCGACCTCGGATACCGAGTTTACCGGCACCGGCTCGGCGAGCGCCTCCAACGACATCTCCGGCCAGGTGGAGGCGGTGATCACGCATGTGGACCCGAACGGCACGCTGGCGCTGGCGGGGCGGACCAATGTGAACATCAACGGCAATGTCACCAGCATTGTGGTGACCGGCTATGCCAGCCCGGATGATATCGCTGCCAACACGACCATCAGTTCAAATAACGTGGCGGATATGAACGTCCAATATGTCGGCGCCGGGCCGATTGCGGCAGCGCATCAGGTGCCGTGGCTGCAGCAAGTGCTGAACAAAGCGTGGCCGTTTTGAAAGCCAAGACAGAGGCGCTTTTTTGTAAAAAAGCGCGCAAAAAACTTTTATCCTGTGTGCGTTGCCGCGGGCGCGCCCGTAGCCCCAGGGATAAAAGTTTTTTTGCTACTTTTTTTTCAAAAAAAGTAGCGCTTGCTTTTTTACTGTTCACCTCCCCGGCCCTGGCCGACACCACCACGATCGACCAGCTCGTCACCGTTGGCGGGGCGCCGAGCAACCAGCTTTACGGCTATGGTCTGGTGGTGGGGCTGGCGGGCTCGGGCGACCAGACGACGGAGGTGCCCTACACGCAGCAGAGCATTCTCAACATGCTGCGCAATATGGGCATCGCGCTGCCGAATGTGACGACGATGCAGCCAGATGACGTCGCCTCGGTGATGGTGACGGCGGAGGTACCGGCCTTTGCGCAGGCCGGGCAGCGGGTGGATGTGACGATCTCCGCGGTCGGCAATGCGAGCTCGCTGGCGGGCGGGGTGCTGCTGCCGACACCGTTGCGCGGCGGCAACGGGGTGGTGTACGCGCAGGCGCAGGGGCCGCTGCTGGTGAGCGGGTTTGCGACGAGTGCCGGCGGCAATACCTCCAGCGTGAATGTGCCGACCGTGGGCTCGCTGCCCGGCGGCGCGATTCTGGCGAACACCATCCCCGCCAGCTATGGCAGCAACGGGGTCACGCAATTGCTGCTGGACGCGCCGAGCTTCCAGACCGCGCAGCAAATCGCCGATGTGATCAACGCCGCCTATGGCGGGGGCACGGCAAATGCCGTCTCGCCGGGGGAGGTTGACCTCGCCAATAGCGGGCTCTCGCCGATGCGGTTCATGGCGGGCGTGCTCGCCCTGCCGATCACGCCGGCGGCGCAGGCGCCGACGATCATCGTGGACGCGCAGAGCGGCACGATTGTGATGAACCAGGGGGTGACGCTGGGGCCGGCGGTGGTGAGCCATGGCGATCTGACGGTGAACATCCAGACGGTGAACGCGGTGAGCCAGCCCGGGCCGCTGAGCAACGGCACGACGGCGGGGGTGCAAAACACGGTGGTGAGCGCCAAGCAGGGCAAGGCGGATGTGATCCATCTGCCGCGCGCCGCGACGTTGCAGGATGTCGCGGCGGCGTTGAACGCGGTGGGGGCGACGCCGTCTGACCTGATCGCGATCATCGAGGCGCTGAAGCAGGCCGGCGCGATCAACGGCGTGATCAAGGTGATCTGATGGAAATCGCGGGCGCCAGGGCGAGTATTGCGCATGCCGGGCCGCCGCCGAAGGAGGCCGCGGCGATCCAGCATCTGGCCGGGCTGCTTTGGTATGAAATGCTCTCCGAATTGAACAAGACCGGATTTGATTCAGATACGCTCGGCACCGGCGGGGATGATTTCCAGAGCATGTTCCTATGGAACGTCGCGCAGAATGATTTTGGCAAATATGACACCGGGCTGCTGAGCGCGATTGGCCGGCAGGTGGGCGGGGTGGCGGATATGGCGCCGGCAGCGCCCCCGGTGGCACCGGCGGCGGAGCCGGATTTCGGCGGGCCGGTGCTGGCAGCGATGCAGCTTGGCGACATGGCGGCAAGCGGGGCGGCGGCCGAGGTGACCGGGAGCGCGCCGCAAGCGCCGCCGGCGAACCTCGCGGCGCAGGCGAAGCAATTCGCGCAGGCCGTGTGGCCGCAGATCAGCGCCGCGGCGCAGGTTTTGGGCGTGCCGGCGGTGGCCATGCTGGCGCAAAGCGCGCTGGAGACCGGCTGGGGCACGGCCGCACCGGGGCATAACCTGTTCGGCATCAAAGCGGCTTATGGGCAGGCGGGCACCAGCCGCGCCACGCATGAGATGGTGGATGGCGTGCTGGTGCCGCAGACCGCGCGGTTTAAGGATTATGCCAGCAACGCGGCGAGTGTCGCGGATTATGTCGGGCTGCTGCAAGGCGGGTTTCCGGCGGCGCTGGGCCAGCCCAGTGTCGCCGGGTTCGCGCAGGCGCTGCAGCTTGGCGGCTACGCGACGGATCGGAATTACGCCGTGAAGATCGTCAACATCTCACAATCGAGGCTGATGCAGGCGGCGCTGGCCGGGCTCGCGCCGCCGCCGCCGCAAGCCACCGCCAAAACACCAACCACAGCCAAAACGGGTGCGCCATGAGTGGAATCGCCGGAGCCATCAATACCGCGCTGAGCGGGCTCGAATTATTCGAGGCCGGGATTAACGCGGTGTCCAACAATCTCGCGAACCAGGCGACTCCTGGCTACACGGTGGAGAGCGTGACGGCCAACACGCAAGACGGGCCGGTCGGCCAGCCGGGCGATGGGGTGCAGCCGGCGGTGCTCACGCGCGCGGCCAGCGGGTTTGCCGCGGCGCAGTTGCGCGCCGCCAACGCCGCCAGCGCCGCCGCCACCGCGCAGGCCACCAACCTCACCAGCATTTCCAACGCGCTGACCAATAACGGCGATGTGCAAACCGCGATCAACCAGTTCTTCCAGGATGTCAGCACCCTGGCGGCCGACCCGACCAGTGCGGCGCAGCGGCAGACCGTGCTGGCGGATGCGCAGAGTGTCACCAGCAGCTTCCAGAACGCAGCCGGCGTGCTGAACGGGGTGGTGACGAGTGCGAGCGCCACGCTGACGCAGAGCGTGAGCTCGGCGAATAACGCGCTCCAGCAATTGGCGTCGCTGAACGATGCGCTGGCGGTCTCACCCAATGATGCCGGGTTGCTGGACCAGCAGCAGGCGGCGCTGAACACGCTCTCCAGCCTGCTGCCGGCGAGCGTGCTGCCGCAGAGCGATGGCGGGGTGATCATCACCTCCGGCGGGACCGTGCTGCTGGACCAGAGCGGCGCGCAGACACTGAGCGTGGTGGCGGGCAGCGGCACCACCCCGCCCAGTGTCACCGCCGGGGCGGATGCGACGCCGCTGCCGGCCGGCGAGGCGGATGGGGCGATCGGCAGCGCGGTGGCGAGCTATGCGGCCGGACAGGCCGCCTTGCAGGGGCTGGGCGCGATCGCGGCGATTTTTACAAATGCGGTGAACACCAGCCAGGCGGAGGGGCTGACACCCGGCGGCGCGCAAGGCGGGGCGCTGTTTTCCGTACCAGCGCCGAGTGTGACGGCGAATGCGGCCAATACGGGGACGGCGGTGGTGAGTGGCAGCCTGACCAATGGCGCCGCACTGCCGATTGATGGCGGGCCGTTCACGCTGAGCTATGGCAGCAGCGGCTGGAGCGCGGTGGATAACGCAAGCGGTGCCAGCTACACGGTGAGCGGCACGCCGCCCAGCTTTGCCGGGCTGACATTGGCCATTACCGGCACGCCGGCGGTGGGTGACAGCTTTATCGTCAACCCCGCGCCGGATGCCGCCACCGGCATTGCCGTGGCGGCGACGCAGCCGGATACGATCGCCGCGGCGGACCCGTATGTGGCCACACCCGGCGTGCTGCAGAGCGATGGCGCGGTGCTCGATTCCAATGGCGGGGTGATAGCCGGCGGGGCGGATAGCGTGACCGCGAGCCCGGCCTCCGGCGCGGCGGTGATTCCCGCCAGCTATTTCGGGCAGTCCCTGCAACTGAATTTTACCTCCGCGACCGCGTACACCGTGACCACCACGGCCAACCCGAGCACGGTGATTGCGAGCGGCACACTCACCGGCGGCACTGGCAATGTGGCGGTGGCGTATCCGGCCGGGGCGGCGAGCGGGACATATTGGCAATTGCCGGTGACCGGCACGCCCGATGCGGGGGATGTACTGACGCTGACGCCGGGGGGCCCCAGCAGCGGCAGCAACGCAACCAGGCTGGCCGCGATATGGACCGCGAGCGGAACCACCACCGCCGGCACGCTGCAACAGGCGATCATCGGGTTCGGCACGCAGCTCGGCGCCAATGCGCAGGCCGCCCAGCAGTTGCAAACCGCGGCGACCGACCAGGTGACCACCGCAACCGCGACACTGCAAAACGTGGCCGGCGTGAATACCGATGAGCAGGCGGTGACGCTGACCAATTACCAGCAGGCCTATCAGGCGGCGGCGCAGGCGATCAGCGCGGCGCACACAATGTTCGAATCATTGCTGCAATCGGTGTGAGGCATGGCGTTTTAGAAAGGGTGGATCATGGCATTGGGAAAAACACTCATGCTGGCGGGAATTGTGGTGGTGGCGGTGGGTGCCGGGGTGGGCGGCACGCTCGGCGTGATGCTGCTGCTGCCGCACCACGCGGCAGCGCCCGCCGGGCCGGCGAAGCCAATGGTGGTACCGCCAAAGCCGATCTATTTCGCGGAGATGAACGATGTGGTGGTAAGCATTCCGCAGGATAGCGGCGATCCATCCTCCTCCTTCGTGCAATTCGGCGTGCAGTTCGCGACCTATGACCCGAACGCGCTGACCAGTTTTGACGAGCTGCAGCCGATCATCAAATCCGACATCATCAGCCTGCTGATGAACGAGACCGGCAAGCAGTTGCAGGACCCGGCGACGCGCGCGGATCTGGTAAAAAGCTGCCTCGATATCGCCAATAACGTGCTCAACCGCAACGCCAACTACACGCCGCCGAGCCCGTTCACCGCCGGCTACATCACCAATCTCGTCGTTCAGGACTAACGGCGATGGGCGGGGATGAGATCGGGCTGGCGGCGTCGTCGCTTGCGTCGTTCACGCTGATTCTGGGCGTGCTGGCCGGCGCCTTGTGGCTCGCGCGGCGGCTGCGGGGGACAAAATGGGGACGGGCGGAGGCGGCATCCCCCATCCATCTGGTCGCCACGCGGGCGCTGGGCGGGCAGCATATGCTGGTGCTGGCGGAGGTGGAGGGGCAGCGTTTTCTGATCGGCGTGAGCCGGGGGGGCATGACCACGCTCGGGCGGGTGGGTGCGCGTGAGTAGGCAGGCAAGCGGTCGCTTTTTTAAAAAAAAGCTCCGCAAAAAACTTTTGACTCCTTTGTGGCAGTGCTGGTGGCGCGCCCTTGCCGCCAAGGATAAAAGTTTTTTTGGTTCTTTTTTTTCAAAAAAAGAACCGCTCACTTGCCTTCTCCTTTTGCTCGCCCTGCCCGCCCACGCCGCCGCGCCGGACGGTTTGACTTTGGTCAACGCCGTGGCCGGCAAGGCGGGCGAGACCTACTCGCTCGACGTGCAGACATTGCTGGTGATCACCGGGCTCGCCTTTCTGCCTGGGTTGTTATTACTGATGACGGCGTTCACCCGCATCATCATCGTGCTCTCGGTGCTGCGCCAGGCTTTGGGGTTGCAGACCACGCCGCCCAACATGGTGCTGGCGGCGCTGGCTTTGGCGCTCACCGTGTTTGTGATGCGCGGCGTGATTGCGCAGGAGCAGGCGAATGCGCTGCAGCCTTATCTGGCCGGCGATATCACGTTCGACCAGGCGGTGAGTGCCGCCGAACCGCCGATCCAGGATTTCATGCTGGCGCAGACGCGCAAGGCGCCGCTGCATCTGTTTGTTGATCTGAGCGGCGGCAAATATGCCACGCCGCGCGACGTGCCGCTCACCGTGCTGGTGCCGGCATTTGCAACCTCCGAGCTGGAAACCGCGTTTCAAATCGGGTTTCTGATCTATGTGCCGTTCGTGCTGATCGACCTCGCGGTGGCGTCCATCCTGATGTCACTCGGCATGATCATGGTCTCGCCCACGCTGATCTCATTGCCGCTGAAATTGCTGATGTTCGTCTCGATCCATGGCTGGGTGCTGATTTTAGGCAGTCTGGCGAATAGTTTTGCGGTGCCGCCCGGGTGAGAAAACAGCAACAAAAAAAATTTTATGACCCTGGCGCATGGGAGCGCCATGAGCCCGGCATAAAGGACCAAAAGTTTTTTGCGCGCTTTTTTTTAAAAAAGCGCCGCTTACTTTAATGGCCCTCTACATCACCCTGTTGCACGCCGCCTTTGCCGCCGAGCTTGCGGCCGTCACGCCGATTGTGTTGCTGTTGCTGGCCGTTGGCCTGGTTACCGCGATTTTACAAGCGGCTTTGCAGATTGAGGATGCGACCTTCAGCCTGTTGCCGAAGAGTTTTGCAATGATTTTCATCGGGCTGTTTGGCGGATTTGGCGCGATGGCGGTGTTTGAGCGGTTTGCGGTTTATTTCATCGGGCATGCGGCGAGTCTGGTGCATCAATCATGGTCCTGAGCGAGCACCAGATTATGCTGTGGCTTGGGCAGTTTTTATGGCCGTTTCTACGGGTGACGGGGCTGTTTCTAACCGCGCCGATTTTTGGATCATCTATGGTGCCGAACATCGTGAAGGCGGTTTTGGTGGCAGCGCTGGCCGCGGCGCTCGCACTTTGGCTGCCGGCGTTGCCAGCGTTTCCGGGTGATCCGTTTTCGGCAATGTATGCGGGGGTCACGCAGATTGCCTATGGCGCGATGCTGGGGATGGTGATGCAGTTGGTGATATCGGCGGTGGCCTGCGCTGGCGAGATTGCCGGGCTGGCGATGGGGCTGAGCTTTGCGGAGCTAAGCTTCCGGGACACGCCGGGTGTGACGCCGGTTTTGTATGACATCATGCTCTGGGCGGGCTTGCTCGGGTTCATGGCCGTGGGCGGGCCGGAATGGCTGTTTGCCGCAGTTGCGGGGACGTTCCAAAACGGTGTCGGCGTGGGCAGCATCAGCTCCTGGGCGGCGCTGGCGGGGCTTGGCGGCACGATGATCAGCTCGGCCGTGATCCTGGCGATGCCGGTGCTGGCGGTCTCGCTCTGCGTTAACCTCACGGTGGGGCTGGCGACCGTGTTTTCCCCGCAGATGAACCTGCTCACCATCGGGTTTCCACTGCTGATTTTGGCCGGGCTGTGGGTGATGGAGGGCGCGGTGTTTTATACCGGCCATGTCATCGCGCAGTTGATGGCGGCGGGGATGGCGGCACTCGCCGGCATGGCGGGGCATGGCTGAAGGCGGCGCCCAGGACAAGCAACACGCGCCGACGGCACGGCGGCTGGCCCAAGCGCGCGAGCGCGGGGATGTGCGGCGCTCGGCCGATTTGCCGAAGGCGGCGGCGGTGGTGGCGGTAACCTTAGGGGCGCTGGCCGCGGCGGCCGGGATTGGGGCGCATTTGATGGATGAATGCGCCGCCTGGCTGGCAATGGCCGGCAATGCGGCGCCGGGCGTGGCGGCGGGCTGGGCAGCCGCGACCGGGGCGGCGTTCGCGCCGCTGCTGGGGCTGATTGCCGCGGTGGGGCTGGCCGCCAGCCTGCTCTCAGGCGGGCTGGTGTTCAGCCTTGGGCTGCTGCGGCCGGATTTTTCCAAGCTGATGCCCAATGTGGGGCTGGGGCAACTGGTCTCGGCCCAGGGCTTGAGCGAGACCGCCAAGGCGCTGGTAAAATTTGCCTTGATCGGCGGGGTCGGGGCGCTCGGCGTTGTGCGGCGATGGCCGGATTTCGTGGCACTCGCCGGGCTACCCATGGCGGATGCCGGGCCGGTGCTGGCGCTCGTGCTCGGTTTGCTCAGCGAGATTTGCGTGGCGCTGGTGGTACTGGGGGCAGCCGATATGGCGCTGCAATTCTGGCTGCACCGGCAAAAACTCCGCATGTCCGACGCTGAGATTCGTGAGGAGATGAAGGACGTTGCCGGCAACCCGCAGGTGCGCCAGCGCCAAAGGCAGTTGGCGCGCAGATTGGCGCGTGCGCGCCAGATGCGCAAAATCCCCGAAGCCTCGGTGATCGTGACCAACCCGACCCATTACGCGGTCGCGATCCGCTACCGGCGCGGGGCGGACCGCGCGCCGATGCTGCTGGCCAAGGGGGTGGGGCTGATGGCCGAGGAGATTGTGGCACGCGGCCGGGGGCACGGCATTCCCGTGGTGCAGGCGCCGCCGCTGGCGCGCGCGGTGTTCCGCTACGTGGAGCCGGGCGAGCACGTGCCGGTAGCGCTGTACCGCGCCTGTGCCGAGGTGCTGGCCTATGTATGGAAGATGCAGCGCTGGCGCGCGCAAGGCGGGGTGCGGCCGCGCCCGCCGCAAATGCCGGCGGACCAGGAAATTGAGGTGTCCCGCTGGGTGGGGTGAGGCGCTAGAACAGCGCTGGCTTGCGTTTTCCCGCGCATTGGGGACATCTGGTTGCAGGATGCTGAACGGCGCACGCAAATTATTCGTCCATGTCGGCCCGGCAAAAACCGGCACCAGCGCTATCCAATATGTGCTCAGCCGGCAGGATAATACGCAATTGGTGTATCCTAAAATCGGGCTCTGGGCCGATGGCTCGCACCATAACCTCGTCTTCAATTTTTTTGGTGATTACCGCAGGCCGGAGGTTGTGCGGGAAAACGCTACGGAATTGCTGGCCCGCATCCGTGACGATGCGGCAAAGGCACCCGGCAATGTGGTGATAAGCTCGGAGAATTTTGCCGGGCGTGATGCCGGTAGCTTCATCAATGCATTGCGCTCCGCACTCGACGGGCTCGTGGACCAGGCGGAAATCATATTTGTGTACCGCGAGCATGTCTCGCTCGCGGCGTCGCTCTATAACCAGAGCGTGAAGGATTTCTTCTTGTGCGAGCGGCGATCGCCCAATGAATTTCTGCGTGAACGGGCGCTGTTCATGCGTTACCGGCCCGAGATCGAAAGATTGCAGCAAACCGGCTTTCCGGTGCGGGTGATCAATTATCATCCGAGCGATGATTTGGTACTGCGGTTTTTGCGCTATGTGGGGTTTACCGCGCTCGAGGGTGTAAAAAACGAGGCGCGCAATGTCTCGCTCAGCGTCAAAGGGCTGATCGGGACGCTGGCGGTGAATAATACCGCCGGCTCGGCCGAGGAGCGGGCGGACGGCTTTGCCGCATTGCGTAAAATGCGGAAATTTTTTGCCCCGTCGCGCTTTATTTTTGCCCCCCAAACCATGCAGGTGGTTGAGCCTTTACTGGCCGAGGACCGGCAGTATTTGCACGAGCGGTTCGGTATTGAGTTGCCCGTGCCAGCTTCCGGCGAGATGGAGGATATGTTCCATTTGAGCGCCAGCGAGCTGCAGGAGATCGAGGCTGCTTGTGTGCCGCTCGGCGGTCAGGCCAGGAAAATTGTAGATTTTGCGGCGAGGTATCTACGTTAGAGCGAGATGACATTAAGTCGATCCATAAAATGGATCGCCTTAATGTCTGAATCGCCCTCTAGATATATTTTAGAGGCGGATTCAGACATTCTGTGGGATCGCAAAGCGATTCCACAGAATGTCATCCGGCTCTAAAGCAAGCACTTCTTTTTCTGAAGAAAAAGAAGCAAAAAGACTTTTATGACTTTGCGGCTGCGCTGGTTTTACCCGCGGGGGTTAACGTCTCAAACGTTCTTGCGGCCGGTTATTTCCAACGCGCCTTCATATCGGTGAGGTGCGCCAGCAGCGCGCCAGTGAGGGCGGCGGCGGCGAGCGGCCAGCTTGTGGCGCTGAGCCACCAGGCGAGCAGCAGGAAGCCGCCGGCGAGGATGTTGGGCAAATAGACGCTGGGCTTCATATGATGGGCGCGGCCACGCGTCATCAGCAGGACCGCAACCTCGCAAACCATGAGTGCCAGGATCAACGCCGCGACATGGCCGGAAGCAAACAGCGCCTGCATTACGGCGCGCGCAGGGCGACCGGGATGGCGATCTCATTGCGGCGCAGGAAGGGGATCGTCCAGGGCGGGTCATAAAACCACTCCTCGGGCGGGCCGTCCGGCACGTAGGGCGAGTTGGCGAGCGTTGCCAGCAGCTCTTCCCGCGCCGCGGCGGCGGGGGCTTTGCCAGGGATGCCGGTAAAGCGGATCACGGCATCAAGCGCGCCGGGCAGTTCGGAAATCACGATGCCCTGGTCCTTCGGCCGGGGCAGCGTGGCGGCGGTGTAGCCGGCCGGCATGTAGAAGCTGATGGTCCATTGCCCGGGCCCGGCCGCCGCCTGGGCAACCGGCGCGGTCATCGCGATTTTGGCCGAGGATTGCACCACCGGCGCTGTCATCTCAATGCTGGTGTTCGCCGTGTTCGCACCGAAAATAAACGCCGCCAAACGCCGGAAGCCGGTCGCGCGGGCGGCAATCTCGTCCCCCTGCACGGTGACACTGGCGGCAAGTTTGGGCGCGTATTGGCGAATCTCCACCGGGCCGATCTTGGTGACCACCTGATAGGCGGGCTCCGGCGTGCCGCTACGCACGCCAAAAACCGAGCAGCCGGTGAGGGCAAGGGCGAGAAGGATTTGGGTCGGGGATTTGGACATTGGACATATATAGGAAAGCGCGCGGCCGCTTGCTTATAAAAAACCCGCCTTGGGCCGGCCGGCCCAAGGCGGGTTTTACACTACTGCGCCGCCGGGGCCGGCGCTGGCGGGGCCGTGCCTTTGCCAAGCAGCGGCGGGAACAGCACGGCCATTTTGGCGCCAAACAGCGGTTTATACACGCCCTGGTGGCAGGTGGCGCAGTTGATTTTCGCGACATCCCCTTGCGGGCCGCGCAGAGCGGCGGGGAATTCGGGCGTCAACGGCACCATGTAGTTGCTGTTGAGGTCACGCAGCATCGCTTCGGCGTAGAAGGCCGTCACACGTTGCGGCGTGCTCTGGTCCCATTCGTTGAAGGCGCGGCTGTTATGGCAGAACTCGCAGGAGACGCCGAGGCCTTGCGCGTAGGTCATCATCAACGCGTAGGTCCATTCGGTGTTTTCCAGCGAGGCGCGGTTGCCATTCGGCAAGGCGGTGCTGCCGGAGACGCGGATCGGCTGGTTGTTCAGCAAATACGGCGTGTACGGGTCCGAGGGTAGCGACGAGCCATTAATAGCCGGCGCCGGCAAATCCTTATCCAGGCCCTGCTGGGTGAGGCCCGCGGCAGCACCTGGCGGGTTGCCGGAGAACCAGATCTGGCTCGGGTTGTTCATGCCGCGATGGCAGGTATAGCAGGTCACGCCCACATCCCCGACATGGTTGGCATAGGTTGTGTTCACCGCGATGGTCATTTGCAGCATGCGGCGCGCGACCACCTTGGTGTATTTGGCGTCCGACGCGAAATTGCCGGCGACATGGCAATAGGTGCAGCCTTGTTGGGGTGCGACCCATTGCGTCATCGAGACCATCAGCCGCGTGAAGGCGCCGACGCTGACATTGGTGAGCACCTGCACGTTTTTATAGGCTTTGCCGGCCGGCGGCCCAACATCGATGGCCGGCAGCGCGGGCGGCGCCTGGTTGATGCCGAGCGCCTTGGTCACGGCCGGCGGGTTATACAGCAGCTCCATGCCGACACCGGGGTCGCCGGTGGCGATCACATCCACTGGCGGGCGCTGGAAGGTGAGCACGGCGACGACCGCGGCCACGAAGGCGCCGCCCATGGCGATGCCCGAGATTGTATTGATCTTGAACATTATTTGCCTCCCTGCGCGGCGGACGGGTCAGAGATTGTGCCGTACAGGGCCGCGTAATGCGGGGCCACGCCGTGTTTGACCGCCCAGAGGAACCAGTCATCCACCACCGTACCGGTGAGCAGGATGCCGATGCCGCCGGTGAGCGGGGTGAGCACCGCGAACCACCAGGCCCAGCGATGGATGGATTCCATGGTGGCGTTAAAGCCCATGGTCCAGCGCCAGAACAAAGCCGCGCGCTCGGAAGCCGTACCACGGTCGATGGTTTGTTCCACTTCCTTGTCGCCGCCGAAGCGGCCGACCGCGAGGATGGTGGCGGCGTGCATCGCGAACAGCAAGGTTGAGCCGTACAGGAACACGATCGAGAGCATGTGGAACGGATCGTAGTACAAATTACCGCAGCGCAGCGAGAAGGCGACCGTCCAGTCCAGATGCGGGAAGATGCCAAAGGGCGGGGCCTCGCCCCAGGCGCCCATCAAAATGGGGCGGAAGAAGCCAAGGCAGAGAAACAGCCAGATCGCCGAGGCAAACGCCCAGGCGGTGTGCGTGCCGAGCCCGAGCTGGGTGGCGCGGCGATGCACACGGACGAACCAGAGCAGCATCGAGAGCGTGAGGAAGAACCCCGCCATCAGCCACCAGCCGCCTTGCGCCAGCGGCGGCAGATGCAGCCCGTAGGCCGGCGATGGCGGTTCCAGCGCCAGCCACGGCAGATCCCGGATGAACAGGATCAGATTCCAGTGCACCGAGGCCCACATATTGAGCCCGATGATCTCGAACGCGATGAAGCCGCAGAGCAGTGAGGCGAGCCCAAGCGAGCCAAGATAGAACGGCCCGATCTGCGCGTTGCCGAGCTCTCCCAGAATATGGGAGAAGAAGGGCTTGCCCTCGCGGGTCCAGGGGCCGGATGGCAAGGGGACCCCGTAATGCGCCGGGCCGCGCACCTGTACCCTGGTGAAAATGTTTTGATATTCAGGCATTGGAAGTCACTCCCTCGAATTCGTTAGTGAACGGGCCAGATCGGCATGTTGAGCCACCAGCTCCACCAGGAGGGCCAGCCCGCGGTCCAGAACGGGCCGCTGATGAGGATGCACATGGCGCTGAAGAACCCGGCGCCGAGGGCGAGGAACAGACCCAGGCGATGGATGCCGAGCGTGCCGATCGAGTAGCCGATGAAGTCGCGGAAGAAGGTGTCCTCATGCTCGGCGGTTTTGACCACCTCGCCCTCACCCGGGTTGATCGCGGAGAGCACCAGCGAGCCGTGCAGCGCCAGCGCGAAGGTGGTGGTGAAGAACAACGTCACCGCGATCATATGCGCGGGGTTATATTCAAAATTGAGGTAGTTGTAGCCGGTGTTGGACACCCAATCCAGATGCGCCATGATGCCGTAGGGAAAGCCGTTGCCCCAGGCGCCCATCAGCAGCGGGCGGATGACCTCCAGCGTGACATAGGCGAAAATCGCGACCGAGAAGGCGAAGGGCACGTGCAGGCCGATGCCAAGCTTGCGGGAAATCTCGACCTCGCGCAGCGCCCAGGAGCCAAACGCGCCGACCGCGCAGAAGGTGATGATCTGCCAGAGCCCGCCTTTGGCGAGCGGCGCCAGCGCCAGGCCGTAGGAGATATCCGGCGGGGCGATGTTGATCTGCCAGATATTCCAGGTCGGCCCCAGGGCCGCGCCCCAGATGATCAGCAACGTGCCGAGCACCGTGAAGAAGATGGTGGTGACGCCGAAGAACCCGACATAAAAGGGCCCGACCCAGAAGTCGAACAATTCACCACCGATGAGAGTGCCACCCGGCACCCGGTATTTTTTTTCGAAACTGAGCATGGCCATAGCGGGAACCCTCTTTAACGGAGCAAGGCGGTTAGGCGTTGGAGTGGGAAAGTCCGGTGGCTGCCAGGATTGTTAGGCAATCCTGGCAACCCCCGGGACATTCACTTCGACGCTGGCAGCGACGAATCCTGGGCCGCCGGCGGCACCGCAGCGCCCCCACCAATCCAGTCGAAACGCGGGGTGCTGAGCAGAATAAAGTGGATCAGCAGAGCCAGCGTGAACAAGAACGCGAACAGCGCCACCAGGGCACGCCGCGGGTCGAATAATAACCATACACGGTACATGGTGAGCTCCTTATGCGAACGCGTTGGCGACGTGCGCCAGCGCGAATTGAGCGTGGGAGGTCAACATTGCATAACCGTTCGGGCCGGGAATCCAGGGACGCCAGGACCAGACAAGGATATGCGCCACGATGGCGATCAGCGTGAAGGCGATGAAGCTGGCCACAAAAATCTTGTGGAACTCCTTCGCCTCCGTTTCAGTCAGCCCGCTAAGCGAGGCCGGCTTGGAGTCGGACATAGACATGGTAGTGTATCCTTTTATTTGGCCGTGAAGCCAGGATCGCGCGCACCCCGCGCGAGGGAACAGCCTTGTCAGGGCCGATTCTGTTAGCAAAAGGAAGCAGTCGCTTTTTTAAAAAAAAGCTCCGCAAAAAATTTTTGTCCTCGGGGTCTCCGGTGTTGCAAAATCCCGGCTCCAGAGGACTCAAACGTTTTTTTGGTGCTTTTTTTTCAAAAAAAGCACCGCTTGACTGTCCTGCCATCATGCAAGCTGCCTCGTCCCGATCGCGGCCGCGACATGCTCGGCGGTCACCACCGGCAGGCCGGCGTCGCGCGCGTTGCGCTCGCACGCGTCGCGCAGGCGTTTGGCGGCGGAGATGCGGATGAGATAGGGCTCGGTTTCCAGATGGTCGTCCAGCAGCGAGAGCGCGTTTTCGTCCCAGTCGAGCGCGCTGGGGCGGGCATGGGTCGGCTCGATCTTGTCCATTTCGGTGCCGAGCGGCAGGATATGGAACAGCGCGTCGAACAGCGCGTTGCAATATTCCTGCACGATATAGGTGGCACCCGCATAGCCCATGAAGGGTGTGCCGGTGGCGCGCCGGATGATGGCGCCGGGGAAAGAGGCGGGGATATAGGTTGAACGCCCGCCGAGCTCGGCCGCGTACATACGCTCATTGAACGAGCCGAACAGCACCAGCGGCGGTTTGGCTTTGATGGCGGCGCGCACCGCGTCGTTATCCGGCTTTTTGCCGGGTTTGCGGGCAAAGGCGAAGCTGCAGGGAATGCCGAGGTCATCTTCGAGCAGGCGCTGCAGGCCGCGGGTATAGGTTTCGGTCGCGACGACGGCAAACGAGGCGGTGGCGAAAAAATCCTGGGTGACGCTGCGCCATAAATCCCAGATCGGTTTGATCGTCTCCTGCTTTTCGCGGGCGATGAAGGGTTCTGCGTCCAAGTTCGTGAGCTCCGCGAGTTTACGTAGGAAATTCGTCGTCGCATGAATGCCCATGGGGGCGCGCAGAAAGGGTTTGCCGAGCTCCTCGCAGAGCTTGGTGCCGAATTCACGGTACATGCAGATATTCACATCGGCATCCGCGAGCTTGGGGATGTCCTTGAGGTTGGTCCCGAGCGGAAACACCATGTTGATTTCGCAGCCGATACCCTGCACCAGCCGTTTGATCTCGGCGAGGTCCGACGGCATGTTGAACGTGCCGTAGATCGGCCCGATGATGTTGACGCGCGGCTTGCCGCCCTCGACCGGTTTGCGTTTGGTCTTCGGCGTGCCGAATTCGTTCCACAGCCAGACCATCGCGCGCTCGGCGCATTGCCACTGGTCCTCGTCGATCGTGCGGGGGATGAAACGGCGGAGATTGGAGCCTTCCGGCGTCACACCGCCGCCGATCATCTCGGCGATCGAACCGGTGACGACGACGGCCGGCTGTTTCTGGTCGCCCATCAAAGCGGCGCGGCGCATCGGGCCTTCGGTGCCGGTGGAGGAGAGATTCTCCTCCGACAATCCGGTGACGACGATCGGCAGCTCATGCGGCGGCAGACCGTCGGTATAATGCAGCACGGCGGTGACGGGCAGGTTCTCGCACCCCACAGGGCCGTCGATGATGACCCGCAGGCCTTTCACCGCGCAGAACGTGTAAACCGCACCCCAATAGCCGCCGGCGCGGTCATGGTCCTGCACTAGCATGCGGGGGCTCCCTCAAAGAACGAGACCATGCGGGCAAAGCGCTCGCGTCCTGCGGTCTGGGTGGCGACGATGGCGGGCAGCGCGCCGGCACCGGCGGCGCCGAACAGGGGCCGGGCGGAGACCATGTTGGTGAAATAGACCGCCGGCGTGCCCTCCTCCTTGGCGGCCTGCACCAAGGGTGTGGTGCCGAGGGCGAGGTCCGGCTTCACGTCGCGCATCGCGCCGATGTCCTGCTCGAGCGAGGCGCGGAACTGCACATGGGTGCCGCGCGCTTCCAGCCATTCGCGGTCAGGATCGCTCCATAGCGTGCGCGGCAAGGCAGTGCCGACATAGGGGATTTCCGCCCCCGCTTCCATCAGCAGCCGGGCAACCAGCAGCTCCGAGCCCTCATAGCCGGAGACCACCATGCGGGCTTGCACCTGCGATGCGGCGAGCACGGCGGCAATCGGCGGCAGGGCTTTGGCTTTCGCGGCATCGATCGCGGCGGCGGTAGCACCGGTGGCTTTGCCGATCGCCTCCAGCCAGGCGGCGGTGCCATCCAGCCCTACGGGTGCGGAGCCGACGACCGGGCGGCCGGCGGCAACAAATTCCCGCACGGTCGCGGTATAAAACGGGTGCACGGCAGCGACGGCGGTGCAATCCAGCGCGCCATATAAATCGCGCCATTCACGCGCCGGCATGCCGGGCGCGAGTGACACACCCATGGGCGCCAGCATGGCAGAGAGGCCTGGCGGATCGCCGGGGAACAGCTCGCCGATCAGCGAAATTTTTGGCCCCTCGGCAATCGGGCCGCGCGGGCGGGCGACGGCGCCGCGCTCAGCCTCAAGGCGGGCATATTTCAGCATGGCGCCCGCCAGTACGTCCTTAGCTTCCGCATGGGTGGGCACGCCGAAGCCCGGCACGTCGATCCCGATGATGCGCACGCCGTCGATCTCCTTGGGCAGCAGATCGAGCGGCACGCCGGAGGCGGTGGGGACGCAGAGATTGATGATGACGACCGCGTCGTAATCCTCCGGCCGGGCGGTCTCGCGCACGGCCTTGCGGATATCCTCGAAGAGCTGGCCGGTCACCAGCGTCTCGGAGTCGAACGGCACGTAGCCGACCGAGCGGCGGGCACCGTAGAAATGCGAGGTGAAGGTGAGGCCATACACGCAGCAGGCCGAGCCCGAAAGAATGGTGGCGACACGGCGCATGCGCAGCCCGACGCGCAGCGAGCCGAAGGCCGGGCACATGCTCTGCGGCTGGTCGTGCGGGCCCTGCGGGTAGTCGGTCGCGAGCTTGGCCAAAACCTCGCTCTTGCCGGCGGCTTTCGCCGCCGCGATCATGGTCTCCTTGCCGCCATGGCAGGAAACGGCCGCAGCCTTCGGGGCGATGGCGCCGTCCATCTCCTATGACCCCTCGTACACGACTTCGAGCGAGGGAATTTCGACGTGGTTGACGCCGCACATATCGGCAAAGGTCGCCGGATCGAGCGTGACGCCGCGGCCCACCGCCTCGCCCTTGAACAGGCCGAGCAGACCATCCTGGGTCAGAGGTTTCGGGCGCACCGGCGGCGCTTCCGCCACCGCCAGCCCAAGCGCCTCGAACAGGCCGCCCCATTGGCTCTCGGAGGTGCCGATGATTTCGTAATTCGCACTTTTGCGCCGGATATCCTCATCCGCCGGGATCGCCGCCAAAATCGGGATGCCGACCACGTCGCAGAACGCCTGCGCCTCGCCGGTGCCGTCATCCTTATTGATCACCATGCCGGCGACGCCGACATTGCCGCCGAGATTGCGGAAATAATCCACCGCCGAGCAGACATTGTTGGCGACATAGAGCGATTGCAGATCGTTCGAGGCCACGACGATGACTTTCTGGCAAAGGTCGCGCGCAATCGGCAGGCCGAAGCCGCCGCACACCACGTCGCCCAAAAAGTCCAGCAGCACGTAGTCAAAATCCCAATCCTGGAAGCCCAATTTATCCAGCAGCTCGAAGCCATGAATGATCCCGCGCCCGCCGCAGCCGCGGCCAACCTCGGGCCCGCCCAGCTCCATGGCGAACACGCCGTCGCGCTTGAAGCAGACATCGCCGATCACCACCGCCTCGCCAGCGGCTTTTTTCTTCGCCGAGGTCTCGATGATGGTGGGGCAGGACCGGCCGCCGAACAGCAGCGAGGTGGTGTCCGATTTCGGGTCACAGCCGATCAGCAGCACGCGCTTGCCCTGCTGCGCCATCATGTAAGAGAGATTGGCGAGCGTGAAGGATTTGCCGATGCCGCCTTTGCCGTAGATCGCGATGATCTGGGTCTTTTTGGTGGGCGATGGTGCCGAAATTTCGGCGGCGATGTCCGGTTGAATCCGGCCCGAAGAGGCGTTCATGCTTGGCTCCAATCTATGATCATTTTGAGGCAGGACGAGGTCTCGAAGGCGGTCCGGTAAGCGTCCCCGGCATCCGACGGCTTGGCGTGGTGGGTAATCAGCCCGTCCAGGCTGAGCGCGCCGGAGGTGATGAGGCCCATCAGCGCCTTCAAATCCGCCGGCTGCCATTGCGCGGCGATGCGCAAACGCGCCTCGCGCATGAAGGCCGGGGCAAAGGCGAAGCTGAGCTTGGCATAAAACCCGGCGAGCACGATCTCCCCGCCCGGCGCCAGACGCTGGATCAGCGTGTCCAGAATGCTGGAATCGCCGCTCGCGTCGTAAATCGTTTTATAGGCGCGGCGCGGGTCATCCGCCGGGGCGCAAACTTGGTAGCCCAGCGCCCCGGCATGGCGGGCGGGGTTGGTCTCCCACACCACAGGATTGGCGCCGGAGAGCACGGCAATGCGGGCCAGCAGCCGGCCGACCACGCCGTGGCCGATGATCAGGTCCGGCTGGGCGGCCCCATTGGCGCTGGCGTGCAAAGCGGTGGCGGCAAGCGCCAGCAGCGCCGCCTGCTCACCCATCGACTCGGCAACCGGCACCACGCGGGCTGCGGGCACCACCAGCCTGGCGGCGGTAGCACCAAACAAGCCGCGCACCAGACCAAAACAGGCCGCACCCGGCACAAATACATATTCACCGATGCGGCCACGGGCGTCAGCCCCCGCGTCAACCACCCGGCCCGCGGATTCGTAACCCGGCACCAGCGGATAACCCATGCCAGGGAATGGCGGCATCTCGCCAGACCAGAACAAACGCTCAGTCCCCGTGCTGATGCCGCTATAGGCGACATCCACGACCAGATCGGCCGGGCCGGGGGCGTCAAGCGCAAGCGCGCCCAGCTCGATCGTCTTGGGCTCGCGGATGATGATGGCCTGGGTTTGCAAATCGTCTCCCTTCGGCAGGGGTTTTTTGGTGAAACATGTCACCGTCCCTTGCCTACGTGTGTCACAGTAATCTGACAGTTTGAGATGTCAAGAAAAAGTTACGCTTCGGCTGCAAGTAAGCCGGTGAGCATCGGCTGGCTGGTGCCAATCCGCCGCACGCGGGAAAACCCGGCATCGCCCAGCATCGCGGTAATCTCATCCGGCAGCCGCGCCCGGCCGCTGCCCATCGCCAGCAAATAAAACCCGAAATAGGCCGCCCCGATCGGCTCGGCGCCCTTGGTCCCAGCCATCGGCTCGGCCAGCAGCAGCGTGCCGCCCGGCGCCAAAGCCGCGCGCGCCGCGCGCAACACCGCCAGCGCCTTGGAGTCGTCATGGTCATGCAGCACCCGCACCAGCGTGATCAAATCCGCCCCCTCGGGCAGTTTGTCGCGCGCGAAATCGCCGCCGAACGCCTCCGCCCGGCCCTCCAGCCCGGCGGCGGCAAACGCCGCCCGCGCCTGCTCGGCCACCGCCGGCAAATCAAACAATTTCAGCCGTGCCTTCGGCGCCCGCGCCGCCACCCGGCGTAAAAAACTGCCATCCCCGCCACCCACATCCAGCACACAGGCATGGCGCGAGACGTCATACGCATCCAACACCTCCGCGGCGATCATCGGCTGCGTCGCCGCCATCAAACCCGAATACGCCGCCGCCTCGCCATCCTGGCCATGATACGGCCAGAACTGGCTCAACCCGGTCTCCACCTCACCCCGCAGCAACGCCACCGGATCGGCAATGTCCCGGTAAAACAGCCGGTGATGCGCCACCATCGCCGCGATCCCCGGATTGCCGCGCAACGCCGCGCCCAAAGGCCCCAGCCGCACAAAATCGCCCCGGACCCGCAGCAAACGCAGCGACTCGGCCGCCCCCACCAGCATCCGCAGCCGCGCCACCGGCACATCAACCGACGCCCCCAAAACCGTGACGGAAACCGGCCCCGCCGCCACACGCTCAAATAAATCCAGCTCCAAACACGCCGCCAAAACCTGCGCGTAAACAAACCCCGCACATAAATCGAACAACGCCCGCGCCTCACGCCGCGCCACCGGCCGCGTCAACACAAACCGCGCCGCCCAACGCTGAAACCCCGGACTGGCCAAAAGCCGGTCACGCCAGGCGAGAAAACGGCTCATCGGGTGGGTGCTGGGGCCAGGCAAGGCCAAGGGGCTCCGCCCCTTGGAACCCCGCTGGGGCCGTAAGGCCCCAGACCCCTCGAATTAAGTAAGGGCTCGGCGGCGGGAGGGGTAATTCGCCCCACCGGACGGCACATAGACTCGCAGGCCGATGACAGCGAATTACCCCTCCCGCCGCCGACCCCTATTAATGGGGTTTGGGGCCATCCGGCCCCAATGGGGGTCCAGGGGGCAAAGCCCCCTGGCCTTTCTTTACCCAACACCCGCCCCATAGCTCGTTTACGCCGCGGCGTGGCTGAGGCTTTTGGGCACCAGGCGGCGGGCTTCCTGGGCGATGAGTTGGCGCAGTGTATCGGCGCCTTGGCAGTTGGGGATGCTATCGGCGGCGTCTTGCGTGAGGGTTTGCAGCAAATGCAGGGCGCCGCTGATGCCGTAGCTGCGCACGGCGCTGGGGCGGCCCAGGGCGGCGTCCCGGCCGACGGGTTTGTCGGTTTCCGCGGGGTTGGAGACGGCGTCCAGCAAATCGTCGGCGACCTGGTAGGCCTCGCCCAGGGCTTCGCCGAGATGCCGCCAGGGTTGCGGGTCGGCGCCGGCGGCGGCGGCACCGGCGATGGTGGCGGCGGCGAACAGCGAGCCGGTTTTGGCGCGCTGATAGGTGGCGAGGTTGGGGTTGGGTTCACTCTCCCAGGCCTGGCCGGCGACGATGCCGTTTGGCATGCCGACCGATTGCGCGACGGTGAGGGTGAGCGGCGCCAGGCGCTGCGGGCGGGCGACGGTGCCCCAGGCCAGCATTTGGAAGGCGAGCACGATCAGCGCGTCACCGGCGAGCACGGCGAGCGGCTCGCCATAGGCGGCGTGGACCGAGGGGCGGCCGCGGCGGGTCGCGGCGTCGTCGAAACAGGGCAGGTCGTCATGGACCAGCGAGGCGCAATGCAGCAGCTCGATGGCGGTGCCGGCGGCGTCGGCCGATGCCGGGTCGTCATCCCCGCAGGCATAGGCGACGGCGAGGCAGAGCCGCGGGCGCACGCGCGCGCCGCCGGGGAACACCGCGTGGCGCATGGCCGCACCCAGCATTGGCGGGCCGGAGGGGGCTTGCGCGCGGGTGAAGGCGAGGTTCAGGCTGGCTTCGATGCGAGAATTTGGGTCCATGGCGTGGTCCTCACCCGTTTATATGTGACATTTGGATGTGTAAACTTTTATTGTCACTTATATGTGTGCATATTAGTTGACAATCGGTCAAGGGATTTCGATAACAAGCCATGAGCAAGGTGGCGATCATCGGTGCGGGCATGGGCGGGCTGGTAGCGGCCTTAATTCTGGCCGCGCGCGGCGCCGAGGTTTCGGTGTTCGAGGCGGCCGCCACGCCCGGCGGCAAATTGCGCGAAGTCCAGGTGGGCGGCGAGGCGATCGACGCGGGCCCGACGGTGTTCACCCTGCGGCCGGTGTTTGAGGCGATTTTTGCCAAGGCCGGGGCGCGGCTGACCGACCATATCACGCTCTCGCCGCTGGATTGCCTGGCGCATCACGCCTGGGAGGATGGCGGGCGGCTGGATTTGTTCAGCGACGTGGCGCGCAACGCCGATGCGATCGGCGCGTTCGCCGGCGCCAAGGCGGCCCAGGGCTACCAAAAATTCGCCGCCCGGGCGCAAAAGATTTTCGACATTCTCGACTCCAACTTCATGCAGGTGCCGCAGCCGGGGTTGACCGGGCTGGTGGCACGCGCCGGGCCGGGGCTGTGGGGCATATCGCCGTTCGCGACGTTATGGGGCGAGCTCGGCAAATATTTTCAGGAACCGCGGCTGCGCCAGCTTTTTGCGCGCTACGCCACCTATTGCGGCTCCTCGCCATTTTATGCGCCGGCGACGTTGATGCTGATCGCGCATGCCGAGCAGCAGGGCGTGCACCGGATTGAGGGCGGGATGTACCGGCTGGCGCAGGCGCTGGAGGGGCTGGCGCGCACCCACGGGGCGCGGTTCCATTACGGCGCCCGGGTGGCCGAAATTATCGTCCGCGGCGGCAAGGCGGCCGGGATAAAACTCGCCGGCGGCGAGGAGATCGCGGCGGATGCGGTGATCGCCAATGCCGAGCTCGCGGCGTTGAGCGCCGGGCTGCTCGGGGCGGCGGCGCAGGCGGCGGTAAAGGGCATGATGCGGCACGCCAAACCCTCCTTCTCGGCGGTGACCTGGTGCGCCACCGCGCATATCGCGGGCGGCGCGCCGGCGCATCATAACGTGGTGTTCTCAGCCGATTACCCGGCGGAGTTCGCCGCCCTCGGCCAGGGCCGCCTGCCGCCGGACCCGACGGTTTATGTATGCGCACCGGGCGGCACAAAACTGTTCATGCTGGTGAACGCCGCCGCCGGCAGCGACCCCCGGCCCGATGAGGTGCAACAATGTCTGACCACAAGTCTGGGGAAACTGGAGCGGTGCGGCATGAAACTGGAGATCGGGGCGATCTCCCAAACCGGGCCGAAGGAATTCGGGCAGCTCTTCCCGGGGAGTGCCGGGGCGCTGTACGGCCGGGCGCTGATGGGTTGGCGGGATTCCTTCGCCCGGCCGGGGGCGGAGAGCCTGCTGCCGGGGCTGTATCTGGCGGGCGGCTCGGTGCATCCCGGGCCGGGGCTGCCGATGGCGGCGATTTCCGGGCGGATTGCGGCGGGCCGCTGTTTGGCCGGCCTGTCCCGCCGGGCGGTTATGCCTGGTGGTATGTTGATGCCATCAGCGATGATGGAGCCAACGCCCTCACCCTGATCGCCTTCATCGGCAGCGTGTTCTCGCCCTATTACGCCTGGGCCAATGCGCGCCGACCGGCGGATGCTGAAAATTTCTGCGCGATGAACGCGGTGCTGTACCGGCCCCAAGGCGGCCGCTGGGCGATGACCGAGCGCGGTGCCAAACGGCTGGCACGGCGCGAAAACGATTTATGGATCGGCCCGAGCGGGCTGCATTGGGACGGCGCGCGGCTGCACGCCGAAATCAATGAGCGCTGCGCCCCCCTGCCCCGCCCCTTGCGCGGGCGTTTTACGCTGACACCCGACGCGATCCAGCGGGAAACCTTCACCCTCGATGCCGCCGGCCGGCATCGCTGGCGGCCGATCGCGCCGCGCGCGCGGATCGACGTGGCATTTGACAAGCCGGGCCTCGCCTGGTCCGGCACCGCGTATTTTGACTGCAATGATGGTGACCGGCCGCTCGCCGAAGATTTCTCGTCCTGGCACTGGTCGCGCGGCGGCGACCGGATTTTCTATGACGTGACACGGCAAGACGGCAGCCGGCACGGGCTCTCCTTGGCCATCGGCGCCGATGGCCGGGCCACCCATGTACCGGCACCGCCCGAAATCGTATTGCCGCGCACGGGCTGGCGCCTGGCGCGCCAGACCCGCTCAGAGGCCGGCGCGCGCGTGATCAAAACCCTGGAGGACGCGCCGTTCTATGCCCGCTCGCTGGTGGAAACGCAGCTCGGCGGGACGGCCGTGCACTGTGTGCATGAATCGCTCTCGCTGGAGCGGTTTAAAATGCCGGTGGTGCAGATGATGCTGCCGTTCCGGATGCCGCGTTTGAAGTAAGCGGTCGCTTTTTTGAAAAAAAGCTCCGCAAAAAACGTTTAATTATGCTGGGACAAAGCTGGTTGGTCGCTGGCGGGCGCGCCTAATCATCCCGGTGCACGCGTTCCATGCGTTCGTGGCGTTCCTGCGCCTCGATCGAGAGTGTCGCGATCGGCCGGGCTTCCAGGCGGCGCAGGCCGATCGGTTCGCCGGTTTCCTCGCAATAGCCGTAGCTGTTGTTTTCGATCCGCAGCAGGGCCTGGTCGATTTTGCCGATCAGCTTGCGGGCGCGGTCGCGGGTGCGCAGCTCCAGCGCGCGGTCGGTCTCCACGCTGGCACGGTCGGTGATGTCGGCTTCCAATATGCCGCCTTCGCCGAGCGAGGCGAGCGTGCCGTTGGCCTCCTTCACCAGATCGGCCCGCCAGCGCAGCAATTTCTGGCGGAAATACTCGGTCTGCATCGGATTCATGAACTCCTCGTCGTCCGAGGGCCGGTAATCCGGTGGCAACGAAATGAGCATACCGTCGCGTCCTTCAATGAATTCCAAGACGCCACGACTGGCCGCCTTGCGTTTGAGCGGGCTTATAGCGATGCCAACGGTCCACGCCAAGCGCCAAGCGTGATTTAACAATAGCATAAGGGGATGAGTTGCCGGTTAACCATTTTGAGAGGTTTTTGCGCGCTGCAGCATCTTTTACCCCGGCCCGGACCGTGCCATTGATCTGCTATGCCGGTGACAAAACGATGACACTGACGGCCCTGGCGATGACAATGGCCGACGCCGCGGCGATGGCGCTGGCGGCCGGGCCGGGCTGGCGGATCGGCCGCGGC
>Ga0209208_10000740_pt1 | contig 44010 bp, 31 predicted proteins | sample S1TSphfallax_3_FD_187694 | JGI IMG/M metagenome (GOLD analysis project Ga0209208, IMG submission 187694) | Host-associated microbial communities from peat moss isolated from Minnesota, USA - S1T2_Fd - Sphagnum fallax MG (SPAdes) (version 2) | ecosystem: Host-associated > Plants > Peat moss >...
AGAAGAATTGAGGGGTGAGACAAAGAAGAAGCAAGAAACCTAGGAACTTTCAGACTTCCTTTTTTTGTGATTTTGCTGGAGGAAACGCTTGTACTTTCGGGGATGTGTATATTCTATGAATAAGATACAAGAGTTTTTTTTTCTTTGAATCGCATCAGTGTGGAAGTATAGGACAGGAGATGTGTGTTGTGTCATTGTTGTGTTGTTGTGTCTATCAGTTTTTGAATCGTTGAGGATCAGAGAGATCAGCAAGGCATGGACGAGTTTTGGAGATGTTGAGGTGTCAGTAGGGGTGAGATCGATCTAGAGAACATGGACACTAGGGTCCACAGAAGAGAGTACATGTGTTGTTAGATTTTCGGACCCCCTTCTTTTTTGGTTACATATTTTCCATGGATGAAATATACGGTCAACATATACACTTTCATCCTTTGACTAATGTATAACATATGCAATTACTAACCAGTTTTTTACAACTAGTAAATAACCCTATCATAAATTGCCATTTCTCAACATAATAAAATTTTGAGCAATTGTTTTATTATTGAAATATTAATCTAGGATATGGATGGCCATAGATTTCAACACATTCACTAATCAAATCTTGATACATGGCAAAAATTGAAAATTCTAAATATATGATTTTATATAATATACAATGAGGAAAAATCAACACGGTCCAATTTCAACTATTTACATGATGACATTTGGACAAAGGAAATTTTGACACTTGGCATTTGGAATAATTTTTGATGAAAATTAATTTTCTATTCAAATCTTGATCTCAACCATTCATTATGATTTAATTTAGATGTATTTATATTGTGACATGTGGCACAATCAAAAGTTGCCATGTGACATATTGATTGAATTTTGGGAAAAATAAAAAAAAAATTATTATTTGCATAGGTGGGTAGGTATGCAAAACTATGTGCGTAAAAAAATACATGCCTACTTAAAATGCATACCTACTTAAGCTACTTACTTACTTACCCGCCTAGCTATTTAAATAGTAAGGTAGGTAAATAGGTAGGAGGGTAGAAAGCTAGAAAATGGCACATGATTTTTAATGTGAAATCCAAAGAGAAGGCAACCTCTTTATATATTTTGTAAGATGACATTAGAAAATAAAACATATGGGTTAAACCTTTTAGTTGCAAATTTAATTGTAACTAAAAATGATTCTTCCACAAGTTTTGTGCTTGTTTTTAGTTTTGTAAATTATACAACTAAATAGTTAGGAAATAAGTAACCAATTAATTAGCTAATAACTAATTACCTAGCCACCCACCCACTTATAAAACTATTTATTACATATTATTTTTAATTATTTTAATAATTTTAGAAGTAGCATTGATCATTATTCTTTCATGGTTTCCAATAACTAATTAATTGGTTCATAGTAATAATTAAAAATAAAAAATAAATTATTTCAAGAAATAATTAATTAATATATAATCAATTAATTGGGGTCACAAATTAATCATTCAAGTTTTTAATATACTTAATAATTTGGCAATTAATTCTAAGCTAATAAATTTCTATTATGAAATTACTTAAATAAAAATACTATTTTTACTTATGTAAATAAACTTTTAAATTGCTAGTGATCAACTAATTAAATAAGAAAAAGGCGTTAATTGATTATGTAACAAAATAGATTATTTATGAATTGGTAATTCCTGAATATTAACTATAAATTATTAAAATTTTAACTTATTAAGTTAATTAGTAGATATGAAATCAGTTTTAATAAACCATTAATAGTAACTAATTAAAAAATAAGTATTACACCAAAATAATATTTTATGATTTTCTAATTTATTAAGTAAAAGAAAAATCATGTTTAGTTAATCATTAATAGTAACCAAAAAAATTAATTTGTGAAGAATTTATTGTTTATTATTCACTGGCTGATTAAATAATTTATTATTCAGATAATTAGTTATTTCATAGTAACTGAATATTAAATATCAAATAAGGATTATTTATTTATAAACTTATGGACTTGTTGATGGGAACTAAGTAATTTTAAAATAACTAACTTTTATTTCATATTTCTTAATTAATATGAATAATTCATGAATACCAATTATTTTTATCGTATCAATTTAGGATTTAATATCTATTTAATTTTTTTTTGAAGTAACTAATAAATAATAATTGATTACTTAATTAGTTGGTATTAGTTAAAATATAATGAAATGATTAAATAAAATTATTTAGTTCATACTTTATACTAATGAACTATTTGAAAATAATAATTTATCAATAATTAATGCTTGTGTAATACAATGATTATATCATATTAATATGACCTCATTACTATAATTTAATCATATCTTAATAAAGATGACATATTTTAAATGAACCATACAAAATCAAAATGATGTTTTTTTCAATCCAATATGCCCATAATATGGTCAAATATATGTTTAATATACTTTGAATACAAACTAAATATTTTAACATACCATGAATAAAGTCAAATATGCTTAATATACTTGGAATATAATCTAAATGCACTTTAATATGTTAAATAGGCTTAATAGATGTTTAATACACCTTGAATAAAAACTATATAATATAATTTTAATGTAGTACACAAAACCATAATGTACATAAAATGTATACACACACCATAATAAGTAACCAAATTGCAATTAATGTTGTAACTAAATGAACATACGAGCTTATTCATGGATGAAAAATTCAAAAAACTAGTCAATATGGAAGGATGTATAATTTAATAGTCACAACATAATCACAAAAATAGTGGTAAAGTTTAAAAGATGGCAACTAGTTGTAAAATGATTAGTACAAGCAATGGTAAATAAACAATATATCATTGAAGGACTACAATTGTAATCATGTTATATATATATAATGCTTTCTAGACCCAAATGTGAATTTGGTGTTCTAACAACATTAGTACACAAATATAATTAAAGTGCAACAATACCAATTTGATATATTAATTGTAAGTTTAACATTCTTGAACATGCACTTGCTAATCACATGGAAGAAATGAATAAGCAATCAATAGATGCACCAATAGGTCAATTAACAAGCAACAAACAAAATCTTAAATGAAAGGAGAAAATTCAACAAAAAGTTAGTTAAAGCCTAACATGGAGTAGGCAGATTCTTGATTATGCACTTATCTAAATATTTGCAAATCCAAAACTTTAAGAGCCCATTCAAAAGGTAATTTGAGTTGGATTGCAATCTTAGTTATTATTCTAACATATGAATGGTGTACATCATGTATAATCACTTTCCCAAAAAATGTTGTTATCATTTTTTATCATTTACGGATGGGGTAGATCAATTCCAAACATTCATGGATGTCATGGATCATTTTCAAATCACCCATGGACTATAGAGATGATTAATATTCACTAAATAGGGTTGATCTTTTTTTCATCAAGCATGGATTATGTGGATTATTTTTGGTCATTGATACATCATTGAGATCATTTTTAATCACCTAGAAAAAGACCAATTGTGCAAATCATTTCTATTTTCCCAATGCCCCTAGATAACATCTATCATCAATATAACCCCTATATTGGGCAGATCATTTTTGGTCACCTATACATGGCCTGTACTGTTATTATTAAGTTGATTTATTTGCATTTGAAAAGAACTTGGTGAAGTCAGAATGGGTGCCAAGTATGATGATGGAACTAATGCAATCTGTTAGAATGCTAACATCATAGCCAATGACAAATTGACACATAACATCAATTTGAACGACCCTTTTTTTTGCCCTCAATGACTAGATAGGATTGTGCCTAATTAAAAGTCTTATGAAAAATTAAAATTGCTTGATAGGCGGTTGGTAAGAACAAGTGTGTAAGTGATTAGTAGGTTAAGGGCAAGTAGGTTGATGCTTGCGGATGGTTAGTATTTATGTATTAAGGACAAATGGCACATTAGTTGGTAGGTAGGGGCAAAAAGATGCTCAGTAGGCCGGTACAAAGCTTTCTGAACTCACTTAAATATTACTGTAGAGTAAGGTAAGTCAAAAGTAAGAGCATCTCCAGGTATGTGCTCCTGGACAGTAAAATTGGATTAAGAAAACGCTACGAATGTCGGTTTTTGCACCGGAAAATGGTTTTGGCTCAGCATGATTAGTCATGTTGCCTGCCGTGGCTGCTCACAGGCGCTGCAGAAAAGAGTGTAATAAATATGATCTAATTGCTACTCAGTGTTTCTGATTGGCCCATCATAAATGATTGGTCCACGTGGTTTGCTATTAGTAGTCCCCCACCGATTTGCTATCCCAGTTTCAGTTTTATGGGTGGGGTTGCAAAAGAGTACATAACTAAACTTGGATGCGAAAAATATTTTCTCAGGTCATATACTGAGCACTGCTGGAGATGCTCTAACTAAAACACAGGTAGAAACCAGTGTTGGGCGGTCCTCACTTTTTTCAATGAGAACCTTCAAGGCTTTCATTACGGTTTTCAGAGTGAGAATCGGAGGTTTTCACATGCAATGATAACCTTTTTGAGAACCTGCCCACCGGTTTTCTCCCATTGGAAACTGACTTTTTGAAAACCTCAAAAGGTATCAGTTGAATCTTTTCTGATACCCTTTAAGGGTATTAAAACATATGGGCACCGGTTTCAGGGTGTTTAGTAGAGTTTTCCGTAAAGTCAGGAAAACACGGCACCAGTACCCTTGAGTTTGGTCCAAAAACGGGTGAGATTAAAGAAAAACCTCCAACAAAAAAGTACATTAGCCTTCAACTGGGGCTCAAACTCAGAAATGCACCACTTTTTGTGCCAAATTGAGTTTCATGCGGTCTTGACCCAGTCTTTCCTTTTTCTTAAGCGCCTCCACTGGTGCTACATATATTTTCACTGCTCCTACACGTACGACTATTATAATTACCTCGAACCTTGTGCATTAAATGCTGAGTTTCAGCATTTCATAGCCAGATTTAATCAAACTTTCTTACTTTGCGGACCTCACTCAAAGAGGGGATAGGGGTTGAACAGAGGCCCAAAGACAGGGTGAAGCCAGGATGACTTTAAGGAAAATTCTAGTGTTTAGTCAGGTCTAGGTTTTAGTTTGGGTGCCGCTAGCCTCCTCAACGGCTCCTTCAGGGGGAGCTTCACAAAGAAGCGTCGGGCTCTTCTGCAAAAGGGGTCAATTTAAATTTATTTCATATATATATATATTTTTTGATTTTTAAATTTTTTGAAAACTGGCTTCTGAGAATCGTTGCTAAAAACCCAGGGTTGTAAATTTTATGAGAACCGGCAAGACTGAAAACCATTGGAATTTTTTTCCAAAAACCTGAAACCCTTAAAAGATTATCTAAATCTTTTCTTCTTTTTTAATAATGAGAACCTTAAAGGTTCTTTGAAATGGTTGTGAGAACCGGAATCGGTGGTTTTCACCAAAAGAGAGAGAACCGCCCAACACTGGCAGAAACAGTAAGAAGAGGAAGGCCTAAATGGAATTATGCCAAGTTGAACCAGTGTTTTTTTTTTGTGGCAAAATTTTGCAGAAAATCTTGGCTATAGGTAGTTGTTTTCCTGAAAAATGGAAACATCATGGTGAATGATGTTTTTGAGGGTTTTTCCGTTTTTTTGCCAATTTAGGAATTTTCTTTGAAAATAATTAAAATCTTCTGTCATATCTTGACACAATTTTGAGACTTATGGCAGTTTTTTCGTCAGTTTCAAGTTTCAGTGAAAGACTTGTCACCAATTAATGTCCTAAAGATGTTACATTGCAAAACTGAAAGAAAGAAAAGCCGAAAAAAACACACACTTAGTGTCTATAGTACCTTGGCAAACTTCAACACATGTCTATTGAATAATTAGTTAGTTTTTGAAAATTTCATTTCAACAAATAGAATATTTCTAAAGGTCTCATGTTTTTCTTTCACAAAATTTTGTTTTTTGAAGTTTTTCTTGTGAGAATTTCAACATTTCTGAAAATAATATTATTGGTGTCCAAAGTTCGAACCAGTGATATTTTTTCAATTTTCTGATGTTGCAACTTGTGTCATTGACTAGCATCCCAAGAGGGATTTAGCTTTATATGGTGACATGTTTTTAGAACATGTTTAAATAGTAAAAAGATTTTTTTAAAAAATGCTATTAAATTAAAATCAAAGTCCAAATGTGACTAAAACATAATTTCAAAGATAAAAATTTCAAGAAATTTGGCAAATTCTTTTCTTTCTTTCTTTTTTCAGAAAATGGGAATATTGTGATAGAATATTCCCTTTTATTTTATAAATTTTCACATTTGGGCAAAATTTCACACCCAAAACAGAACACTGGACTCCAAACTGCTGGCCAGGGTGAACCAGCAGCACCCATGTTGATACCTTCACCATTATGAGCAAGGCCAAATGAAGCCCAAAGAATGTTAGATTTGAACTTGGAGACTCTGATGTAGTCTAAGGGTAGGATATCTGCAATAATTTAAATGGATTTTGCAAATTTTACCATGGTACCAAAGTGGGTGCTGGTTTTAACCAAGGCAAAACTGCTAGGGCATAATACCGATAGCACTAAACCACCACAATGGTTAGCTATGGGACCAAAGGGTGCCAAAGGGAAAACAAATTTACTACGTTGCTGTCCGGCCTCATGCTACTGCGCTGCTGTGCGCTGCCGCTTGCTTTCACTCTGGCCTGGCCACACACACACGCAGACAGAGGGAATGTGTGCAGATTGTAGCCTGTGAGTGTCGTGTATGTGTTTTGCGTGTTGCGACGGGACTTGTTAGCGTCGTCACGTACGTCTGGAGTGAGGGTTTTTTTTTTGCTGCTGTAGCTGCGGAGAGTTTCTTCTGTCTGGCTGAAGGTCCGTGCAAGGATCGGCAGGAGAAAATAGAAAGAGTTTGCTGCCTGTCTGCCTGCCAGGGACGTCTTATCTAGGTCTGGCTCAGCTATGTTTATGTACAGTGCTGGCTGCTGCTGCTTATTATTATATGCCTGCAGCTTAGTACTACCAGGTAGCTTAGCTGCCTGACACTAGTATCTATCTATGTATGCAGATCGAGGGTGTCTGCAGCCAGCAGGTTTGCGATCCGCACATACTGTGTAGAAGCTATGGGGTTTTTTTCCACTAGTAGTACTGCAGCTCATGAGTTTGAGAATAACGTCAGCAGCTGCGCCTCATGTTGCAGCTTCTCAACTTGAAGCTTAAGAAGAAGCAGCAGCTACTGGACGTACAACACACGGGGCGAGTGGGAACTAGCTGGTAGTCGAGGGAGGACAGCAGCTGGTGAGATATTCAGATCAGCTTGAGATTTTAGGGGAAACAAGGCGGAGGAGAGAGAGAGAGAATCAGTAGCCGTGATCAGCTCCTGCAAGGATTAATTATGGCATTGCTTGCAAAATGGTGCTGCGGGGGGCGCGCAAGTGAAGAAATGTGAGTTGTTTCTTCCCTCCCTCTTTTTTGGACTTCTTCAGTACTACCTACTACTTGGTTGAAAGTCTCTAGCAGTAGTGAAGGTGGCCTCACCAGGATCATATGAAAACAACAAAGACTGGGATGAAGCTACACTGAAGTATTACAGGATTGAATCTGGGCTGCTCTTCTTCTTCCTCCTCTATTGTCCGAGGACCCATCCAAATTCATGATGAGAAGTAGGGTTGGGCACCCATGTGGGAAGGCAATGTCAACCTGGGTATATTTGAGGCAGGCTCAGCTTTTGGCAAACTCAAGGGCAGCATTTGATGATCTAAGAGCATCTCCAGCAGTGCTCGTTATGTGACCCTGCAAAAATGTTGCTCACATCCAAGTTTTAGTTACTTACTTTTTTCCAACCACACCCATGAAACTGAAACTGGTAATACAACTAGGTGGGAGACTACTAATAGCAACCCACTTGGACCAATCAAACTATCTAGCCAATCAGAAACAGGGAGCAGTCAATAAATACGGTTGGACTGTGTTTATTGGACTGGTCCAGGGCTCCTCCAGTGCTCTGAAAGCTGTGCATTTTCTCAGAGTCACTGCAGTCCTTCCAGTGAATTCACTGGATTTGGCTCCTGTACCTCATCCAAGATTTCACTACTCAGTGCCCATGGAGATGCTCAAAGCCAGACTCTTGACATCATCAGATATTATGTGTTGGATGGAAAAAAATGTGAATGATGTTTTGAGCTTTATGATGTCATTGGTGAGTGCAGGCCGGTGGATAACAACAAAAGTGGTGGTGGTCGCGGTGGTGGTCATGGTACATGGCGCATATTTTCATTAAGAGAATTGTATGCAGCTACAAGCAGTTTCAACTACGACAACAAGATAGGGGAAGGTGGCTTTGGCAGTGTTTACTGGGGCCAACTACCAAATGGAGACCAAGTATGGAGTCATGTCATGGCCTGTTAATCCCACACTCTAGTGTACCACATGCTCCTCTTTTCCCCCTTTGCAGCTTGCAGACTCCGTTAGAATATGCCTGTTTGACTGATCATGTTGCCTTCTCTACAGAACCTCATCATCTTCAGCACATGAGTCAGTTCCTATACTTCAGGATGCTACTAGGTTTGGACCTAAAGTGGGCACCTGGATTGTTGTTGTTATGGTGAGATTGGGTTTTGTTTGCTACTTCCTGGACTTTCTCAACACCTAGCACATTGCATGTGACTACCTACCTACCAGTGCTTTCTTGAGGGGAAATTGCAGTGCCTTATTTGTGTGCAATTCCGTTTGACTGTATTTTGCAAGGTATCATCAATTTGCTTCTCTGGAGCTGAAATGAGAGACCCTGGGTGATATGGGGAAGCAGATTGCAGTGAAAAGGTTGAAAGAGTGGAGCCCTAAGGCAGAGATGGAGTTTGCAGTAGAAGTTGAAATTCTGGGGCGTGTTCGACACAAAAACTTGTTAAGCCTGAGAGGTTACTGTGCGGAGGGCCAGGAGCGCTTGATTGTGTATGACTACATGCCCAAGCTCAGTTTGCTAGACCATTTGCATGACCGATTCTCATCAGAGTCTGTCCTCAATTGGCAACAGAGAATGAAAATTGCCACTGGTTCTGCTGAAGGCCTTGCGTAAGTACTAATCCCTGTCTTCTGTATCTGAACTGCTGGATGGCCAACATCAGGACTGAGTCTTTTGTCTGCTTCTGGAAATGCAACAGATTTAACTCCCTGAATTGCAACCAACTGAAACTCACTGAAGTGTGCCTGGGCAGCGTCAAAGAACTGTGAAAGCAGGCCTGATGTCTGGATTCAAGAGACATTCACCAATTGATGAAATGGGTCTTAGGGTTTACAAGCTTTTTGTAAACGCTACAATACCAGCTACCTGTTGATGTAAAATGAGAAGCTAGCATGTGGGTGATAAGCAAAAAATGGTTAATTGTTTTTGTCTGGTGTCTCTGTGCAGTTACTTACACCACTACACAAATCCCCACATTATTCACCGGGACATCAAGGCCAGCAACATTCTCTTGGATGAGAATTTTGAGGCCCAGTTGGCGGATTTTGGATTTGCAAAGCTAATTCCGGAGGGTGCAACACATCTAACAACACGAGTGAAGGGTACACTTGGCTACTTAGCACCAGAGTATGCCACGTGGGGAAAAGTTTCAGAGATGTGCGATGTGTACAGCTTTGGAATACTGCTACTGGAGCTCATCAGTGGGAGGAGGCCAATTGAACGGACCACAAAGCGGACAATTGTGGAGTGGGCTGGCCCCCTGGTCTTGCAAGGAAACTTTCATGACTTAGCTGATCCAAAGCTGTGTGGCAAATTCCATGAGTATGAATTGACCAGGGTGGTACAGGTAGAATAAAGACCTCCTCTCATTTCTCTAGTGTATCTAGAGAGCACCTTGCAGAGCGTAAAAACTCCCACCAGGCTTTTCAAAAACAGAAAGTTCTGCTCCTGCAGGCATTCCCATTTTCGTAAAGCCTGTTGTCTTTTTTTCCTGTGATACCGGATGGGGAAAAATAAATAAAAACAAAATACAAGGTTGCTCTTTACACTTGGTAAAGTATGCATACAATGGCATCACTGAAATTGGGCAGCACTTCACTGCCACCTTGCATGGGCCCATATTTCAGTAACGCCCACACCCTTGTGCGTTTACCTTACACTAAACTCACTTTCTCAGTTGTGGGAAAATCTCTGTCTTTGCTTGTTAGGCAGGTTGATATGTTGCCAGGTAAATTTTGTGGCACATCGCTTTGTAGCTTACAAATTGTGCCTAAGTAATTATGCACATATATATGGCAGGCAGCAACAATGTGTGCGCAACATTCCCCTGCAAACAGACCAACAATGCAACAGGTGGTGGAGATGCTGAAGGACTTGAACCAGGAATCCACAGAGCTTCAAGACAATGGCAGCAAAGACTGGAGGCATTAACTTATAATTCTGACTATAAATGGGCTGCCAATGAAGGATCGTACTTTGCGATCTAAGAATATTTCCATGAGCTCGAGGGCAGCAATGACATGACATCATTCTGTATCTGGTGTTATAAGTCATGGGTATGCATTTGCTCAGCTGTTACAGTACTCATCTCAAAGTGTGCTCTCATAGAGTTTGATTTTTTTCACTTTGAACATTTAATTTTGGTATTTCACCCTGCTATACATTTACCCATTCATATTAGGTACAACATTTCAGAGGATCAATCATGATGCTCAACATTGGCAAGGTTTGATTTATTGACCCAAATGACCTTGTTTTGGTTAACACCCAAGGTCTAAGGTCTAATGCCTTGCTACTTTGTGCTTGTTTTGTGAAAAAAAATTGTCTAAAAGCATCGCAGGGTGCGATGGAAGAACTGTTTTTCATGTCTGGAATTTGACACAGGTGCATGTTTTTTTCTTATTGCCCATAGGCGTCATCCAGTTTGTGGCCAGCCAGGCTTCTTGATCTGAACAAGAATTGGACAAAAAGAGTTCCAAGCCACAATTGTGTGATATGGGTTTGCAGTGCCAACCATTTTGGAGCTTGGAGGAGCCTGGAGGATTTATTCTTTATGTTCATTCATTGATGTAGTAAAGTTTTCTGGGTAGAGTCCATTTCTCCTTTGGTGGACACAGGCTGTGTTTTTCTGGTTCTCTAAATACTGTGTGAATGCAAGCTGGTTTAACACTGATTTTGAGGTGAGTGATTGCAGAAAGTGCACACTTACACTTGCCTGCACCTTCCTACTGCTGCATGTGTGTATGGTCAATCACAAGTGGAGAACATGTGGGAAGATACTGTGGAATGAATATCATGAATGCTTATTAGTATCTTTGTGATCAACAGAGTAAAGTGTGTGTAGTATATTGAAGGCAAATACAATAGCTACAACTTCTGCTCATTGTGATAAATGAGCCACCTTTCCTTCTTCAATTACATACGGCAGTAAACAACGATAATCAGTGCAAGAACAACTTTGATGGTGTGAAGTCTATTGGTCCTGGAATCAATGGTTGCAAATTCATATGCATTGCTCTCCTGCCTGACCTTTAAGGCATACTGTCTATGTGGCAGTCCTGAATAAATCCTCGTACAGAAACTTGTATGATGTGGATGGAGTATTCTCATTAAAGTCTTCAAATCTGCCCACTGTACCAAACAGTTCCTGCAATGCTTTGGTAACCATGATAGACAATGCAAGGAAGTTCTTTCATACAAACCCCTAGACTTGACACCCTCTTAATGTTGAAACAGCTTCCAGACTGCAACATGCACTGTGCACTTATACAATAGTACTTCACAATCCCTGCACCATATCACAACATTATAGCTCACCAAATGGAACAATTATGTGAAATACCAACAAGACATCACATTTGAGAGAAAATGCAATAATCAATACCACTTGCAAGATGTGCACTCCAATGTATCATTCAGCTCATGCAATCATATAGATCGGTATACACTCTACTCTTAATATAAGAGGATCTTCAGTGGCAACAATAAAATTGAATTGTTTGTCCGTCAAATTTTGGATGAGGTAAGTGGCCTCGGGTGTAAAAAATAGGAAGCAATGGGTGTAAACATGAGCTCTGATTGTGGAGATTTCAAAGGATCCGCAAAAAGAAAAATGACTACTCTTGGTAGATGCTATGGTCAGGACCAGCTATTGGTCACATATTGATTGGCCATCCTCGGCAATTGGCTTGTGTGTGACGTATAAATGTTCCCTCAATGTATATTGTCCAATATTTTACTATTTGTGTGGGTGAGGGAGGGGCAAACATTAACACTAAATTTAGATGTGATAAATATCGATGCCACCTCAAATAAATTGCATCATTGGAGTTGCTCTAAAGGCACCTTTCTGCTGGGAAGCTACACCTTCAGCTTTGGAAGCTCAAATAGCTTTCCATTGTGAAGAGGAAATTGTGAAGCTGAAGGTGTAGCTAGGGTTCCAAAATATAGGCCTTGCAAATTATTTGCAAAATTGGTCAATCCAAAGTCACTAGGTAGGCCTCCCTCCTATCACATCCTCATCAACACACACCATCCCATATTTTATATAAAGACACTTGTAAGTTGTGTGTTGCATTTCAAGGGCTAGCAATGGAAGTTACAGATGACAAATCTTCTCACTCAAGAACATTTCAATCCTGCACCTTCAGAAAGCCTAAGAGAAAGTCACCCTAACCCCTTTGTGTTCAATGATTTGTTGATTCAAACTCTCTCTCTCTCTCTCTATCACCTTCACTCACATGCCCCATCCACCACCGCATCTTCTACCCCTCCTCCACTCACTTCATTCCTTTGTGGTGTAGCACATCCCAGTTGGAGCCACCCAAACAAAAAAAGTGGTGAAGCAAGCAAAGACATTAATTCTCATTGACACATGCCAAAAGAACCCAATTTGCTGCTCAAGATTATTTCAATATATGTTAAGAATGTATGCAAAATATATAGTTGCCTCTTAAGGCCCGCTTTACACTTGGAGTCAGGGTCAATGTTCGACCCAAATCCAGCATTCCTATTGGTGCAAAAGTTGAAATCAGCCCCAAGGGGTTTACACTAGGAGTGAAGGCTGAAATAGAAAAAAAAATTAAAAAATGAATCTGTCCCAATTACTAATAATTGTTGAACTGTATGGCCATGTATTGGCCCCAAGTCTGAAAATTTGAGAGCCCAATTTGCAACCCTTGGGGCCAATGTTCCAACATTTATTAATATCCTGACATCAATGTATTCCACAAGACAAATGGACTCCATAGATTTGCCTGCCCTCCTCTATCTAAGGGCGCAAAGGCCAGAGAGACCTATGCGTGGTATTATGGAACATGCACGGGGGTGGTGTAAATAAATTGGAAACATGGGTGGAAATACTAGAGTTGTTTCAGGGTGCTAACCTCGTCTTATTAACTGAAACTTGGCACTTTCCAGGCCAACATTTGCCACATGTTGAAGGGTTTGACTCATTTGCGGTAGCACGCATTATGTAGCTGTGAAATACAAAAGCGACAAAACATAGCGGGGGGGTTGCTGCTTACTTTCGTAGCCACCTTAGGCCAAACCTGTCACAGTCGAAGGAAGGAAGCCACGATTCTTATCTATGGCTACGGGTCAGTAGGGGTGCTGCCCTTGACTTGTTTGTCTACGTGGTGTACATTGCCCCTATTGGCTCTAAACATGAAAATGAATCCTTGTTCCAAAACCTGGTAACAGATATTGCTAAAGTTCAAACTCTCGGGGGCATAGTACTATTGGGAGGGGATTTTAATGCGCGTACTGCAACATTACTAGATACCCTTGACATTAGTGACCTTTGTGAATTGTTACAAGCGCTTGAGCTCGCTAAGATTAAACAACCAAACGTTGTGGCTACACGACAAAACCGTGATGTTAGTGTTGGTGGCTGGGGCCACGAGCTCCTAGACCTATGCTGTGACACTGGGTTGCTCATCCTCAATGGCCGGACACCTGGCGACCAATCAGGGGAGTTCACTTGTTTGGCAAATGGGGGGCGTAGCACTGTTGATTATATTGTTGGCTCACCTGCAGTTTAGCAAACTGCTACACACCTCAAGGTGATAATCGATGACACCTGCTACTACACGATGGGGGCCGACTCTGACCACAGGCCGTTACACCTACGATTGAACATCGATTGCAGCTTTGTTGAACCGCAACATACGGTGGTAACCAAAAAAAAAATTTTGCCTAGGTTCAACTATGATAAATCAAAAGTTGAAGAGTACCAACTTGCCATAATAGCGAGTCTTGGAAACCTATGGGTTGTTGACTCGATTGGGCATCTGGGGGCAGACGAATTAGCTGACCTACTACAGCAATGCGTGGGTGCTGCAACAAAGTCTACTTTTGGCAACAAATATTTGGGAGGGAATTATAGAAAGAGACATTGCCATAAACCCTGGTTTGATGTTGATTGTCATACAGCAAAACGTGAATTGAGGCTATGGATGAAAGCCAACCTCGACTCACACACCACTAAACATCAGAAAAGTAAACTCAAAAAATTATTAAAAAGGAAAAGATTTTTTTGGGAAACTACAAGAGCTCAACATATGTGTGCGCTTGCTAAGGTGGATGCGCCTTTGTTCTGAAAAAAGTAATAGCCAAGGGCACCCATTATGGACAAGATCAGTGCAACTACACTTTTGGAAGGCTTTTGCGCGCTAGTTGGCCAGTCTTTGCCACCCATACAGTTACAGACTGATCATTCAGCTCAGGTGGCCGAATTTCCACCTAGCCACACCCTGAACGCAAATATCACACTTGTTGAGCTACTTTAGGCATTGAAAAAGTTACAAAGGAACAAGGTTGCCGGTTTAGATGGTATGAAAGCTGAGTTCATTTTGGATGCGGGAGAATTGCTACACATGCCACTATTGACAGCGTTCAATTGCTTGCTGGCAGAGGGCTTTCTAAAAGCCCTTTCCACTGGGGTGGTCCATGTGCTCTTTAAAGGGGGCGATGCCTCTAAATTTGACAACTATAGGGGGATAACGATTAGGCTTATCCTAGCAAAGTTGTTCGTTATGATCCTTGACAAAAGGCTAAGCGAATGGGCTGAACAACATGGGCTATGTGCCAAGGGTCAAGTTGGGTTTCACAAAGATTATCGCACTACTGACCAACTCTTCATATTGCGAACTTTGATAGAACAGAGCAAGGCAAAAAAAGAAGCCACTCTATTGTTGCTTTATGGACTTAAAGAAGGCGTTTGATATTGTGTTGCGTGAAGTGTTGTGGCAAATGTTAGTTAGCCTTGGGGTGAAGGGACGCTTCTTGCGATGCCTATAGGCAATGTATGCCAAGGATACCATATGCATCAACCACCCAAGCGAGGGTGTCACCTCCAGCTTCAGGTGCCAGCAAGGTGTGAAACAAGGTTGTCCTTTCAGCCCCCTATTGTTTGGGCTATATTTGGATGCCCTAGAGGGGCGTTTAGATGGCAGAGAATGCGATGCACCAACCTTAACAGATGTGCACGTATGGTTGTTACTTTTTGCAAATGACCTTGCTTTAACATCGGAGTCAAAGGTGGGACTACAGTAACAGTTGGACACACTCCAGCAGTTCTGTGCTGAACATGGACTTACAATGAACGTGAAAAAAACAAAAGTCATGGTGTTCAATTTTGTTGACCCATGCCAAAAGTTTGTGTTTGAAGGTGACATTGAGCGTGTGCAGACCTTTAATTACTTGGGGATCTTATTAGGGACCACCTCGAACCTAGATAGTGCAGTGGAGCATTTAGCAGCTGCCAGTAGGCGTTCGCTATTTGCACTGAACCGCCGCTGTGCAGAACTACGTATTATGGACGTTAAGTTACGTTGTGACCTCTTCAACACGTTGGTGCATTCCACAGCAAGTTACGCCTGTGAAATTTGGGTGGACTCCAAGAAAATATAGGCTATTGAAGTAGTGTATCGAGGGTTCCTTAAGGCCCTATTCGGGGTGCGAAAAACAACCAGCACGTCCATTGTGCTGGCAAAATTTGGCAAATTCCCCTTTGAACACTTTACATGGGGACAAACATTGTTGTACTGTAATCGTGTGAGCACAGTCACTAAAGACCGCATCTTAGGAAAGGCATGGGAAGCCTAGTTCGTTATGCTTGTTGTGGGAAAGAAATGTTGGGCTGGATCCGTGAAAAAATGGCTATTCCAAAATCAGCCCCAAGAGGTGGCAGGATTTCTACCTCCGGTTCAATCACCGTTGGACATGACATTTCAGCTGACGCACTCCCAACTCCTTGAGGGATTCAAATGTGAGTCCAAGTGAAAAACAGCGGAAGGGGGAGGAGTCGGGACACGCTCCTTAGCTCACAACACTTTGAAGGGTAAAGGGGTGTGTCGAAGCTCCGGGATGGGACTAGGAAGAGTTGACAAGCTTCACTCACTCACACAAGCCTGCACACAACCCACACAAGGTGGTTAGTGCATAGCTGGAGCACTTTTGGTGCTAGGACGAGCCACGGGCAACACGGACACACAAAACTCACCACGGCCCGGACTTGGGGGAAGCCACCACCTTCCCCCTTATAGTATACTATGCACCTCTCCATGGGGCCTGTATCCAAATGGCTTTTCTCTCCCGGGACTCCCGCGTGAGAGTCCCGAAATCGTGCTAGCCAGGACTTCCACGACTTTGGAGCCCCATAACTTTGCGAGAAAACCTCAGATCGAGGTGCCGTCTAAAGCAAAGTTGTAGCTCTCGTCGAGAGCTTTCCAGCGGTATGTCGCACGTCATCTGAAGCTAAGTAAATCGGGTCGATTCCCAACTTTTTCTAGTCAGGAGTCAAATTGGCAGTTTGACTCCTAGCCTTTCTTTTGGCCATAACTTGTGTTTTAAATGTCCAAATGAGCAATGCGAGCCCATTTTAGACATCTATGTTTCAAGATCTTTTTAATGATATAAAGAAAGTTACAAGCCATTGAGTTTTGACCCCTCAAATCGCTCTCTAAAGTTTTGGGAGTCCATCGGGACTCCATCTTCCAATGTGGGAGTTGCCTTGGGAGTGTGAAGGTTCACTCCCTCACACTTTACTACACTCACGAGAGTATGTGATGTGACTCCCGGGCTTCCTCTTGGCCCGCAACCTTGCAACCCTTTTGCCTTGGTCGCAAGTGCAAGGTTAGGGTTGCAACATCAACTTGTAACGACCCGTGCGCTCCTAGCGAGGACTACTAAACTACCGTTGGGAACAGTTCCTAGGTCAACGCACATACATCTGACTTGTTTAGCAAGGTTAGTGCATCCAGTTAGTGGTAGATCTACAACGAGAGGCCCGATCAACTAGGAGGTTGGGATCCCACCCCCTCTAGGTTTTCCCCACACGATGTTGAATGTAAAAAGGGTGAAGGATAATATGCGATTGGCTTTCATTGAAAAGCTCTTTACTAATCGCGAGATTAGGACCAGCGTGCAAACAAGATACTTGCGCTTCAAGGGTATGTCGTACGAAAGTGAAAGATACTTGTGTGACATCAACTGTGTCCAACTACGGAAAATTCTGGCCCGGTTTCGATGTGGCAACATGCAGCTTGAGGCAGTGCTAGGTGCGTGGAAGGGTGTGCCATATGCAGAGAGGCTTTGTCGAGGCTACGACTTGGGGAAGGTAGAGGATGAAGAGCACTTGCTCCTTATCTGTCCAAATACACAAAAAGTTAGGGAACGTTTTTGTTCGACCCTACCCCTCACCCACACAAGCACTCTTGCTAAACTCATGTAGACTACGAACACGGTCGCCCTGGCCAAATTTGTGGCATGCTACCAATACAAGAGGACAATCTGTCCTCCATGACCTACTTTTCGTCTAATGGACTCTTTGGTCCCAAACGGACGTAAAATTGTAAATAGTAAACAGTGTAACATTAGGGTGGGGATGATGAAAAGCTCTATTTTGACAAAAAAGGTCTATCCAGTGTGAGAAAGGTGCGTGCAGCTGAAAATTGGTGGTTTTCAAATTGGCTCTCTAAAACTAGAGAGGGTTTAAAATTAGAGAGCCAGAGGCATCCCCACACAATTTTGGCACATCATAGCACCCAATTTGTTGTAATACCCAATTTGGAAGTGATTGGCTGTAGGGACTGTGTATCCCATCCAAGTGTTTGATGGCCGGTTACCACCAAGGGTCCAAGAGTAGGTTATATTCCTTAACCAACCTGCTGGGTCTGGAATGGGTTAAGAACTGGACAGAGATCCTAGGGGTCTTAAACTTACCATCCCCAGAGCACAGGGCTCTTTCCACCTTGTAAGGTGCAAGAGATTTCACACACCTAATTTCAGCCTCAAAAAATAGAAATGAATATTCTGTTGCCATTTCCCCACATTTTTACCAAACTTTTTGAGAACATAGTTTTTGTCAGGAAAAAAAAATTGCCACATTTTGACACACATTTTTGTGTTGGGTGTCATTTTTTTTTGGCCAGTTTACTAGAGTTTTCAACAAACTTTTTCACCTGAATAACACTGGTTTGATTTTGTTAACAACCTTTCATTTAACTATTTTGAACTTTTCAGAATCTCAGAACCTCCAATTCTGGTTCTCTAATGTTTTGAGAAGAACCTCCGGTTCTGGGCATCAACAATTTTTGAAGAATGGTGGTTCTCATGAAAGAACCAGCCAAGAATAAGCCATTTTGGGTAGCTTCTTTGACCCAGTTCTTTGATTTTTTTTAGAACCCTGGTTAAGGGTCAAAACTGTGTCTATGACTTGTAGAACCTCTGGTCACGAGTTGGAACCAATTCTTTGAGCTTGATAGCCATCAGTCAAGGGTATACATAAACCCTACCCTTACCTGCTGGTTCCAAAAATTGAGAACCTCCCAATGCTGGTCAAAATTAGTGTTGGGCAGTTCTTACAATCAGGGACAGAGATACCCACCGGTTATCAACCTGGGTATAAACACTTGCCTCCTGGTTATTAAAAAAATCAAAGAACCAATATTGGTATGTAACCATGATTCTCTACAAATCTGAAAGAGCCAAAGAATCACCAGTTCTTTCATGAAAACTGCCAGTTCCTTGAGGTTTTTGAAATAACCATGACCAGTGATTCTTTGATTTGGAAATTGTTTGAAAAGAAGTGAACCCAAACTGGTGGTTCTTTAAAAATTCAAAGAACTGCCCAACACTGGATAAAACTTAAAACGCCTCAAAACTTCTTGTGCCAATTTCACAACAAGGTAAGCTTACTTGGTACATGCACTTATGATTCGAGAGTGGAACTATTGGGCAAACAAATCACAACTGAACATGTGAATAGCTGCCAATCCAAGAATAAAGTGTAGCTGTGTGTGTATGTGTAGCCTTCTCATCTGAAATTGAGGACAAGACTTATGATATCAAAAGTAGGCAGGCTAGTAGATCTCCAGGTACAATTGTGGATTTTGGTTTCCCAAACAGCTTCAAGACAGAGCCATGGCTCTCAGGAGGAAGAAAAGGGGGGGAAAAAAAGCTTTCAAGTACCTATGTCAAAATGCACAACATGTTGACTGATCAGTACAAGTTAGATGAATGTGGTAAAATGCATCTTCTAACATGGTAGTAGAGGAAACAATCCAAAGGTACAGAAGTTTGCTGATATCTGTTTGTGGGGTTTGGCGGCATGAGATACAACATACAAGCCTATTTTCTTAGGGAAACAGAAACAAAGGGTTTGCCTGTTGACTATGGAAATTAATCAGGATGTAGCTGCCAAGCTCCTAGCTCAGCTTGAAAGGTATATGAGATGAAGAAGATGATGGGTTACTAGTTACCACATGCAGCAAAAACAAACAGAAACATGCCTAAATCTTCTTGTTTCATCATCACAGACGTATGACTTTGAGACCTTGCACCTCGTGGACAGGGGTTTTTTTTTCCAGTTTCCTGAGTAGCATCAATTGGTGAGAATCCCTAGGAAAGTTTAGCACTTACTGGAAGGCCAATTGGACATGAAGGTTCAAATTTTGCTTTGAACATGTTGGGTACAAGAAAAAAACTAGACAGCAGTAAGGCCAGATTAACTCACTTCCAAGTTCAGCCCATGCCATGCCATTCTCACTGCCTCACCCATCCATCATTTCTTGTGCATAGTGCGGTAATAGCAGTGTCCAACATAGTACCAAGCAATCCAGTGAAGATAGCACTAGTGTATTGTATGTTTGTGAACTTCATGGCACTGCCTCTGGGTAATGAAAGATAGAGGTCTCTGTTTGAATGTACACAAATGGACAACTCCAACAACAACAAATGCAATCAGCTGCATCATGGCCCCCAAACTATTGAAGTACTCCAGTGGCATGGCGTGATTCCTAACTGCTGATAGGTGACAGGTACCTCTGCTAAGTATAGGGGAAGGCAGCCAAGTTAAGTGTAGGGTAAGGGCGGGTCCAAGGGGGGTTATGTTGTTTGAAGGCAGGTCGAGGGGGAGTTATGTTGGTTGTGGCATTGACATTGAAGGTGGTAGGATAGAATTGTCCTTCATTGAACATTCATTGGTGATTGAACACTTAGTAAACAAACATATCCAAGCCTGTAACCAAACAAGCATACCCTAAATTTGTCTATTCAACTTTAAGTATTTTTGTTTGAAAATTGAACATTGCCCGCTCATGAAAGAATGTTATGTGTTTGGTCATGGGTGTTACTACACCCCACAACCAAAATAATGTGATGTTCATTTTGAATAGCGTGTTTGTTAATGGGTGGCCATTCGTGGCATTACCCTTCTCAAGGTTTCCAATCTATGTTTGGTAATGGGAGGATTTGTAAACTCCAGAACTTTGGAAGAAGAAAGGTGTGCTTACCTCTATTTGGTAATGGGTAGGGGTTGTAAGAAAATTAAAATTTTCAAAACAAAGCTATCCCTATTTGGGAATGAGATGTTAACTTGGCATACAAGGAAGGTGTATAGAGATGGGTTCATCTTTGTTTGGTAAAGGAATCAAAACAACTAATACCATCCATCATCAACCCATAATTAATGGATCTTTACCAAGAAAGAAAGAAATTTACCTAAACCATAGAACCCCATATATCAATAGCTTACAAAGGATCAAAGTACTGAATTTCATAACATGCACATTCAAAACAAAGTTGCACCTTTATTCATCACCCCCCCCTCCCCCAAAGTGTGCATCACAATAACAAGCTAGCTAAGGAGGCCAAATCTCAATTCATTTAGACAAATCTCATTCACTTCTCCTTCTCTATCATTGAATCAAAAGATGAGCTCCCTACCAACATATATGGAAGAGGAGTTTTTTAATTTCCTAGAGTTGCTAGTTCCTAGCTTAAAGGTGTTGAGAGCAACATTTGAACATGTAGAAATGGAACATGAATTTGATTTGACAAGAGTATAAGTGAAAAAAAAGTTTGATCTAGTAGGAATAGAAGTGAAACATGAATTTAATCTGATACTAATTGGATTAGTAGACAAGTTATACATATAAAGGTTCTTGAAGTTCATATACTACTATTGGTTTAAATAATTTGTAATTCATACAACTCCAAAAACATTAATCTGACCAAGATCCCATAGAATTTCATAACTAGCTGGAAAGTATCACACTTTGAAGTTCACCTTCACAACCTACACATCAACAACATATATAGATTTGATTTAGGAGGATTTTCCTTAGTTTTTAACTTTGATTTGATCTTTTACAAAAAAATAAAAAAAATATTCATTGTTTTAATGTTACCTAAACCTAAACATTTCTTGATTTTGTGGGAAATGTACAGGAAGGAAAAATGCATATCACTTGTTGGACCTAGATGCATGCTTCACTAAAATAAAAAATATCATTTGCAAACAATTAATTTACAATTATATGCAACTAGTTGTCATTTGCAACTATATTGGTTGTTCCAACAACTAAAAAATTGTATTCGTATAATTTTCAAAATATACAATCACCTATGCAACTAATTTACAATTAATAGTGCAAAAAAACAACATGGATAATATTTCATGGTTTTTTATCCAAGTAGGCTACTTTAAACCCTTATAGTCACATATGTGGCCACCTCATGGTTATGTATGCAACAATTATAAAAATATTGGTCTATAATTTAATATGCAGGTTAGGCTACACTCCCTACCTAGGTTTAAATAAGCTATTTACATACATGTGCTACCTACCTACAAGTAGGCTAACGTAAGCTACGTATATACTTAAATTACTTACCTACCTAGGCTAAGTTCCAACCTACCTATGCACATAGTTAGCCTAGGCACCCTAGGCTTACCCTAGGTTAGGCTAGATGCCACATAAGTTACATAAGTCTAAGCCTAACTTAGGTGTCACATTGTGTGGCCTAAGCCTTAAATGCCACATTGACTAGCCTAGGTTTAGGTCAAGGTGCCATGTGGATTGGCTTAAATCTAGGTGTAACCCTAGGTGTCACATGGCCTAAATCTATTCCTAGTTTAAGTCCCACGTGGCTTAAGTTCCACATGGCATGGCCTAGGTATAGGCCTAGGTGCCATGTTGCCTATGTGGTTTAGCCATAGGTGCCATGTAGGGTCCAAATGACATTTAATGAACCAATGTGTTTACTTTGCATTTAGGAATATTGTACTTTTTGGAGTCCTTTTGCAAAAAAAAACATATTTTCATAAAGAGGAATTTTGAAATGAAATATTTTGAAAAGAATTATTCATTTTATTTATAGTTGCCCCCAATATGTCATTTTTTTTATAATCAATTTTAAATAAATATATATTTTTGGAAGTGTACAAATTTTGCCAAATTTTGTGTTTAATTTTGAAAATTTGTCACAATTTCAAATCATACCAAAACATGTTAACATTTTCAAGTTTAGTTTCTTATATTATAAGCTACAACTTTTTTTAAACAACAAATACATTTTATCACATTTACAAGTCATAAAATACTCATGAATTTTTTTTAAACCTTAAATTTTGATAAACAAAAAATTGGAAAAAATATGAAAATTTGAATGTTTTTTAGATTTGTCTTATAACACCCTATTATTACAAAATAAATTGAAGGCCAAAGAATGTATTATGAAAACTAAGGGGGCCCTTTGTGAAAATAATGTTATTGAATGAAGTTGTTAAATATCCTTTGTTCAAACCAAACTTTGATATTGGAAGATTTTTTCACTCATTTTATATTTTTCAATATCTATATTATTCAATAAGCATAACTTTCCATGACTCACATGCCATTAAAGTGGTACCACAAATAAAAATGTAATAAGAATTGCAGAAAAATTGAAAATTTTGACATCAATTTTGGCTCATTTGAGTTCATCTGCACCCTATAGCCTAACCTAGGTGCCACATAATCTACTAAACCTTATGTTTGGCTTAGGTGCCATGTATGCTACATGAGTTAATAGTTTAAGTTAATTAATAAGTAATAAGTTAAATTAAGAGGATTTAGGTTAAGCTAGGTAGTAACTTTGGTAGGTAGTACCTAGGTTAATAGGTAGTAAGTCACCATTTTTTGCTAAATTTATTATTTTTTGGTGTCCCCAATGTCATCCCAACATCCTCCATCACTCTCACCTTTGTGTTTGTCGCTGCTTCTTATATTGTCATGATCCTTAGCATCCCAATCACCCCTATTGACACTATTGACATCCTTAATGTCCTTACATCCTTTTGACATCCTCTATTGCCCTTATTGTTGTGCTTATTGACCTTCCTATTTTTTGTCAACATCCATAATGTTTCTTGTCCCCGCTTTTGACATAACATCATTTTTAGCAAACAAGATCAAAACATCCTTTAAACTCACATGCCATGGATCTGGATCACAATTTTCTTTGAAATTTCAAATGTTGCAAGAACAACGTCTTGGTCAATCACATATGTCATGAATTTATATCATATAACCTAATTGACTATTAACACCTCATTTTATCAATGACAACCTACCTACCCCAAAGTTAGTCATTAAATATATATATTAATATTTCATATTTAATTACAAAACTAAAATAACTTATTTACCCCTTTTTGTTCATGGATGAATTTCATCTATAAACATCCACATTTTCATCCAATGGATGAAGTTCATTCACCATTACCCTAGTTCCATCCATATACCACCATCCATTTTGGATCCATAATAGGTTTTTTTAATTTTTTAATATTTTATTTATGGTTTGTTCTTGTTTATTTCCATTTTTGTGCACATTGAAAATTCTTTGGTTGTTGTATTTTTGGTCCACATAATACTTTGAACAAACTCCCCATCCAATTGACATTTATTGCAATAAAAGATCATGAAGAAATATTTCCATGGATGAAATGTATTGGTATTAGACATTTGTAACAAGAAAGTTAATCACTTCATGAATCCATTAAACATCTACAAAACAATCAAACATTGACATGGAATGTTTCTACAAACTATGACACAACTTCATCCTTCTTGGCATCTGATCAACTCAACCTAAATTATATTCATTAACACATTATTATTTAGTATAGCCCTAACTTGTTGTGCACCTTTGTTGAATCATTCTTCAAATAATTCAACGTTGTTTTTGAAATTTTGAACACGATTCATACATCTACCAAACTACAATATCTTTGCCAAGGATCTTGTGCAACCAATATGTATGTATAAATGTTTAGGCAATTGACATATGACATCTCATGGGATGAAGTTACATTCATTAATTATTTTAAGATTTGAGTTACATAATGACATGAAGGGATTTTTTCTTATTGTGTCAAATCCTACCTTTTAAATCAAGCCATTACACAAGTTATTCAATGTAACAACAAACTTTTCAAAACTTTGCCAACATAGGCGTTAATTGGAGCCATCACCAATAGAAAGGAATTTTGCATCTCCCATGTCATCCCAACCATTAATGACCACATCAAGGGATACATTCACTATCATAGAACCAAAAGTGTTGCTTTATCCAAAGCTTATGAAGGCCCCAAAATAACTTTTTATGTATTTCAATTTTTTGAATGAAACTTTTTGCAATTTCCCCACTAAACAAATTGGATTTGGGATTTTGTTGGGGGCAACCATTACATTATGATGTGTTAAGCTTTATTTGTTTTTTCAATCATTTGGAACATTGAGGATTAAGCCTATATAAAATTTCCAATTGGTAAGTGCACTATGTTAGAATGGAGATGTACCTAGTATGTTGGAAATTTTGATATCTACATGATTGTCACCAATTAATCTTATCAATATCACCATGGATTGTAGCTTGAAAAGGCTGTTTGAGGAGGGAAATTAACATGTAGATGTAGCTAGATGTAGGAAAGTTGCAATTTTCAAAATATACTTCTTTCAAAGAACAAAATTTTGGGAGAGAAAATAAAGAATATTTTGGAATATATGGAAATATCCATCCTATTTTCAACATGGAAATTTCAAAATTAAGTAATTTTTTGACACGCATTAATTGATTGAAGCTGCCCCTTAGTAAATATGGTATTTATGTCACAATAGATGGAATTTTTTGGGTGACTTTATGCATGTTATGGGGATTTCAAGTTAGGGGGTGCATAAGGGTTTGACTTACAAGTTTTGTTTCTTTAATTTTTTTTTTGTTATGTGTTGTGATTAAGTTGGTTAATCATATGAGTAGCAACAATTAGTGTAGGCATCCACCATGGTGTGCATGGCGTCACATTCACATTTTAACCTATTAGGTTGTGTCGGGTCTTATGCGTAGTCTAGTTAGTCCCTTCCAAAACAACCTTGTCCCCCTTGCTTATGGATCTTGTTACAATACTAATGGACCAAAACCCAATCAATAAGTAGTGGGCAGATAACTGTCCTTTGTGACTGGGAAAAACTTGTCTTTTGTTGCAACTACATAATATTAGGGTAGATATGCCTATCAACGCCTAGCACCTTGCATTAGCTGATCACCGAACACTTTGACAGATCTTTCTCAATTCTTTTCCATTTTGAGTGATTTAAAATGTTATAGGAGTGCCTTTTCAAGCTCTACAAATCAGCTTTGAAATGCAAAGCCAAAGGAGAAGCCAAAAATAGCAGTAAAAAAAAAAACATTTTTTCAAATTGCAAAACACGTTTTTTTCATTTTTCTTCATCTTGACTTCTCCTACTTCATCAGTGCATAACTTTCTCATTTTTTTGGTTCAAATTCAGCAATTTAAACTGCTCTGAAATCACCATCTTAAACTCTACAAATCATTTTGTAAGTCTAAAAGCAACAAGAGTAATATTTAAGGATTTTTTGAACGTTTCGATTGAGAATTTTCTGTAAAAACGACCCCCCCTTACTTTGAGGTGTTGTAATTTTCTCGCCTCTAGTCCATTTTTGCTGATTTTTAGTGCAACAAATGCACCAAGAGGAGGGCTTCATCTACTCTTTGGACACCATAGACAATGGGCCCTCCTGCAAAAACGGCAAGCAAACCTTACCTTAAGTGTTTGGACACCAGCCTGCCTACCCTACGGACCAGGTAATGGCAAGAGGGTTGCACACTGGTTCTTAAAAAGAGTCTGGTTCTTAGAAAGAGTCTGTGATGGGAGAAAAACTTGTCTATTGTTGCAACTACATCTTATGGACAAGGTAACAGCAAGAGGCCCCTGGTTACTAGAAAGAGTCACAATGTATGTGGGAAAAACTTGTCTTTGTTTGCAACTACATATCATGGATTAGGTGACGGCAAGAGGGTTTAGGGTTTAGAGAGGCGACTGGTTACTAGAAAGAGCCACAAGGAGAGAGCACCAAGGCTTTTTCCTTCCGATAAATAGTGGCCTTGAGCCCTTGAGCCTGTTTGGAAGCACAACCGACTATTGTGAGAATCAAGACTACTTGCCATACTAAGTCAGTAGGACAACTTGCTAAGTGGCTTTTCATATTGTGCATTATTAATTTCATACCTATTTTTATCATTGATGAAAGATTTTAGATGGATGTATGATGAATGAATGTTAGTTTTCATCCAAGAAGCAGTATGGTGTTATGAAAGAATGGGGCCAATGAAAGTTGAGAGTGGTACCTAGAGCTGCTACTGGGAGAGTACCAGGTCCCCAACAAAAATGAAGGTTGCAGGTTATTGCTTATAACTCACAATCGATCAAGATAGGTAGCCAATTGGGTCCTCCTCGAGACTCTTTACAATAGTTGATTATGTCGTACTATCCATGGAGGTGTGGGGGGGGAGCTGCCCTTTTGGGCATCCCATTCCCCGGGTGAAGTGAGAGTTGAGCCAGACTATACTATACTATATTATACTATACTATACTATACTGGTGCACCACTTGGGGGATGTGTGGGGGCTGCACTGGGTAGAACCTACCAATTGCTAATGTTCAAGATTGGGGAACTAACTAACTTCCTTCTCAAGTGCTCCCAATTGTCCAAATGTTATCTGTAATCCACATCTATGTCACGAGGGGAAACTAGTTGAAGCCAGAAGTGCACATGGTGAGGAATGACAAGAATCTCTGTCATCTCAGCAGCAGCAGTATGAGCAGCCTTCTTGCCAAGATTGACTGACTGCCATGCACTTTTCTCTCCTTCTTCTCTTTGGGTGATCAAACTTTTTTCTCTCAAAAGCCAAGATACCATGCAAAAATTTGGTCAAGAGTCAAGTCACCATTGGCTTGATGGAATATAGCAATCTTATTAGGGACATCAATCAGATCCGCTTTTTGGTGTATTCTTGATCTCAACTACTGTGTGCTCTTGTTCAGGACAACACAGTTGGTATTTCCAGAGCTAGTGCATAAGTTCGCATGTTTCAGGTAAAGGGGGATCCATCTACGGGAATGACAATTGATAATCCACAGATTTTGTCAAACTATTTAATCACTTCAATAACAAAATAATAATACTGCAACAGGCTCAATTTAAATATTTCAAGATTTTGATGATCAAATATAAGTATGCAAGGTTTCCCTTGTATCTTAAGTCTACTGACAAAATTTTGTCAGAATATCTAATCACTTGAAAAAAAGGAGTCCAACAGCCGCAATTTGAACATTTTGAGATTTTGACAATCGAGTATAACTATGCAAGGTTTCCCAGCTTATATTTTAAGCTGATTAAAGTCACCCTATGGAGGGGATTGCGCTTTGAACATCATAGGTGCAATGCTTCAATTCTTGGAAAATCTGGTAAGGATAAGTCAATTTTTTTGGTTTTTTTCTGACTCGTCATCTTGAGAATTAACACGCAGCAAAGCATCAGTTGCAAGTACAAGATGTGGGGGGGCAAGGGGGAAGAGCTTATATCATACTGTTGTGACTTTTCAATATCTGAGGTACACTCAATAGTACCTACTCATCTCTGTATGCATGAGCCTTTTTGCTTTTCCAAACTACGAAGCTGCAGTGCTCATGGAATCATGGAAATTGTAGAGAGTACAATAAGAAAGAACACATATATTATTATGTACATGTTAAAGCACCTTGTCGACCCAATTATCCCAGTCTAGTCTGACTGCTCTTGGCAAATTCCTCTCAAACAAACTTGCAAGTCCAATCTTGGGGTTGCATTTTTGCAGACCCAAGCCTTGAACTTCGTCAAGGTGCATCATTATTTGGACTTTAGCAGTCCTAATTAGGATTTAGGGTTTACATTATCAAAGATTGAATCCTTGTATTTTATCAGCAGATAGATAATTATCTGATTTAGGGTTCTTGCCACCAGCTTAGAGGAACTTTTCACTCATAATTTTTAAGCTTATGCACAGTTCTCCTCATCCATTAGAGATCAAACAAACACTCCAACAAAATGTGGTTTTCCCTACGGCAGTAGGCCTTGTCTCAAGATGCATGTGTGAGGTATAAATTACATTTTCTTAAACCTCACATACCAGAGCATGAGACGTGGCCTCATGTTCATCCCCAGATGGACTGACTAAAACCCTAAAAGTGGTGTTGATCAATCTTGGGTTAACCAAAAAAGGGTGTGACCAGGCTTTGGGGCCATCCATGATGCCACCATTGAATGCAATTTTCAGTTAATATGATTTAATTCCGACACACTTGGATATCAGAATGTGTGAATGTCCCACTGGAGGCCTTTGAACATGTCCATTGGTTCCTTGATTATGTGCTCACCCTTATCTAATGGTGCATATTGGGTAACCATCTTTAATATGGGCGAGTTCCCATTGCAGGCGGGTTGTTCTAGTGCTTGCTACCTTAGGAGTATGATGCCAATTGGAGAGGTTTTGAATCCATCTTTCCATGTTAAAATGTATGTAATTCCTCTTGTAAAATGCAAGTTGTTGTTGTAGAGTTGTGCTGTGGACCTCCACCCATATATTTTGAGGTTTTGGTTTCAAAGTAGGACTGCATGTTCTCTGATATCTTGCAATGTTGTGCGATTTTATTCAAGTTTCAAAAGAACCACTGAATTCTTGCCTTCTGTATATTTCAAAATCAGGGAACCATTGGTTTTGGATATTTGAAAAAATTGGAATCAAAGAACCATGGATCTCAATTATTTCAAAAGCCTTCAGGAATGAGCGGGTTTCATGAAAGAACCAGCAGGTTCATGAGCGGTTATTTGATTTAGTCAAAAGAATTGAGAATTGTGGTTATTATATATGAACCGATTCTTTGATTTTTCTTGAAGATCACAGTTATGAATCCTAAGAACCATGTGGGGGCGGGGGGTGTTCCTGTTTCTAATAACTGCCCAACTCGGGTATTTCCTTTTTTGTTTACATTCTATTTCATACCCACATGTTTAAAACTTTGACCTCAGCAACATCTATATCCTGATCCAGCTACAGTCAGCCCTAAACCCATCTCGATTTGCAGATTGTCTTCTTCACTTGACAAATTAATTGTCCACAAGGGTCGAGAAACTTGTATGTGGAACACGGATCAGTATGTGTTTTTTTCATGATTCATTCATTCTTTATGCATTAGTGTGTTTTTTTTCCCACCACAGAACACAAAGCAGGTAGGTACCTAACTGGAAGCATTACAAGACAAGACAAGCTGAGCCCCAAGACTTGTGTCTCTTGGAGGTTCTTTAGAGTTTGCAATATCCTCTTCATTCCCTAATCTTTCTTGGAGTACTACTTGGTTGTGATTTTTTTGCACTTTGGAGGACTTTGTTAACCGGTCTTCAAGATGTTTGGTAGGTGCACAGGGCCTTTACTTTCCCATGTTCCTTGGCTTGCTCACTGGAACTTGGACCTGTTCTTTTGGCTTTGTCTCCTCTCTTGGGCTTGGTGTTTAAGTGGCCCCCTGAGTTTTGGTTTGAGGGGTGGGGAGGGGGGTTACTAATTGACCTTTTACAATCCTATCCGATACCACACCCTTCCCTTCGCCACCCCAACCACCCCCCTCACAAAGACCAACCCGATTCCAAAACCACATGACTCATTCCAAATCTTATGTAAGTTCATGAAACTTTGGGGATCCAATTTTACATTTGAACAAACTCTGCAGAGTGCAAAAATTTAAGCAAAGCATTCCAACATTTTTTTTGCAATTTTTGTACAAAATTGGTCTCTTGGGCAAGCCAAGCTTTGGTTACACATACTCTAGTGTATTTCAGATGAAGATACTTCAGTAGGAAATCGAGTTTTATGTATTGGGTTTAGAGTTTTCCTAAACCCAATACCTACAACCAGATCGTTTAGGGTTTTCATAATTCCAATACAACCCAAAACAAGTACACAAAAGAAAAATGCTTAAAGCCCCACTCACAGTATAAAGCTCTCTGCAAAATCACTACCTAATCCTGGGCATTGGGAATAAAACACAATTTAAGAGTATTATATAGTCTTCACTTTTCCGCTGTGCAAAGGGATGGTTGGTCCCGCACAATAGTCTTCACTCTGGGCTCGAGGCAAAAACACAGTTCTCCCAAATCCTGGGCCATACCAGAGTATCAAATTTGTTGGGTACTTTGATTGCAAGTTTGTGGTTTCACTTGGATTCTCAGACAGTACAGTGCTGATATTGTCAGTTGGACGATAACCCAAAACCCCTTTGGCAAGGGAATCCAAATCTCTTTCTTGTACCCTGGCTGCTAGGCTATAAGGAGCTTCAGATCAACTTGCATCTTCTTCTTCATACCACTGGCCCTTGGCTGTGCTCAGTCCATAGTACCCCCCCCTCAGTCTTCTTTTTTATATAACAATATGTTAGAGCAACTCCAGCAATGCAGTCTACTTGAGGCGGTACCAAAGAATAGCAGAAGCAGTAGATGTGTGGCCAATCACTCTAACCAGCAAAATCCAAAACATTTCATTTTCTTATTGCTGATCTTTTGAAACCTCTACTGTCTAAGTCTGGGTGCAAATTGTGTGGGGAGCAAATCCAATCCATTTTCACAACTTGAAGGCACTAAGCACATCCAAATTTTTAGTACAAGATTAATTCAATCTCACCATGTGGGCCAACAATTGTAGTTGACTGATCACAAACATTCATTTTCTTGTTACTGGTCATCATTGAGAGCACTGTATGTTGTTCTTCAGAAGTACAGGCCTAAACTCAGTTTTACATTATTTGACTGACATACTTCATCCAAAATATATGATTTTACAAGCCATTTTACTACTACCTACTGTGGGTGGAGATGCTCTTCGAGAAGGTCCAGTCACACCCCGATTTGAGTATCTATCTACAAGGATGTATCAAATCCAACATGAAGTGTTAATTGTTTGATTCCCCAGCCCTTCTTCCTCACCCACAAACATGCAAAATTGTGCAGTATAGAGTGAGAGGCTATTTAAATGCTACCACCATATGGGCTAATCATGTATGCCCAGACAATCAAAAACCAGTCTAACTTTTCACCGGGCCTCATAGAGAGCGCTGTACGTAGGGAAAAGACACAGGTCTAAAACCATTTTTTTACATGCTATTTGAAGTCTGTAGTCTGTACTACTTCATCTAGAGGAGAGGACAGGACATGCCATTCTGGACCAGCTCTTGTAGTTGTTAGAGTTGTGAAGCTGAAACTGGAACCGATCAAAAACTTGGTCTGAACTATATATAATTGTTGTTGTTCTTCTTCTTCTTCTTCCACCACCATATAATAGTTGTAAACTCCAAACCCAAGAGTGCACATCATTAAATAACTCACTCGTCTGAAAATGTCCAAGCAATCCTCATTATCAGAGCTGGAGGAGACATACAGACCGACTGTTTTTTTCATGTTTGTTGGCTGCTGGTTTCCTTGCTATACATACATGTTGGCTGTTTGCTCTCCAAGGACAACGCTGACTCATGTCATTTGAATTGCATCCCATCTTCTTCTTCTCATCCTTCCAAGGCACCTCCAAGAATTTGAGGTAGGGTTTAGGGTTTAAGGGTGTCCCCCACAATCCATGTCCGTGCCATTAGCTGAGCGAATCTAATTTCTGCTAAGCCAATGAGGAGTTGTAGCATGCGCGCACCCAATACACCCAAATGTTTTTTCCTTCTTGGTGTGGGTGGGAAGGGGGGGAGGGTTTGTTGGATTTTTGTTGTTCCCAATCTGTCCCCGACATGTTCCCCATAGCACCTCACTTTGTCTCATATGCTTTGCCCCACACTATCCTCTTGGAACCTATGTAGGTGGACAAATATTGGGACTTATGTGTTTCCATGTTTTGGAGTGAAAACTTTTATATTGGGGAGTCTCCACGGTTTTAGAACTTTTTTGTGATGGGCCAATCAAAGAGACTCATTGCCCAAGGACTTGGAATGCACCCCCAACTTATCAATGTGGATCACACCATATTATATACTAATTACTTGAGCTCCGTGTTGTTGTGCAACATGAGTGACAATCAACTAATGTAAAAAATTGAATTGATTTTGTGGAAATATTGAAGTCAATTTCAATTTAATTCAAAAGAAATGGTATGCAATTTGATATGGAAGTATTGAAAATCTATTTGCAAGTCATGTCTATGATGTTGAAAAAAAAATCTCTGAAAAGACACAAATTTGAAAAAGGCACATTTTCAATCCTCTTTACTTTGGAATTAACTAAACAAATTTTTGTTTGAAACTATCATCCAAAAAGACAGCTTATGAAACTTAAAGTTATTCTACCCAAATTGACTACAATGAATCACAATCACTCGAATATGTCACTCCATTGTATTCTAAACTTTTCCTCTAGTAAGACTAGGGACTATAAAAACTAACTATAGTGTTGGTAGTTTATTCTTATTCAAATCTTTGTGCTTTTGTGATTCCAAATCTCTTGCATTCATTGGGGAACTTTTTCTTTCAATCAAAGCCTTGTCAAAACCAAACAATCATAAATTGCCATTTTGTTTCAACTACAATAAATTGAAATTTAGTATGTTATTACATTGTAGGAATATAACAAGCTTTCATATATATATATATATATATATAAATGACAATTTAGTTTGTCCTGTTCTAATACATTTCTACCATTATGCTCACATAATTGATTGTTCAAATTTTTCATTCTTGTTTTTTACACTTTTGCAAGTGCAACTGGCAAACATAACTGATTATAGGGAACATTTCATTTACATGGCAATGCACCATTAGACAAGAGCTCCTTAGTTATATCACTTATCTTATTGCCTTTTCACACTTGTGTACCTTCTTATTTCCTTTTGCATGTTATTGGTTGTTGATTGACATAACCCCATAACTGACCTTCTTTTGTGTCCCATAACTCATGAGTTGGGCACTCCCATATAATCAGTTCTTGTATGTTAACTTGTGCATTTGACATGAGTGCCAATAACTAACACATTCAAGCCAACTTCCTAATCGATGTTGTGGGTGGATATACCAAGTTCTTACATTCTACTTCCTCTCCCTCCCAATTTCAAGGATAAGATTTAGTTTTTCTTGCTAACATCCATTTTGATTCCTTAGGTCCAAATAAATTGTTTTAAAGTAAAATTCAAATTGGTACTCATGTTTTGAAATATTTACATAAACCTTGATACTTAGTGGTTTTTCTCTATAAAGATAGAACCTCTTAGTTATCAACCAAAAAATGAATAAGTTATCCATCAACATGAACTTGGGTATTATTTGATACCAATGTTTTCTTTTAAAGGCCTATGGAAAGTGCCCTTGATGGGCAAGCACTAAACATGTTAGTATTCAACACAAAATTAGACCTCAAAATACATATTAGTCTCAAGAAACACAATCATGTTCCCTATGGATAAACACAAATGTTTGTGTTCCCCATGGAAATTAATGATTGTGTATTTCTCCCAAGGAACACAACCAATTCCTAAAAATGACTCTCCTTCTTCCTAGATGGAAATCATCTATGAAAAAAAATTTCATGGTAAGTGAATTTGACCTCAAAACGTCCCACTTGAAATGGAGGCGATGAATATTGTGCCACACCATTTTTCTTACAAATATGTAATATCCTAGCCATAGTTAACACAATCATTATAATTGAAGGACAAGGAAAAAAATTGAAGATTCATTTCTTGCTAGGCATTGTATACGGGATGTAACAGGGCAATGTAGTATAAAGGATGTAATAGTTAGTTTCCTTAAGGTATTAGTGACTTACTTAATTTGGATTATGTTTTGCCTCAAAGATTTCGGGCTCCTTCTCTTTCATATTCATGAACATCCTTTTTTTTATTATTTTTAAAAAATCCATGGTCTTGGAATTTAAAATAGGAAATTAGATGTGGACAAATATTGATTTCATTTTGGTACTAAGAAAAAAGCTTGTAGATTTGTATTACAACAATTAGTACCTACAAGAATAATGCATGTTTGTAAGTGGATGTGATTAGATTGTAAGTATATATGTCGTTTCATAATAAGTTGGTAAAACCTTATTTAAGAACCTAAGTAAGAATGAATTCCATTACATGGGTGCAAACAAGATAACATGAACCAAACTTGCCTCCTTGGGTATTTTTTATTTTATAATATTCCCAAAATATGTGCTTCAAATATTTTATTTGAAAAAAAATCAGATCTAACCCAATGAGATGCAATACATTATCACATAAATGTATGTTTAAAAAACATCTTTTAAAATGTCATATTTGAAGAATCTCCCCCAAAATAAATTTTTTTAATAATATTTTAAAACATTAGTTATAATGTTTAATGAATGTTTTTGAATATTCTATCCTTATTATTCATTCCAAATTAGACCACATGTTTTCATAATATATTAAAAACATTTTCATGAGTTCTTTTAAATGATTTGCAACGTTAATACAATTATTTACACTAAAACATGAAAAATTAAGCATCGGTGACAACTATTTTGATTCATGTAATGTGATTGCACCCATTTAGCATGCATCTTGTATGCATGCAAACTTCATTTTTATGTGTCAAAGACTAAGCTTCATTTAATTCATTACATTTGTTTAATGTTTGCCCATTTGGCGTTTACTTTGCACCTTAGTTGATAGTTTAAAAAGCCAAGAACACATGCAAGAACATTTGCAGAGGTGGGTTACACACACAAAATAATCTTATGTATAGCATATGGCAAAAAAACTCTTTTATTTGTATGCAAAATTGATGCAAACATTTGCATTATGTGTAGGGTAAAGCCCCAAGGTGGGGGCATTCTTAAAATAAAGGACTAAGACTACATGATAGCAAAATCTAACCTCACACTTAGGGAATGTCCCCCCACCTTGTGCATAAGCATGCAAGCCTCACAATGGGTGTATTTCAAAGTGCATGAGACCAAATGTAAGGTCTCATATACATTTATGAATATTGGTTAAAATTAACCAAGGCTAATTATTTGAATTTTTTTTTAATGGTTTTTTTCAATTTTAAAGCACATTGGGTTCTTGCTTTTAAAGTGTGTTAAAATTCTAGCCAAATTATTAATTCGAAGTAGATTAGAGGTTTTTTAATCACTTAAGTTAATTAATTACAAGAAAATGTAAGGTATGTTAAATATGCATAACTAAGTAATTAAGTCATGTAAAGGTATCATGTATTATGGACATCCCAAACAATTGCTTCTTTGTGACATGTGATATCAAACATTAATTAACAAAGAGGTATCCCTCTAGATTATATTTTGTAAGTATGCATATTATACTTGTTTAGTCAATGATGTTTGGTGTTAAATAATTTTCATTTTAATGGAAAATTAATAAAATCTTGAACTAACCCTACTCAATTGATCAAGGATTGATCTTTAAACTTGAATCAATTCATAGTCCTTAGGTTTACCACTATGGAAGTGCAAATAACAAATTGAACCTTCCATATTTTCATTTGCAATTTTTTTGAAATATCATAGTACTTGTACCATTCTAGCATCTTCTTTATGACTATTTTTTCACTTTGATAATGAAAATAAAAATATCCTAAAATTCTTACATTTGAGGTGGGAAAAAAATTTCAGATAATTTTGCTACTTAAGCACGCTGCATGACCAAGCTTTAAGTAATGTAGTCAATAGTCATGTCAAACTAATTTTTAAAACTTTTGACATTGTGAGTAGTTAATTTTGAAATATATATATATTCAAGATAATTTTATTGCCACTGGAATGGGAAATGTGTTATAATATTTTTATTTTTATTATGTTAACCCTTTTTGAATTATTGAAGATTTAAGCAAAAATTATTGATTACTAGTGGTAAATATGGTATTCAAAGTTGGATTTTTTTTAATTCAAAAATAATTTTGAATACCATACCTACAAACATTTTTTCTTCAATGTTTGTTGGAATGCCATTGTCACTTTCCACCCTATGTTGATTGAAATAGGTGACAAGCATGTTCTACATGTATCATGTTTGGCTATAACACATTCAATGATGTGAAAAGTGAAATATAGAATAAAATTCAAGTATAAATTAATTTTTGGTAACAAGGATGCTCACAATGTGAGAATGTTTGTGCAACCTAAATGGAGATTCAAGCCACAAAAATGTTCATTGTATGAATTCATGTGTGAGGGAAATTGTGAAACACCCATGAAAATCATCACTAGAAGGATGCAACTTATGCACAAGGTGTGATGGAAGTTGTGTTACAAGATTGAAAAACAAACACATCACAACATTGCCTCCTTACCTCCTACTTTGTAAAGAAGAATTATTCATCAAAAAACTATTTTTCATTTAAAACCATGAATTGAAATTTGAACCAAAACATTTATGTCACCTCAAATAAAACATTTTCCTTGCACTTTTTTTTTCCTTTGTATCCATTTCGCGAGGTATTACAATGTAATTTTCAATTGTAGCTTTTACATTGTCATGATAATTTGAATTGCATCCTATTTGCCATTGTATCTGCCAATCCCAATTGATTGAGCCCAAAGATAATGGACTTATCTCTTACCTTTTACAAAGTTTTTAGTACACCAAATTTTTGAGTGGAGATAAGTAACTCAAACATTAAATGAATTGCCACATCAACATTGTCCTCAATGATTATGTTTCACAAATGCATATTTGCATGGGCTTTTACCATTCAAATTTTTGGATTCAATGTGTTTTGTTGCAATAACCACTCTTTAACCATGTTGCAATTAACCCCTTTTGAGTCAATGGACTTCAACAACTTGTCATGTAACACACATAGACCAATTTTTTTTAGAATAGGATTTATACATCACACACATTACCTAATGTTTGTGTAATTTTGTTTTTCAACATGATATGTGAGGACTATATCAACTTGGAAACAAACAATGTTTATATATCTATGAAATTGTTAAAAAATCTTATTCAATTTTGAAAGTTAGAAAAAATTGTGAACAACTTCCCCATTCAAACATGGGCATGTCATGGATTTTCAACACAAATTAACATATTGACAAAAGCCACCTTTTGAAGGTTTGATTCATGCAACTTAAGATTGGCATGCATATTTGCATACATGATATATTTTCATGATTTTGTGTATGAAAACACTTACAATTTTTCAATCATCCACACCTATGTTGGGCATAAGCATGCTAAAGTAGGCCAATTGGTGATCCTTGCTCAAAAAGTAAAAATAGCTAGTGGAAAGTAGATTGTTAATTTTAAGCTTTTTACTAGTATTGTAAAATTTGGGGTTTATTAGCCATATTGAATAAACCATATATATTCATCCCCAATCTATATTATTATTCAAGTTATTTTACTTATTTATTGCAATTTTATATCTAATACTTTTCCTAAATCAAATTATTCAAATGATGTGTTATTAATGTTTGAGCCATCATGCATATTGATACACATTTTTTGAAACTCAAATATTTCAATTATTACAATGTTAAGCCCCTCAAAAGTAAATTTGTCCTTGCATAGGTTTAAAACACTAGTAAGAACTTGCTTTTCAATATGAATTACAAATACGTTTTGTGTTTGTAACATGGTAAAACATGTTTTAAACATTTTTTGAAGGAGCATTAAAAATGAATTAAAAGAATGAAAGGTCATGATTATATTGTATGTCTACTTTACGCAAAATGGGACAACAACACCAAATTTTTAAAAATGAACGAAAGTAGGTTGGAAAAAAAGTAAACGCAAAATCTTAAACTTTAAAAACTTTTTGGTATCATACTACATAAGTTCATGTAGTTTAAATCTTAATTTTCAAAAAATGTGTTCTACTTTTTAGCCTCCAAAGTTGACAATCTTATTTTTTTGCATTATCAAGGTACATTTTTTTGCCTATATTAACATGTTTATGCCCTATTATATGAGTATTAACAAGTTCAAGAACTTGGAGGTGAAAACACAATTTAGATGTAAAGGTATGGTGTACACCACCTTAATATGTTCAGTGCATCACATGACCAATCCATATAATCAACTTTTCATTTCTCGCAATAATAGTCCACATCTACCATAAATACATTCCTACCCCTACTTCAAGAATAATAATGTGAAAACAAACAAGAATGTGATTATGAACTTGTAACAATGTCTGAACAGAAACTAAAAGTTACAAAGATGATAGATCCAAACCGTAAGATAATATAGTAATAAGTTTTAGTACTTTTGCCACACAAACAATTTTTTTTAAAATGGGGATTTGTAAGCTTTATGTTTTGTGTAAATGTCTTCCCAAAGTAATATCTACAAAATAACCAACCAACCTATAAAAGTCTTCCTTCATTTAATAATGTTTAGTCAAGGTGTTTACCCTCTTTTAATTTTAAAACCATGTATCTATGTGAGGACTAAGAATTTCCACTCATTCAAGGCAACTATTCATGACAAAACATCATGTTTGTAGCAAGGTAACCATGTTAACATTTGACATATTGGTATTTTGTTATTCCATTGCATTATCAATACTCATCTAACACTCAAATAATGGTCGCACTCCTCTAAAAAATAGTCAATTTTTTTGAAAATTGTTTAAGAACTATTCTTTGGGCATCACACATCATAGTGATCAAATACCATATATGAAAATTTTGAAAACAAGGCCTATTGACAAATTATCGGTTAGGAAGTGGGTACCTATATGCTCAATCATCTTGTCAAATTTGTCAATGAGGCAAATTCCTTGATTAACAAATATTAATGCACATCCTTCCAAGGTCCATTCAAGTGACATTGGAATATCCTTGTGTGTTGTTGGAGTCACTTTTATTGCTAATGTTCCCTTCTCTAATGTGTAAACAATTCATTATGCTTCCTCAATATATTTATGGAAAGTATTGTTATTTTGATGTCCTCGTATTTCTATATAGAGAGGGCAATTAACTTGATGAGTTGAAAGAAGTTGAGCAAGACCACTTCAACCACAAATCATCAACAAAATACCTCACAAGATTAATATACTTCCTTTCATAAATCATCCTTATGAAGGTGATACACAAAAATTTGTTGTAATGAGAGTATTTGGGAATAGGACAAATAAATATTAAACCTATACATAGTGCATATTAAACTTCCATTGTGTTGTTAGTTAGAAAACTTAAAAAAAGGTAGATCTAAAAGGTGATTCACCTTTTGTTCATTATGGGGATCTTTCGCATATTTTTCAATTTATGCCTTGTCCTCATCTTTGAGTTAGTAAGTTGCAAAGAGGTCTTGTTTCTTACTTGCATAATTTGCTTCCACCACATTTCTGAATACATGAAGACCATTATTGGTGTTTAATGAATTAAATCAAAATTGTTCACATAAATGCCATTTATGTCTTGAAATTAGACAACTCAAGTTCAACGAGTTGCCCCTCAGTGCAAATAGTTAAAGAATGTACTCTTAAATTTTTCCTTTTTCCTTTTTTTTCTTTCTATTGTTGTCATTTGGAGGTTCATATCCCAAGCCTTGGGAAGAACTTAGGGATGCATCAACAAGTTTTGATATTAATGTGCCCTATCACAATTTAGGTGAACATTATATTTTTTTCACCAAGTCTTGCACAATCAATGGTCCATGTAAGAATATGATTTCATATACAAAGAAATCATATTCCTCCATGACCTCATTAATTGTGCAAGGTAGTTTAAGAGGATGGGTTTGCCTACAAACACAATGTAATTTAGGAAATTGAATCTCTTAAATTGCATTGTATTTGTAGAAAAACCTACCTTGGGGTGGTAACATTAGGAACATCACATGTCCTTCATTTTCATGGACTCATCAAAAAAATATTAAATATAGGAAACATTTAAATGAAAACATTCTCATTAGAATCTATTGGTGAATACATTGATCAACGTGTATAGAAATTGAAACTTTAATGATATCAAGACATTTTTAAAAAAACTTTCTTAATAGTATCAATTTAAAAAATAATCAAGATTGTAATGTTTTTCTTTTCCTTGAACAAATTCAATCCATACACATGCAATTGTTAGTAGTTATCCATTCACATTAATTCAACAAATGTTTTGTAATTCAACTATAATTTACATCTATATGTTGCATAGGTTATAACATTCACATTAGGATTGAAAACAAACAAAACCACATTACTTGGAGGATCTCTATAAAAGGTTTTAGGGATCTTGTCCAAGGAAGTTGAACCCCGATCCAATTAAGGATTTTCCTCACTAGAATGGAAGGAGGATTTACACAAAAGAAGCCACTTTAGAATCTAAAAAACTTACATATTGTTAATGTTACTATATTGTGATGGGTTGACACACCTTTAGGTTTATCAAGTGGTATCAAGGGTAAATAACACATTGATTCTAAGTTTTGCAACAAAATTCAAACCTAAGGTGTGTTCATTAACTCCCAAGAAAAAAGGGGGATGGGAATTATAAGATGGGATTAAAATGGACTCACAAATGTGAATATAAGATGAAATCAATATCCACAAATCAAGGGAGGGTGATTCCTTAAATTGGAACCAAAATGGTGCACCAACTAAATCATGGGAGAAACAATCACATGATTGACCACAATTGAGCGGCTTGGGAGGGGCTCATTGTTTTCCTTCATATAATGTATTCTATGAATGGTAATGGGGATTGCATCAAAATGAAAAACATTCCCAAGTCTCCAAGAGGGTGAAAATATGGTGTGTTGTCCCAAAATGGACATCACAAACATTGTTTTTTCAAGAGATGAAATTTTATAAAATGCTCATGATAATTAGATTGAATATTTTATGGTTCAGACTCAAATGTGTATGGTAGTTTATATATGTAGTAAAATGCACAAAACATTTTTGCAATTAAAATTGGTTGCATAGTGTTTTTGGACTTTTAAAGCAATAAATGTGTCATGTAGCAAATTATGTGGACTTTGTTTTCATTAGAAAAAAATCCTAAATTTCAATCACATGAGCTGATCAAACATACTATATATGACACATGGAAACTGAAATAATTATTTATTTATTTTATCTTCATGTGCGCTTTGAATTGAAACATCTTTAAAAGTCCATAATCGATATAAAAATGAAGAATTGAAAAAAACTATCTAGGAACAATATGTTTGTATTATGAATATGAAGAATGGTGTTAAACCAATAATCACATTCAATAAGGCCCAAGGCATGATCAACATCTAACGACTTTCCTATTCATATATAACTATGATGGAAATTTAAATAAATAAATAAATGAAATGTAAGAAAAACTCAACATTGATATTAGCCATTATAGTAGACTTATATAGGAAGAAAATAAGCTATAGACCAAGGTGATTAAACCATTTTAGAAAAAGTTATGAATTTTCAAAAATGAATATAACATGAATGTTGGAATTGTGAAAGGGCTAACAAAGGGATTGAAAAATTTGCCTATTCTTGTGTGGACTTTTCATGTGCCACTTTGGTCCACCGAACCATGTTTTCACCCAATATGGGAGTCCCAAAAAATTCCAAAACTAAGAAGTTATGAATCCCCAAAAAATGTGGGCTCATAACTTCTTCATATGGATTCTAATCTAAAAGTTATCAAATGGAGAATTATAATCTTTGAACAAAGTTTTCCAATTACATTGTATTGCATGTTCCATTCAAATGTCATTTGACTCCTGACAATTTTTTTGGCTACATGTAATTACCACTTCATAATTCGAAATTGGGAATTGAATGTAAGGCATGTTTGGACATTTTTTTTAAGGCCTTTTAAATGGTTTTTAAAAGGCCCAATTTAGACAAGGCTTGATCCCCTATCCACCTTGTTCCAAATATTTGGGACATCGTGGGATTTGAACTCCTAAAGGGGTACAAATACAATAAAAAAAACTAAAGGTGCCAAGTTTCTAATTCTTTTCAAGGATTGCATTTAACATGTGGCATCATGTCTATGATCTTAAAATTTTCATTTCTCATACATAGTTTTACTTTGTGTTGGATATAAATAATTTTTACTACATCTTAATCTTATATCATATATATTATACATCCATTTTTCTTACCACATTACAAAAGAGAAACATTTGTTAAAGACATGTCCTCAAATTTCATAAATTTTGGGGCCAAAATCACATTTGAACTAAAGGTGTTAGTATGTGTTGTAAAACAAAATTCATTGATTTCAAGTGTTTTTTTCCTCTTTTGATAATCATTAATAATATCCTCTCCAATCTTGAAAAGGAATGGTGCACATTTGATTTTTTTTTAAAACATTTGAAAAACAAATTGTCCACGTATGCTTTGAACTTGCAAAATTACTCTCATGACATCATCAATTTGCATCAAATTTTGAACATTGAAATTTTTACAACTAATGGAACCTAAAAAGGAAAAAATCGATGATTCAATTTATTGTGCTCCCCTTGTGATTTTTCAAAGATACAAAATTTCAATTTTAGACATTATCCACATACACTATGACTCATTTTATTGTGTGTACTCCCAAGGTGGGAATGCATTTGGGAGTGTTGGGATCCATTTTCTTTGGTTTTTTCCCTTACCTATGGGAGCATGCTTGAGTCCTAAGACATTTTCCCAACCCGCTTCCCTATTCATGCTTTAACCTTGGTCGTGAACCTAGGGCTAAGGTCATAAAATGAGTTAAAATATGTCAAACCTTCTTTTTCCTTCTATCCCAAAATAATAACCTACAAAACCCCAAACATTTCACCCAATCCAATTAGAAATCACATGTATAAAACCCAAAAAAAAACTAGAAAAAAAAGCATAAGGATGTGATGAATATGTAATAAAGTTGCAAGATAAGAGTTGAATTTACATTACTAGTTTTAGGTGAAAGCACATCAGGGTGGAACACTTTAGATGTTTGAAAATCTAGTTGAGTAGTTTTCAAATTTTCAATAGTAGTTAATTCTAATTTACACGTGTAAATGATGGAATGGGACTCACATCAACAATGAATTCATTCATCAATTTATGTGATGTAAATAATTAATGACAAAATATTTAAAATCCAATTTGTTGTGGACATTTAAAGTTGTATAAATTTATTTTCTAAGTCAAGGATAAATTTTCATATAGTGCCCCTTAGTGAATGAATGACTCAATGATAATATGGTGTGGTGAGATTGATATTAAGGATATAATTTGATGTGATGGCATCAATACTAATGGAAGGATGTTGATGATCAAATTTTAAGATGTACATTAGATTATGATACTTTTTTAAAAAGTCTTAATATTTGTTGAAATTAATAGGTTAGATGCTCATCTTTCAAATATAAGATTATGATAAATTAAGCTAAAATGTTTTAAATCTTTATGACACCTTGGTGCACAACCCATGTGATTGAAGGTATATTGGTTTTTTTTTTTTTTGGCTTATGTAGTGTATTTT
>Ga0209208_10000741_pt1 | contig 44002 bp, 31 predicted proteins | sample S1TSphfallax_3_FD_187694 | JGI IMG/M metagenome (GOLD analysis project Ga0209208, IMG submission 187694) | Host-associated microbial communities from peat moss isolated from Minnesota, USA - S1T2_Fd - Sphagnum fallax MG (SPAdes) (version 2) | ecosystem: Host-associated > Plants > Peat moss >...
GCACGCGTTCGGAAGAAAAACGCTACATGATGCCCACCAACGCCCACCTGATGGTGAGCGACGGCGAGGAGCTTCATGCCGGCGACGTGATCGCGAAAATTCTGCGAGCCACGACAAAAACCAAAGACATCACCGGCGGTCTGCCGCGTGTGGTGGAACTGTTCGAAGCGCGCAAGCCGCGGGAAACAGCCATCATTGCGGAAATCAACGGCATTGTGAAGTACGGCGAAGTGTCCAAGGGCATGCGCAAGCTGTACATCGTGGGTGAAGACGGCGTGCAGAAGGAATACAGCATTCCGCGCGGTGTTCACATCAACGTGCAGGAAGGCGAGCGCGTCCGTTCGGGCGATCCTTTAATGGATGGTCCGCGCAACCCGCACGACATTCTGGCCGTGCTCGGCGAAAAGGAACTGCAGAAGTACCTGGTGAACGAAATCCAGGAAGTCTACCGTCTGCAGGGCGTGAACATCAACGACAAGCATCTGGAAGTGATTTCTCGCCAGATGATGCGCTGGGTTCGCGTAGAAGACATCGGCGACACTGAATTCTTGCCGGAAGAAGTGGTGGACCGCTTCAAATTCCGCGAAGAAAACAACCGCGTGATTGAGGCAGGCGGCCGTCCGGCGACGGGCAAGCCGATTCTGCTGGGCATCACCAAGGCCTCGCTTTCTACTGATTCGTTCATCTCGGCCGCCAGCTTCCAGGAGACTACGCGTGTCCTGACCGAAGCGGCGATCAACGGCAAGGTGGATTATCTGCGCGGCTTAAAAGAGAACGTCATCATGGGCCGCCTGATTCCAGCCGGCACCGGCATGGAGTTCTACCGCAAGCTCAAGATTGCGGGCGAAGACGTGGTGGAAGAAGAGCCGCTGCCGGAGCAGGAAGTGAATTTTTCGGATGGTCTGCAAGACTATTCGGAGGATGCACCCAGCATCTACACGGGCGGATTGTCGGATGATTTGGCGGCTGAGGAAGCACTTAGCGCGCCGGTCGAAGATATCTAAACGGGTCGAAACAAAATAAAGCCAAGGCGGTCTCGAAAGGGGCCGCCTTTTTTAAGCTCTGAATGCTGAATATCGAACCCATCATAAAACGTGAATTCTCGCAGCCGGATCGCGCCGCTATCCAGGATCAGATCTGCGCCGCGGTCGAAGCGGACCCGCAACGTTTTCTGTCAGCGTATCGGCTCGACGCCCGATCCTTTCAGGCACGCCACTAGCCCCCCTTCCCCAATCCGTTTCGTAACGCCAGTTCACTCAGGGCAGCTCACCCCCGCTGGAGCCCCCGTCGGCGCACCCATCCTCACCCGCTCCGACTCAATCTTCTGAAACGCCAAATGCTGCACCTTCGGCGGCATCGTCGGGGCCAGCGTAAAAAACACCCCCACCAACCCCTTCTCGCACTGAATATTAAACTGCCCCCGCATCCAGTTCTCCGCCCGCAGCGGCCCAAACGTCGAACAGGCCCCCACCTCGCCCTTCAGCTTCTGTATCTCCGCAATCCGCTGCCCCGCCGGAGCATCCAGAAAGAAATTCATCGCCGCCATCTGCTTCGCCTCCCCGTCATCCCACCGCTTCCACAAATTCACAATATGCCCGCGCGCCTCCGTCAGCACCGGCGATGGCGGCAATTCCCGCGCCTGCAATCCGCCCGTCTTCAGCAGCGCATCCCAAGCGCGATTAATCGGCTCAGCCGGACCCGCATAAGTAAGGTTCGCCATCGCAAACATCGCCACCCCGTAATCCGGCAGCCACATCATGTAAGACCCAAACCCCGGCAACCCGCCCCCATGCCCCACGATATGCTCAAACCGGCAATCCGTGGTGACGCGCAGCCCAAACCCATATCCCGTCTCCGCCGCCTTCACCACCCCGCCCAAATTCGTCACCGTCAAATTCGAAGGCGTCCACATATGGCTCATCTCCCGCACCGACGCGCGCCGCACCGGCCCATCATCCGGATCATCGCGCGGCGGCCAGGCTGAAAGATGAAACGCCAGATACCGCCCCAAATCGGCCGCATTCGTCAGCAATCCGCCCGTTGACCCAAATACCCCATGCGGCAGAGGCGGCTCCTCTAAATACGTTCCGTCCGGCTGCAGCCGGTACCCCGTCGCGCGCTTGCTGGCCGGCACATCCGAAAATTCATACGTCGTCGACGTCATCTTCAGCGGCCCCAGAATCTCCCTCTTCACATACTGCTCATACGGCATCCCCGACGCCTTCGCCACAATCCGCCCCAGCAATCCAAACGCGAAATTCGAATACTCATACCGCGTCCCCGGCGGCGTCGAAAACGGAATCCCCCGCCGCAGCCAGCCCGTCATGTCGTCATCCGTCGCGCTCAACTGCTGGTCGCCCCACGGATTGTCTTCCGGAAACCCCGCGCTATGGCTGATAATCTGCCGGATCTTCAGCGGCGGCGTGTCGCTGGTCGGCAGCGGCATGCGCGCAAACTCCGGAATCCACTTCGCCACCGTGTCGTCCAGCGACAGCTTCCCCTCATCCCGCAGCTTCAAAACGGCCAGCGCCGTAAAGCTCTTGGTCATGGACGCAATCCGGAACACCGTGTCTTCCTGAATCCCCGGCCCAAACGTCCCCGCATGCGCCAGCCGGTCATCAATCACCACACCCCATACCATGCCCCGAATCTTACGCTCACTGGCATACCGCCGGAAAATCTGGTCCACCTCCGGCATCGCCGATTCCAGCTTCTTCATCCGCTCCGGATCCGCAAAGCGCGGCGGTGGATAAGCCTCGCTCGCCAGCAGAACCCCGCAAAACAGCCCGCTCAAGACCGCAATTCTCATAGGATGAAGCATCGCACAATCACCCTAAAGCCCCAACCCTGCCCCGTCGATAAATAAATAAACAGAGCTGTCGAAAAATGCAGAACGCAGACCCGAAATCACCAGAGCTCGATTGCCGCGCTCTTTTCGAGTCATTGCCGGTAGCCTGCCTCGTCTTCCTCCCCGACGAACCGGTCTTCACCGCCGTGGCCGCCAGTGACGCCTACCTGGAAGCCAGTTGCCTCACGCGCCAGCGCCTGCTGGGCCGGGGCGTGCAAGAAGTTTTTCCTGAAGATCACGACCACCTGCTCACCTCGCTGCGCCGCGTTCTGGCAACTGGCAAGCAGGACCGCATGTCCATGCAGCGCCACGACGTCCCGGTCATGACACACAACGGCCCGCGCTTTGAGCAGCGCTACTGGAATCCCGTCAACAAGCCAGTCTTTACTGACGATGGCAAGGTCCAATACATCATTCACTGGGTGGAAGAGGTCACCGACAAAGTTCTGGCCGGCCAGCAATTGCAAACCAGCGAAAAGCGCTTCCTCCAGATTGCCGAAACCAGCCAGTTCGGCCTTGCCTTTGCGGGCCTCGATGGCAAACTTTCCTACGCCAACCCGGCGCTGCTCCACATTCTGGGCGCGGCTGAGCTGCCCGCCGCCTTTTCCATTCTGGCGACCGAAGGGCTGGACGAACTCGCCGCCAGCGGCAAATGCACGCCTTTTGAGCGGACATTCACCGCCACCGACGGCAGGCATGTGCCCCTGCTGATAGCCGCTTCTCTGCTGGAACCCTCCGCCGGCAGTCATCCAGCCGCAGGCAGCCATCAGGAGGCCGCGCTGTTTGTCCTCGACCTCACCGAGCGAAAGCAGAGCGAGCGCGACGCCCTGCTAGTCCGCCTGGATGACGAAATCCGCCGCCTCACCGATTCCGACGCCATTCTCCAGACTGGAATCCGCCTTCTCGCCGAACATTGGAAAATCGACCCCGCTGGCCCATTCGCTGCCGATTTTTCAGCCGCCGTGCAGCCGAACGCCCCCATTCCGAAAACTGCGGGCCATTTGCTGCCCGACGAGACGGTCCTGCTGCAATTGGTGGTCAACCGCTGCCGCGAAGCCATGGAAAGAGTGCGCATCACGCGCGACCTGCAAAACAGCGAACGCCGCCTCCGCCTTTCCCAGCGCGCCGCCCGCATTGGCAGCTTTGAATGGCTGCCCAAAGAAGGCCGCATCATCTGGACTCCCGAATTGGAAGCGCTCTTCGGCTTGCGGGAGGGCGAGTTTGAGGGCACATTTGAAGCCTGGGCCAAGCGCGCCACGCCCGAAGACACGCGGCGACTGACCGCCGAACTGCAAGATTGCCTGGCGCGCCGCCAAACCGAATTCACCTATGAATTCCGCGCCGTCCTGCCCGACGGCAAGTGGCGCTGGCTCTACGGCCACGTCCAGCTTCTCTATGACGAGTCCGGAGCCTTTGAGCGCGCTCTGGGCGTCAACATGGACATCGACGCGAAAAAGAGCGCCGAAAACAGCCTGCATCGCCAGCGCCAGATTTTCGATGGCGCTTTCGCCCACAGTCCCGACCATTACTACACCTTCGACCTGGACGGCCGCATCACTTACGCCAATCCGGTGCTGCTCGCGCTCTGGCGCAAATCGCTCGATGAGGTTCTGGGCAAAAACTTCTTCGACCTGAATTATCCCCCCGAACTGGCCGCCACCCTTCAGAACCAGATTCAGCAGGTGATTGCCACCGGAAAACATCTAAACGACCGCACCGCCTTCGCCGGGGCTGATGGACAATCCCGGTATTACGATTACGTCTTTCTGCCGGTCTTCAATTCCGACGGCCAGGTGGAAGCGGTGGCCGGCACCACGCGCGACATCAGCGAGCAAACCCGCGCCGCGAAACTGGTGGAGAACGACCGGCGACGCTGGCGCGAACTGCTGCTGCAGACGCCCGCCGCCATTGCCGTTTTAAAGGGGCCCGAACACTGCTATGAATGGTTCAATGAAGGCTACCTTCGCCTGGTCAGCCGCCCGGCTGAAGCGCTCGACGGCAAGTGCCTGCGCGAAGCTCTTCCCGAACTAATCCCGCAGGGATTCCCGGATTTGTTCGACCGCGTCTACCAGACCGGAGTGCCCTTCGCGAACCACGAAGCGCACGCTTTCCTGGGTGAGAACGGGGCTAACGAAATGTATGTCAATTTCGTCTGTCTTCCCACCAGGGACGCCTCAGGACAAGTGGATGGCACCTTCGTCCACGCCACCGATATCACCAATGCCGTCAATGCCCGGCGGCTGCTGGAAGAAAGCGAGAAACGCTACCGCTTTCTGGCCGAATCCATGCCGCAAATGGTTTGGACCGCCACCAGCGACGGCGCGCTCGATTACGTCAGCCGCCCGGCCGGCACGCCGGATGCCTCCAGATGGCTGTCGAGCATTCATCCCGAGGACGAACCCGGCGCACTGGAGCTTTGGTCGGACTGCGTTCGCGCCAAAACGCCTTATCAGCACGAAATGCGGCTTCGGCATGCCGACACAGGCGATTGGCACTGGTTCCTGGTGCGCGCCCTGCCCATGAGCGAGTCCGAAGGCGAAGTGGTCTGCTGGGTGGGCACCTGCACCGATATTCAATACCAGAAGCAAGCCGAAGACGCGCTGCGCAAAGCCAACCGCGAGCTGGAAGAATTCGCCTATGTCGCCAGCCACGATTTGCAGGAACCCCTGCGCATGGTCAGCGTCTACACGCACCTGATTCTGAAAAGCCTGGGCAGCGCGGCCGACCTCAATCTGTCTCACTATGCCGGCATCGTGCTGCAATCGGTGGTGCGCATGGAAACGCTGATTCAGGACATCCTGGAATTCTCGCGCGTCGCGCACAGCGAGGGGCAACCGGAGGGAAAGGCTGATCTCATGGCCTCCTTCACCGAAGCGCTTCTGGTGCTGAAAGACCGCATTGAAGAAAAAGCGGCCGTCATCAGCGCGCCGCAACCGCTGCCTGTGGTGCGCGGCGAAACCAGGCACTTGACGCACGTGTTCCAGAACCTGCTGTCCAACGCCCTGAAATACAGCAAAAAAGAACAGGCGCCCGCCATTCACATCTCTTCCCGGCGCGATGGCGACAATTGGATAGTTTCCGTCACCGACAACGGCATCGGCTTTGACCAGCAGTACGCCGCGCGCATCTTCGGGCTTTTCAAGCGCCTTCATAAAACCGAATATCCGGGCACCGGCCTGGGTCTCGCCATTTGCCAGCGCATTGTGGAGCGCTACGGCGGACGCATGTGGGCCGAAGGCCAAGCGGGCAAAGGCGCAACCTTTTCCTTCGCCCTTCCCTGCGCCGACGAATAGAGGCGACTAAAATAGGCACATGTGCCGCCTGCTGCTCGCCCTTCTGCCTCTCGTTCTAGCCGCCGCTCCGTCCGACGATTCTGCCATTCGGCAACTGATTCAGCGTTACCTCGATGTCCGCAATCACATGGACGAAACAGTTCTGCGCAGCCTCTTTAACTCCCGACGCCGACCAACTGGTTTCCACCGGCCAGTGGCGGCATGGTTTGGACAATCTGGTCGAAGGCGCAATCGCCAGCTCAAAAAAAGAGACTGGCCACAGCAGCGTGACGCTTGAATCGGTGCGCCTGCTGGGAAACGACACCGCCATCGCCGACGGCCGCTATGAAACTTCGCCTGCTGGTTCGGCCGCAGTGCGCAAAATGTGGTCCACCTTCATCCTCCAGCGCACGCACACAGGCTGGCGCATCGCCGCCATCCGAAACATGCTGCCCGCAGCCAATTAGTAACCTATTCATGCCGGATCACCGCCGCCGGATCCAGCCGCGACGCGCGCAGCGCCGGACCGAAACTGGCAGCCAATCCGACGCCCAGAAAAACCAGAAACACGGTGACATAAGCGCTGGGCTGCGTCGGCGGCGTGTTGTAAAGCAGCGACGCCAACAGCCGCGACAACGCAAAGGCAACCGGCAATCCTATCAGTCCAGCGCCTGCCGAAACCAGCATCAGACAGCGCCTTTGCACGCCCCAAAGAACCGAGCCAGGATTTTCGCCCAGCGCCAGCCGAATGCCAAATTCTTTCTGCCGCTGATTCACGCGATAACTGATTAACCCGTAAAGCCCGAACGCCGCCGTCACCAGCGCCACCAGCGCAAACGCCCCGACCGTCAGCAAACTGGCGCGCTGGCTGAGCAGCGAATCCGACATGACGCGCCGAAGGGGACGGCATTCCAGAGCAGCGTTGCGATCAAGCCCGGCCATGACGCGCCGAACACTGGGGATGACGGATGAAGGCTCCTCGCGCGTCCGAATTAGTAAGGTCATCGGCGCGTCGGATAATTGCGCGAAGGGCCGGAACATGGTGGGTGCGGGCGCTTCGTCCACTCTTAAATCCCGCAAATCTCCCACGATTCCGATAATTGTCTTCGGGCTGCCGGACCGCCCCCATAAAACATGCTGGCCAATGGGATCTTGATTCGGCCAATATTGCCGCGCCATCGATTCGCTGAGGATAATCACTTCCTGCGCGCCATTCCGGTCGGCGTCTGAAAAGAACCGGCCGCGCTTCAGCGGAATTCCCAGCGTGCCAAAGAAACCCGGAGTGACCGCGCGCCAAGCCGCCGAATGAAACTCTAAACCCGATTCGTTTTCCAGCCGAAAGCGGTTGGCCGTGCCTGCACCGCTGAATGGCGCGACGTTGCTTGCTCCGGCGGCGGCAACCCCCGGCAAGCGAGAAAGCTGTTCCAGCGCGTTTTGAATCAGAGTGGTCCGATCGCCCGAAGAATGCACGCGCACGCTCAAGATTTTGTCCGGATTGAAACCTGGATCCACGGCGTTTAATCGCAAAAAACTTTGCAATAGAAGTGTTGCGCCCAAAATTAAAATGCTGGCCAGCGCCACCTGCGCCACAATCAGCAAATCGCGCCCGCCGCCGCGCCGGTCCAAGCCAAAAAGAACGGTTGAAACCAGCAGGCAAATCAGGGCAACCGCAACTGCATTTCCGTCCAGCCGAACCTGCGCCAGGCGCGGAAAAATCGCAGATCCAAACACCTGCAACGCGTGCGTTGAATATTCGGCAATCAAAAGCCCCAGCGCGCCGCCCGCAAATGCCAGAACCAGGCTTTCCGTCAGTGTTTGCGTCAGCAAGCGCGCGCGGCTGGCGCCCAGCGCGTGGCGCGTCACCATTTCTTTTTTCCGCGCCACGCCGCGCGCAATTTGCAAACCCGCCACGTTGGCGCACGCCAGCAGCCACAACAGCGCGACCGCCGCAAAAATCATCCAGATCATGCGGCTGGTCGATGGCCCCACCAGATAGTAGGAAAGCGGAATCAGCCGCATTCCCCAGCCGCCATTCGCAATGCTTGATGCAATGCTGTTCAGCTCTGCCTGCGCCTGTACGGCCGTCACGCCGTCGCGCATGCGCGCCGCCACATCAATTTCATGCATGCTGCGCGATTCGCTGGCGCTCGGAATCAGCGGAATAAACAGCTCCACGCCGGGAAGCAGATCTCCCGCTAAATCGCCAATGCCCGCGACGATGTAGTTCTTGCCCGACAACACAATGCTTCGTCCCACCAGGTTCGCGTCCATTTGCCATCTGCGCTTCCACAATCGGCGGCTGACAACGACCCACTCCTGAGAATCCTGAACAGGCTTCATGCCGGTCAGTTTGAAAAACGAAGGAGTCACGGCTGCGCCAAGAATCGCTTCCGGTTCACCTGCACCCGTCAGTACCAGATTGTCCGCGCGGTAGGCAGCAACAACGCTGAGCAGCCGCGAACGTTCCTGCAAATCAATCAGAGCGGGTTCCGAAAAAGTCCACAACCCCTGCCGCGGGTCCACTTCTTTGACAGCCACCAAAGATTTCGCGTCGGGATACGGCAAAGGCTGCCACAAAAATGCCGAGACCACGCAAAGAACCGTAATCATCGCGCCTAATCCCACCGCCAACGTGGCCACGCACGAAGAGGTGAACGCCGGATTCCGCCGCAGCGTGCGCAGCGCGTACTTCAAATCCAGGCAAAAATTTTCAATCAGCGGGAGGCCGCTGCGTTCCCGATATTCTTGCCGCAGCGCGGTTCGGTTGCCCAAATCGCGCCGTGCGGCATAACGCGCTTCTTCTTCAGACAACCCGCGCGCCCGGTGTTCATCCGCCAGCATTTCGGCGTGCGCTTGCAACTCTTCCTCTAGCCTGTCGCCCGATTCCACTTGAAACAGCGACCGAAAACGGGCTAACATGAGCCTAAAGTTACTCATCGTGTGCTCTCCAGCAGGCGCGAAATGGTGGCGACCGTTTTATTCCAGTTCGCTTCCTCAGCCTGCAACTGGCGTTTTCCAGATTTTGTGATGGAATAAAAACGCGCGCGGCGGTTGTTTTCGCTCACGCCCCAGTCCGAACTAATCCAGCCTTTTTGCTCCAGCCGCAATAATGCCGGGTAAATTGTTCCCTGATTCAGCGCCAGCGACCCTTCCGCCACCTGTTCAATGCGCCGCGCAATGCCATAACCGTGCGTGGCCCCCATGGTTTCCAGCGTTTTCAGGATCATGAGGTCCAGCGTGCCGTAGGGCACTTCCGATTTTGCTTCAGGCAATTTAGTCCAGCTCCTGTTGTCTGCCAACAAATGTAGCGCAACTGCTGTTGCCTGTCAACAGAAGTCAGTTTGACCGGCCCAAAACGCAAGTTGTATAGTCGTTCATGGCTTTTTACATCTGCCTGATCTCCGCCGCCTTCTTTTTGATAGGCGCGGCGGCGGCTCAGCAAACCAAACCCGCGCCTCATGACGACGGTCCTCCCGTCATCGTTCAGCCCGGAGCGCCTGGGCAAAGCGGCAAAGTTCTCACCCCGGCCAGCGCCGCCATCAAGCCGCGCTCTCCGGTTGAAGCCGACGTTGCTTTCATGCAAGGGATGATCATGCATCATTCCCAGGCTGTCGAAATGACGGAACTGCTGCGCACCCGCGGCTACAGCAAGGACCTGCTGGAATTCGGCAAGCGCATCAGCATTTCGCAAAGCGACGAAATCAAATATATGAAGCAATGGCTGACGGATCGCGGCCAGTCGGTGGAAATGCAGATGGATATGGGCGGCATGAAGATGGACGCGAAAGACATGAAGGAGATGCCCCTGATGCCCGGCATGCTCACTCCCAAGCAAATGGAAGCGCTTGAAAAAGCCTCCGGCCCCGCCTTCGATCACCTGTTCCTGACCGGCATGATTCAGCATCACACCGGCGCGCTGATCATGGTGCAGGACCTGTTCGACACCCCCGGCGCGGGCCAGGACGCCGTGCTGTTCGACTTTGCCACCGACGTGGATAACACCCAGACCGCGGAAATCAAAATCATGCAAGGAATGCTGTCCAAGGAGAAACAATGATGGAACGAAAAGTTCTGCTGTCAATTGCATTCGCGGCGATTCTGCCGCTGTTCGGCCAAACCCAAACGGCAGCGGTGACACCGCCCGCCAAAACACCGGCGTCCGCGCCCACCAGCACCGTCTTTACCAACCCGCGCTCTGGGCCGGATGACCCGCGCATCGGCTTAAAGGGCGGTTTATATGATGCGGGCGAAGCGGCCTTCGGCCTGGAGCGGCTGATCTCGCTGCCCAAGCCGCCGGGTTTCGCGCCGGGGAACGTCATCACCTCGCCCGCTGCCGCCGCAGCCGATCCGGCCAACATGACCGCGACGGCGGGTGCTGCGCCTCATCCTGCCGCTCCGCCGCCCATGTCGCAGTACGGTTCCACCAATTCCGATCTCGCTTTCAGCGGCAATCATTTGTTTGTCGGCAATTACAACGGCATCAACACCTACGACATTGACAATCCCAAAGAAGTGAAACTGCGCATGTCGCTGGTCTGCCCCGGCGGCCAGGGCGACGTTTCCGTCTACGGCCATCTGCTCTTCATGTCAGCCGAAGCCATGAACGGCCGCGTCGATTGCGGCACGCAGGGCATCCCGCTGCCCGCCGGCTACGTTCCGCCCGTAGTCCCGCCGCCTCCGCCACCCGAGCCCGGCAAGCCGCCCGTTCGCACTCCGCGTCCGCCGCCGCCTCCCAGCCCGGACCGTTTTCGCGGCGTGCGCATTTTCGATATCACCGACATCACGCACCCCAAGCAAGTGGCGGCCGTGCAGAGCTGCCGCGGTTCCCACACGCACTCGCTGCTGGTTGACCCGAAAGACAAGGACAACGTTTATATCTACATTTCGGGAACCGGCCTGGTTCGCCAATCCGAAGAACTGGCCGATTGCTCCGGTGGCGATCCGAAAGCCAATCCCAACACCGCGCTGTTTCGCATCGACATCATCAAGGTTCCCCTGGCTCATCCCGAACTGGCGAAAATCGTGAACAGCCCGCGCATATTCACCGACACCCAGACCGGCGACATCAACGGCCTCTGGAAAGGCGGCAACCATGGCGAAGGAACGCAAACCAGCAGCGTTACCAATCAGTGCCACGACATCACCATTTATTCCGCGCTCGGCTTGGCCGCCGGCGCCTGCTCCGGCAACGGCATTCTGCTCGATATCTCCGACCCCGTGAACCCGGTCCGCATCGATGCCGTCAGCGATCCAAATTATTCCTACTGGCATTCCGCCAACTTCAGCAACGACGGCACCAAGGTGCTGTTCACCGATGAATGGGGCGGAGGCGGCCAGCCGCGCTGCCGCGCCACCGATCCCATGAACTGGGGAGCGGACGCCATCTTCACGCTGAAAGACCGCAAGCTGACTCTGGCTTCCTATTACAAAATGCCCGCCCCGCAAACCGAATTCGAAAATTGCGTGGCGCATAACGGATCCCTGATTCCCATTCCCGGCCGCGACATTGAAGTGCAGGCCTGGTATCAGGGCGGCGTTTCAGTCGTCGATTTTACCGACGCCTCGCATCCCATGGAGATCGCCTACTTTGACCGCGGCCCCATCGATCCCGCCAAGCGCGCCATGGGCGGCCAGTGGTCCACCTATTGGTACAACGGCTACATCTACGGCTCGGAAATTGCGCGCGGCGTCGATGTTTTCCGGCTGGTGCCCAACAAATACATCACCCAGAATGAAATTGATGCGGCCAACCAGGTTCACTTCGACGAACTGAACGTTCAGGATCAGCCGAAAATTGTCTGGCCGAAAAATTTCACCGTTGCCCGCGCCTACATTGACCAGCTATCGCGCGACAACGGGCTGGACGCGAAGAAGATTGCCGCGCTGCAGGCAGCCATGGCCAAAGTGGAGGCGCATCCAGACAAAAAGAAGGTGGCGCAACTGAAGACCATGGCCGTGAGCCTGAACAAGGATGCGGCTTCAGCCAAATCACCCGCCGATGCCTCGCGCTTAAGAGCTCTAGCCGAGATTATGAAGACGGGGGGAACGACGTCTCGTCTGTAAGCCAGGGGTTCGGTGCCTTCTTCGAATAGAAATGGCAGCTCACTAAGAACAAAGCCGCGGCGGCATAGCCCAGCGCAAAATCCGTCGCGGCAAAAAATTGCAGCTTGTTTTCCACGCCTTGCTGCGTCAGAGCATAGGCGTGGATCAAGCCGAAGAAAGACAGCAGCGAAGCCACGGCCATCCAAACGGCGGCCTTCAAGAATCGCCGGTCAAACGTGTACGCCAGCGCCGCAGCCCAAACCATGGAAATCAGAATGGCGCCCTGGCTGAGCGCGATCATTCCATAAATGGGCAGCTCGCTTCCAAACAAAGCGGCCACGTGGAAAAGCGCCGATCCGGATTTTGTGATGGCCAGCGTGATCATGCCCAGCGCCCATGCCGCCAGCATGGGAAGCAATCCAAACGCCACGGCCACGCAATGCGCGCGCGGCACTTCCTGAAACGCCTGTCCCACCATCACCAGCCCAAACCACACAACAACGATGGAAACCACTTCCAGCGGAACGAACTGCATGACCACCGAAACCAAGCCCGTCATGCAAAGAACGGCAATGGTGACGCCGCTGAGAATGGAGTAGCCGCTGCGCGCGCCGAAATCTTTGTGCGCCATGTGTCCGAAATAAAGCGTGGTGGGAAACGGGCTGCCGAAAAACGCCGCGAGCAGCGTGGCCAAGCCATTCACCAGCAATGACGGCCGGGTGGGAAAATCATCGCCCGCCAGCTTCACGCTTTCCAGAATCTGCAAAGAGACCAGCGTGTCCAGAAGGCTGAGAGGAAAAATAATGGACAGATAGCGCCAGCCGCCGGAATGCAGCACGAAGCTGAAAATATTAACGGGCTGCGGCAAGTAGAGTCCCACTTGCGCTGCGGGAACAATGGAGCGATGCCCGATAGCCAGCAGCGCGCCTGTCACCAGGCAAAGCAATCCCACCGGAATGCGAAACGGCAGCCGCAGCCGTGACGCACAAACCACCAGCAGAATGACTGTCGGAAAAAGCGCGATGGCCGGCTTTTCAAAAATGCCGAAAATAAAGCCGAGCGAAAGATATGCCAGCGCGATTCCCGCCAGCGGCGTCAGCAGCGCAGCGCGCGGCGTGTGGCGGCGCAGCCAGTCCGTGCAAAATGCGCCCGCGGTTTGCACCACGCCGCTGGCGAAGCTGGCGAAAATGCCCGCCTGCCAGGCCAGATTCGCATCGTGCGTGCGCTGATAAACAGGCGCCATAATCAGAAAAATATAAGCGAAAATCGTCGGCAGATTCACGCCGAACGGGATAGCCGTGACATCGCTTCGCCCGGTTCGCCGGGCAAGCTGGTGCGCCTGAAACGCATAGAAAACGTTGCCGCCGACAATGGAAAGCGCGACGGCAGGCAGCATGCGCTGGTTGACGAACGCCGAAGAAAAACCGCACAGCGGCAGCAGGCTGGCCAGCAAAAGCAAATCAGGCAGGCTGCTGAAAAACAGCGCGAAATAACCGTCCAGATCACCCGGAACAAACCAGCGCGCCTTCATGCTGTTCCGTAGCTCATCCCCAGTTCGCGCAGCCAGCGCCGGTAAGCGATGGCGGTTTTGTCGGACCGCAAATGCAGCTCCGCTTGCAAGTCCAGCGGAAGAAGTTCCGGCCTCTGGCTTTCCACAATCGGTTTGTCCTGCGCCGTGATGTGGTCTTGATAAGCCAGCAATTGCTCCTCTGGAATATCGTGCCCATAGTTCATGGCGAAAAGCGCCCAGGCGGTGCTGCGGTTTTCATCCATGGGAGTCACAAATAAAACCATCAGCATGACTTGGTCATTGTGCAATTTTCGAAAGCTGGCAATCAGCGGGCGATGCACTTGATAGGTGTAGGAAACTTCCGCCGCGCGTCCCGCGCCATCCGGGTCTGGCTGCCAGATTGGAATGTCGCGCGCGACAATGCCGTCAGGCGTGGTTTCCACTTCATAATCGGCCATTTGCGCATGCGTGCCATCACCCAGAAAGCCGGCATGCACAACCGGCAGATGCGCGACGTCCAAAAAGTTTTCAATAATGCGCGGACCCTGCGCGTGAAACTGGTACGGTCCCGCGACAATTTTTCGAAATGATTCATCTTCCGCTTCCGCAAACTGCGGCGGCGGATTGTGCGGTTCGCCAGCGCTGACCCAGAGGAAGCCGTGCTGTTCGCGCGCCTGCAAAACTTGGGCGCGAGCTTTCAGCGGCGGCGGCAAATTCGGATGCGCGGGAATGCGCACGCAGCGCCCTGACGCATCATAAGTCCAGCCATGATAAGGACACACCAGGCAGTTGTTCGCCACTGAGCCAAGCGAAAGTTTTGCGCCGCGATGAATGCATAAATCCTGCCACGCGCGCACACCTTCTTGAGACCGCCACAAGACAATGTCCTGGCCCAACAGCCGCGCGGCAACTGGTTTTCCTTCCGGCACATCGGCCGAGCGCGCCACCACAAACCATTCCTGATTTAAGACAGGATCATTCAGCATCAGCCCGCTCCCTGGCTTTTCACGGCAATGGGTGCGGACCATTGCGGATAACCGCGCACTTTCATCCGGCGCGAAAAGACGCGCGTGCCATCCGTCGCGTAGAGGATGTCGAAATCCGCCCCGCCGAAATAGAGATGGCGCACCGGACCGGAAGGAGAAGGCAGGGGAAGAATCGCGCGCACGCGTCCGTTTTGATCGCAAACCTGAATGCCCAGGCGCGTGGCCACGTACAAGTTGCCATGCGTGTCCACAGCGAGATCTTCCGCGCCGCTGTTTCCTTCAATGTCAGAGCTGTGCAGCCAGTAGAACGGCTGCCTGTCGGCGAATGAGCCATCGGGCTGAACCACATAACTGTAAATCCATTTGCTGTTCTGGTCGGCGACATAGAACAAAGATCCGTCGGGCGAAAAAGCGATTCCGGTGGCGAAGAAATCTACCTGATCCATCAGCTTCTTTTTGCCATTCTTGATTTGCCAGATGCGGCTGTGTGCTCCCGGTTCGGTGATATACGTCACGCCGTCATGCGTGACCAGAGGCTTTCCAAAATTGGCCTTGTCTGCAGCCGCGGCGTGCCAGCCTTCTTCAGGAATGGTGATTTCCTGCAAGGTGCTGTTGCTTGAAATTCCCGGCTGGATTGTGGCTGGATAATCGCGCCAAAGCCAGCGCATGACATCGGGAAAAATCACCTGTCCTGCTTGCCCATTGTGCCCATGCGTGCCCCAGGCGTGCGCGACATCATAACCGGCAAACGTTAGCGCTGATTCCATATTCAAATTCGCGTCGAACCAGGATCCGAACAGTGGATTCCACGCGTCGGCTGATCCGTCTTCCAGAAAAATGCGAATGGGTTTGGGATCGGTCTTGCGAACCAGCACCGGATATTCATTTCCGCCGCGCATGGAAACAAATGTTCCAATCACCGAATAGACGCGCTTGAACTGGTCCGGACGCTGCCAGGCCAGCGTGAACGATCCAATGCCGCCCGTGCTTCCGCCTGTTGCCGCATGATCGTTGCCATTCTTCGAAAGTTTGATGACCCGGCCATCGCGCGTCTTCATCGCTTGCACGCGCGGCAGCAGTTCGTTCAGGACAAAATCGGGAAAGCGGTCGTTCATGCTGTCGAATTCATAAGAACGGTTGAAGCGCACCGTTTTCCCGCCGCTGGCAATGGAGCCGGGCGAAATGCCCACGCCGATGATGACCGGCAGTTCCTTCTTCGCAATTAAGTTATCCAGCACCGTGCCTTCAAACGTTCCCAGCCCGTCGAGTTTCACCAGCAGACAGGCGGGTTTGGCAGGATCGTACTCGGCGGGAACGTAAACCTGAAAATGGTTTTCGGTGCCGGGATAAATTTTCGAATCGCTGAAACTGCCTTCCACAAATTCGCCGTGCGGAACATTCGGGTCCACTTTTGCTTCGGGCGGCGGAAACGGCCCGCTGAGTTCGGCCTGGATCTTTTTCACCAGATCATTTTTCGTCCGATCAGGGGCCGTTTGTGCCTGCGCCATTTCGAAGAGGGTCAGGAGCAGGGCGGACAAAAGAACAGAACGGCGCATCACTTGAGAATAGAATGAACAAGATGCGGCTTCAAGGTAAAGTGGCGCTGGTAACTGGCGGCGCGAGCGGAATTGGCCAGGCTATCGCGCATAAGTTTGTCAGTGAGGGCGCGCGCGTGGCGATTATCGACATGAACCAAAGCGACGCTTCCATTTTCCACGCCGACATCACCGATGAAGCGGAAGTGGAGGCGGCCATTGCCGCGATTTTAGAGCGCTATGGAGCAATCGACATCGCGGTCAATAACGCCGGAAACCAGATTATCGGGAGCCTGGACCAGTTTTCCTACGCAGACTGGCGCAAGATTCTGGCGGTTCACCTGGACGGCGCGTTTCTGGTCACTCGCGCCTGTTTGCGGCATATGTATGCGACCGGACGCGGCGGTTCCATTCTTTTTATGGGGTCAGTCCATTCCAAACTCGCCAGCGTCTTGAAAGCTCCTTACGTGACGGCCAAGCACGGGCTGTTGGGATTGTGCAAAGCCGTCGCCAAAGAAGGCGCAGCGCATGGCGTGCGCGCGAATTTAATTTGCCCCGGCTTTGTGCGCACGCGCATGGTGGAAGCGCAAATTCCCGAGCAGGCGCGCGTTCTCGGGCTTTCAGAAGAAGACATTGTCAGCAAAGTGATGCTGAAAGACACGGTGGACGGGCAGTTCACGACGGTGGAAGAAATTGCCAGCGCCGCTGTCTTTTTCGCGTCAGCCGAAAGCCTGGCGTTCACCGGACAATCCATCAACGTGACGCACGGCTGGTTTATGGAGTAGCGCCTTGGGCGCGGCCTTTTTTTATGGAGTAGAAGTTGCGGCGGGCGCGATGCCTTTTTCCACCCAGTCTTCCAGCGGACCTTCCACCGAAAAACTCTTCGGCCCCGCGCCGCCGCCGCAATGCGCCATGCCCGGAATCAGGTAGAGCCGGTAAAAATCATTGATATTGCCTTTTGTTTCGCGCACAATGCTGGCGCGGTAATTCAGCGCCTCTCCTGGGACCACCAGCCAGTCCGCCAGCCCGTGATAAGCAATCAGTTTCCCGCCGCGATTGCGGAAGCGCGTCAGGTTGCCGTCGGTGGCGTTCAAATACGGGCCTAGCTCTTGGTCCATGCGCTGCGGATCGCGGCTCAAGTCAAATTTGCGCCAGTCCCAATTCACGCCAAACACCCATTGAAAAATCGGCGTAAAGGGCGGCATAGATTTCTGAGCCGGGTCCGGTCCGAACTTTCCCCAATCGAGTTCGCTGCCTCTGGGGACGCCTGGATATAACTGTTTGCCTGTCGCCGGATCAACGGGTCCGGCATAGACACGGCGAACGGTTTCCACTTGCGTGGCCGACAGGCAATGCGTGGTGTCGGCGGTCTTGCATGCCAGCACCGCCGGATCAAACTGGCATGTGAACGGATCTGGAATCAGGTTGTCGTGGCCATGACAGGCGGCCAGCACGGCGTTGTGAATCAGTTCCAGTTTGTCTTGCGGCAGGTACGCATCCGGCTCGCGGTGCGTGGCCATGTAATTCCACAGAATGCTGAGATGAACGCCGGTGCGGTTATTGGCTGGCGCTCCGGCGATGATGCCTTCGAAGTCTTCGGGAAACCGCTGCGCCTCCATCAGCGCCTGTTCGCCGCCGGTGGAGCAGCCGGCGAAATAGCGATGCTGGGCCGGGTGTCCGTAGTAGGCCTGAATCAGGGCCGTTTCCACGATGAACATTTCATGCGTGGCGCGATAGCCCCAGTCGCGCCAGCGCTCGGGGCGGCCAATAAACACCGACTGGTCTGCGCCCGCCGGAACAGCCATGCCCATATCGGTGTTGGCGACGGCAGCGCCCGACCGCAATCCGCCCTCCAGCGCGCCGTAGGAAATAGACCCCGCAAAACCGCCGTTTCCCGTGGCGATTTCACGCCCGTTCCAGCCGGATAAAGGCATCCACACTTCCACGCGAATATCGGAATCAGGCGCCGGATGCACGGCCGCCACAACGCGGCAAAATGCGGGAAGGTCGGCGGCATTGGGAAACTTGCCCGCCGCTGTTTCTTCGGCCTTCAGAATTTCGGTGTGCGGAATAACGGCATGCAGCAACGAATTGCACGTCGCTGCCGCAGAAGGAAGCACGCACGCCAGCAGACACAGCGCGAGTCTCATGCGGAGAGCCCCAGCAAACGCGCGGCGTTTTGGTAATAGACCTTTTTCAAAATGTGATCAGGCAATCCGATGCCATAAATTCTCCAGCGTCCCTGCGGCGGAACGGGCGCGGGCGCGTAATCGAAATACTCGTCCTTGGTTTCCAGGAAGCGGTAGTAAATCTCGTACAACTGGTCGCTAAAAACTTGCTGCGGCGTCTGCGTTCCGCGCGGAACGGCATCGGTGCCAAACATCATGCGGTCTTGATATTTTTCAATAAATTCATGCGCCGCGCGCGGCTGACGTCCCAGTTCGCCGATGCGCGCGGCCATCTCCACATGCATGTTCTTGTGCTCATCCAGGCATTCGGAAACGTAAGCGAGATCTTCGGAATCGGCCACATGCAGGCAAATGAACTGCGTGCGCGGATGGCGGCGCATCACGTTGCGGCGCGCTTCCTGCAGTTCACGGTTGCCGGGAAAATCTTTGCCATAGAATGACCAGTCCGGATGCGCGTGCAACTCTTCCCAGCGCTCGTTGTAGCGGTCTATGGGAAGAAAAAACGCTTCGGGATCAGACGAATGAATGGCCACTGGCATGTTCAACGCGCCCACGGCTTCCCACATGGGATCGAAGCGGCGGTCATCAATGCGGACCAGTTTTCCGCTGGTGACGTTTTCGCGCAGGTAAAGGCCCAGCGTCTTTAGAATCTTCAAGCCTTTTGCGCCGCGCTTGTGGGCGTCTTCGATTAAATCCGCCTGAACACGCGGATAATCGGCATCCGCTGCCTTGCTCCAGGCCGGTTCGGTGAAGACAATGAAACGGCCGGGGTGCGCGGTTTGCAGCTTGTCGATGGCCTGCTGCAGATTCGCGCCATAACCGCCCGTTAAATTCACCATCGTGCGAATGTTCTTGCGGTCCATCACCGCCAGGCATTCTTCCGCGCTCGCGGCGAAGCGGATTTCTCCCGGGCCTTCCAGACCGCCAGCGTGCGTGACGTGGGTGTGAATGTCAATCACCGGATAGGCCGCGCGCTCCACCTTTGTTTCCTTGACGTGCAGCATGCTGCGGGGCTGAAACTGTTCCACCGGCAGGACTTCATTGTTCTGTTCGGCGGGCGGAATCAGAAACGCGCTGGCGGCCGACAGCATTGCTTCGCGCCTGTTCACGATTGCTCCATGTGCTGCAAACTTTGCTTAACCAGATTCGCGGTGCCTTCAAAAGGGTCGCCAGCGGCGGTGTCGAATTCCATGGAAAAGTAGCCGTGGTACGAATTCGCGCGCGCCACGGCAAACATCCCCGCCACATCTACCTTGTACACTTCGCCGTCCTTGGTGCGCAGAACGTCTTTCACATGGCTCATGTTGAAGGCGTGCTTGAACATGGCGTCCACGGCGCGATGGTTGTAAGCCGCATCATGCCCGCGCAGGGAATTGCCGAAGTCTGGCAGCGCGCGCAGATACGGATGGTTCGCCTTGCTCAACACTTCGACAATAAAGAACGGGTCTTCCGATCCCGGGCTGTCATTTTCTAGATTGACAACGATGTCTTTCGAGGACCCATAGTCAGCTAGGTGAGCCAGACTTTCAGCCGTGTTTTCCACCGACGGTTTCATGCCAGAAGGCGTTCTTAGATGCTGCCGCACGCTGGGCGAACCGATGACCGCCGCGATATCAATCCATTTGCGGCCATAAGCGAGAGCTTCGTCGCGTTTGTCCGGAGTGGAAAAATCCTGACCGCCGATGCCCAGATCCACCAAATGAGATCCCGCTTCATCCACGGCTTTGCGGAACGAATCCAGATAGGCCGGATCGGTGGAACTTAAATGATCGCCCAGCGGATTGATGTTGAAAACGCCAAAGCGCTTCACAATCATGGCGGGAAAGTCTTTCAGGTCCATGCCCGGCTTGCTCTTGTCGCGCCCGGAATTTGTCGGGCTTTCAATATAGGCGCGAAACGGATAAGAAGTGACAGCCAGCCGCTGGCGCGCGTCGGCTGGAAATTGCAGATGTGGGCTGGTTACGAAAAACGCAGCCATCTTCAGAATGTCTCGTCTAGAAAACATTTCCCTTATGATACGCGCCTGAAAATCGCGCGGGTTCCCAGGTAAACCAGAAAGCCCACTGGCCCGAACAGGAACGTCAATATCAGCGCGGGAATGATCGCCAGATGCGGAACTCGGTGTTGCCGCGCGTCGCCATATTCCCAGCCGCCGATAAAAAGATCGAATGCCAGATAATGAACCCAGCCGGCGAGAAGCAGCCAGCGGTTGGAAAACAGCAGCGCCACTTGATCCAGCGATTGAAAACCGCCTGGATGCCCGAGCCAGTGCGGCAGGAGCACCGCCGCATAGACAAACGAAAGCGCGATTGGCATATAAACGGGCAGATGATCACGCAGGCGTTTAGGCCAGACCGGGCCCAGCAGCAGAATCAGCCAGCCCAGCCCGGCCAGCGCGCCGCAGAGGCTGAAAATCTTTTCGGGCGTCATGCCTGGTTCACCCGCAGGAAAGGCGCGGGTGCCATGACGCATGCGGACGTCACCACCAGCCAGGCGACCCATGCGGCCACCGTCAGCGTGTCTGGATGAAGAATCGGCTGCCCGCGCAGCGCCTGCCACAGCACCAGCAAGAACGCTGCGGCATAACTCGCGGCCACGGTGAAAATCAAGCGCAGTTTGCGCCGTTCCGGCGCGGCCCACCAGGCTAAGAGCAGCAACTGCATGCCGTGAAAGCCGACGAAGTGGGCAACGCGCAAGTCGCCATGATCCACGCTCCAATTGGTCAGCGGGAGCCCAGCACCGCCGTCCGGTGCGCCCACGGTGTGCGCGCCGACAATCGGCATTCCCTGCCTGGCCCTGGCTTCGGCCAGTTGCCGCGGCGTCGGCAGCGTCATCAGGAATCCGGAAAACATGCCGGCCAGGACAATCAGCAGGCTGAGGCGCATCACCCAGCCCAAGGCAGCGTCTTCAAACCGCGCCAGGAACGCGCTGAAAGTCAGCACAATGGTGCTTACAACAACCAGCAGAATGCCGATTCCCATGCTCATCCAGACCATCTTGTCGAAAGCGGTCGACACGTTGAAGTGGCTGGTGGTGTGGCGCCCGGCCTGCATGTCGATCAGGATAATCTCGGCCACCAGCGCCGCCGCCATCACATTGGACGCGATGACAGGGACGCGCGAGTTCTTCGGCAGGCGGTCCATAAAAAAGGCCATGGTGAAGCAGAAAATGCTGGTGGAGATGCCGAAATTCAGAGGCTTGAGCCACGCTGGCGCGCCGGTGATGACGGTGTGATCGAACGCCAGCCCGGCCAGGCAGACCAGAATGTCAATCAGCATCACCATGCCTGCGCCCTGAAGTCCAATGTAAGAAGAGATAACATTCATGTAAAAGATAGTAACATGGAAATGTTAAACTGATTTACATTGAAGCAGTATCATCATGGCGATTTGAGAGCAGCGCTGATGTCCGCCGCGCTGTCATTGATTGAGCAACGCGGCGTTAAAGCTTTCAGCCTGAAAGATGCTTCGATGCACGTGGGCGTGAGCAGCGCCGCGCCTTACCGCCATTTTGCCGACAAGGACGCGCTGCTGGCAGCCCTGCGCGGCGAAGCTTTCGGCCTGTTTCACGATTCGCTAAAAGCGGCATCTGCAATCGGCGGCACGCCAGCGGAAAGACTGGAGGAACTGGGCGTCGCTTACGTGATGTTCGCGCTTCGCAACCCGGCGCGCTTCCGCATTATGTTCGGGCTGGCCGGCCCGTCGGAACCGCCTGCGCCCAACGCGTTTCTGCTGCTGGTGGACGCCGTGGCCGCGGTGATGCCGCGAGCCGGCGAAAAGCGCCGCCATGATCTGGTGGTTGCCTGCTGGTCCATTGTCCACGGTTTTGCCACGCTGCAAATGGAGGGCGCGTTCGCCAGCCCGCAACAGGATGAAATGGAGCAGCAATTGAGACGGACATTGCGCCTTCTGATTCAGCCAGCCAGTATCATACGAAGACCGAAATGAAATTAGCAGCGCTTGTCATTCTGACCAGTCTGGCCGCACCCGCGCAGTTCGTCGACACGGCGGCGCAGGCTCATCCGGGGAAAAACAATCCCGCGGCCGTGGAGCTGTTTCGCGACCGCGGTCTGGGTCTGTTCATTCACTGGGGCGTCGACGGCTCGCTGGGCGGCGTCATTTCCCACTCGCTGGCCGGCGCTTCGCCCGACTATGTTCAGCGCTTCTTTGAAACCCTGCCGCAGTATTTCAATCCCGATCAATACCGGCCGGACGACTGGGCGCGGCTGGCCAAACTCGCCGGCTTCAAATACGTCATGTTCACCGCCAAGCATCACGCGGGCTTTTGCATGTGGGACACGCAGACCACGGATTTCAGCGTCATGCACACGCCTTACGGCAAAGACATTCTGGAGGCCTTGATCACGGCGTTTCGCAAGCAGGGCATTGCCATCGGCATCTATTATTCGCCAGACGATTTCTGGTGGCTTTATCAGCATCACATCACCATCAACCGCCATGTGAAAGGCGTCTATCCGCAGGACATTCCGGAGTTCATGGATTACACCAAGCGCCAGTTGAAAGAGCTGCTGACCAATTACGGGACCATCGATTATTTTTTCTTTGACGGGCCGGCCGATCAGCTTACCGATTACGCGTGGCAGCTTCAGCCGAACCTGGTGATCACGCGCGGCGTGATGGAAACTCCTGAGCAATACACTCCAGGCGTTGCGTTGCCCGGCGCGTGGGAAGGCAATCTGACCATGGGCACGGAGTGGCCGTGGAAAGCCACCAATGAAAAGTACAAGTCGGGAACGGAATTGATTGACACGCTGATTGAAACGCGCGCCAAAGGCGGAAACCTGCTGCTGAATATCGGCCCGAAGCCCAACGGCACCATTCCGGACGAGCAGGATGCGCGCCTGCGCGAAATTGCGCTTTGGAATTTTGTCAATGGCGAGTCCGTCACCCAAGTTCGCCCTTGGGTGGTGACGAATGAAAAGAATATCTGGCTGACGAAAAACGCCAGGGAGGAGACGGTCTACGCGCTCATCACGGGCGAAGAGCATTGGCGGCTGGGCGATGCCAAGACCATCACGCTGCGCTCTGTCCGCGCCACTCCGCAAACGAAAATGTCGGTGCTGGGGCAATCGGACGAAATGGTGGAGTACAAGCCTGACGTGAAGCCGGTGACCACCTGGACGCAGGATGCAGCCGGGCTGCACATTACCGCTTATCGCGCGCAGCGCCTTTACACGGACCGAAGCTGGCCTGATCCGATTGTGATCAAAATGACGAACGTGGAAGCGGCCATGCGTCCGCCCGAAGTCACCACCTTGCGCGCGCAGTGGAACGCGGCGGCCGCCACGGAAATTCTTTACGGAAGCCTGACGAACTTGGGCAATGTGGCGCAGGTGAAAGTGGGATTTCAATACCGCGTGAAGAAAGACGGCACCGACCTGGCCGAACGAACAGACCCATGGACCGATCTGCCGGTGAGCAATCAAGCCGCGACGGGTGAATTCAAATATTCTCTGCGCGGCCTGCTTCCGAATCATGAATATGAGTTTCGCGCCCAAGTGAAACATCCGCTGCTGACCATGTATGGCCAAGAACAAACTTTCCGAACTGTCAGCCGTTGAGGCGGTTCAGGCCATGCGCGACGGCAGCATCACTGCCGAAGAATATGCCTTGGCTCTTCTTGCCCAATGCCAGCGCGGCAGCGGGCTGAATGCGTTTATCACGCTTGATCCGGAACAAGTCTTGGAGGCTGCTTGCGCGGCTGACCGGAAGCGGGCATCGGGCTCGGACTTGGGTCCGCTGCATGGTTTGCCGATCCCGATTAAGGACAGCATCAACACAAAAGATCTGCCGACGACTGCCGGCACTCCGGCATTGCGCGATTTCCGGCCGCGGGAAAACGCGCCCATTGTGCAAACACTTCTGAACGCGGGCGCGACGGTGCTGGGCAAGACCAATTTGCACGAACTTTCCATGGGCTGGACCAGCAACAATCTGGCGTTTGGCGCGGTTCGCAATCCCTATGACCGGTCGCGCATTCCGGGCGGCAGCAGCGGCGGCACGGCGGTGGCGGTGGCCGCACGCATGGCGCCGCTGGGCGTGGCGGAAGACACCGAAGGCTCCATTCGCGTTCCAGCCGCTTTGTGCGGCATCGCTGGATTCCGCCCGACCACCGGGCGTTATCCGTCAAAAGGCACTGCGCCGATTAGCGCGCTGTTCGATCAGGTGGGCCCGCATGCGCGCTGCGTGGCTGATTTGGCGCTTTTCGACTCCGTGGTGACGGGAAGTTCTTCTGCGCTTGCTCCGAGACCGCTGAAGGGAGTGAAGCTGGGGGTGGTTCGCGATTATTGGTTCGGCGGCCTGGATGCAGAGGTGGAGCGCGTGACGGAGGGGGCGCTCGAAAAGCTTCAGGCGGCGGGCGTGGTTCTGGTGGAATCGGAATTGGCCGGTTTGGCGTACCTGGTGGCGCGGATTACGGATGTGGTGCAGATTCACGATTTTTTTCAGGAGATGCCGAAGTACCTGTTCGATTCTGGCGCCACCGTTTCGTTTCAGCAGGTGGCCAAGCAGGCCAGTGTAGACGTGCAGGCCTGCTTCGTGCAATCTGCCAGCGAAGCGGCTTATGCAAAGGCGCGCGACATCTACCTGCCGACGCTGCGCGAGAATTTCCGGGAGTACTTCCAGAGCACTGGCGTCGACGCGATCATTTTCCCGACCACGATGGTGCCCGCTCCTTTGATTGGCAACGACGTGGACGTGGCCATCGGCAGCAAGAAAATTTCCTTCGTCACCGCGATCGCGCGCAATATCGCACCGGGCAGCACGGCGGGACTTCCCTGTCTGGTTTTGCCTTCCGGTATGACCCAAAGCGGACTGCCGGTGTCGCTGGAACTGGATGCGCCGCCGGGGCAAGACCGGGAACTGCTGGCATTGGGCTTAAGCGTGGAAGCGCTGCTGGGCTCGCTGCCGCCGCTGGAGATTGAGCCCTAAGGCTTGTGCAGGCCGGCCAGGAGGACAGCCGCGCCGGCGATGAATAAAATGAGCGCGATCCATTTGTTCCTTTGGGCGACTGCCGGTATCTGGACCTTCTGCCAAAAAACCACCCCGCTGACGGCGGCCAGAATCGCGGCGGCAAAAGGCACTATCCAGGCGTCAAACGCGGTCACTTTGGCGGCTCCGGTTTTCGCGGTGTACAAGGCCAGCGCAGCGGCGGCCCAGGCTGCTCCGCTGGCCGCCCCCATGGCATGCAGCTTTGGCGTGCCGCCGGTGAGGTAGGTGGTGTAGCCGATCTTGCCGCCCTCAAGCGAAATATTCAGGAAGAAAAAATTCAGAAAAAGCGTGGCCGCCAGAATGCCGATGGCGCCCATCAGCACGCCGCCGTAAGCGCCAATGGCCAGTTCGTCGGTTTGCGCCAGCGCCAGAACCGGCCAGACGGCGGCGAACGATAGTCCGGCCAGGATGGCGGTAATGGAGCCTTTGGCGCTCAGTGAAATCGTTTTTTGCGCGCCGGGGGCTCTCACAGCCGGACCGCGCGAGCGCGCTGCCGCAGCCTCACGCGTGGCCTTGGCCGACAGGAAAGTGAAGACTGCCGCGCTGGCAAACACCAAGGCGGAGATGCCGGGAGACACCGAATGCGCTGACGCCAGTTGCAGCAGGCCCACGCCCAATCCAAACACGCTGAAGGTGAATAAAGTGCCGTTCGACAGCCCCACCAAAGCAATGGTGCCCAGGTAAAGCAGGTTTCCGAATGCAAAAACCGCTCCAGCCGCAATGGCCATCGCTTGCGCGCGGCGTCCGGCCACCAGCATGCTGTCGCTGAAATCAAGCTCTGATCCGCGCGACCCCAGCGTGTAGGCGGCAATCAGCGCAAGCAGCAAAGCGCCCAGCGCAAAATCGATTGCAAACAATTCAAACCGCCATTTGGGTCCGGCGAGCTTGAATAAGTTAGGCCAGATAACGAAAAAACAGGCGGAAAGGAGAAGAAGTAAAAGTGCCGCAGTCCACGATTCAGGTAAAACCAAAAGAGTCCCTCCGCGAAAGGCAGCTTCAAAGGCTGGTTACTTCCGCATCGAAACTAGTTTAGTAGTAACGGTGTCCATGTCGCCAAAATAATGAGCGGCCATCAGGTTCTGGTAGACGCCGCCGGCGATTCCGGAGGCTATGGGACCGGCCACACCGCGCCCGCCAGTCATCAGAACCACCACCGCCACCTTCTTGCCACCCACTTCTGTAAAGGAGCCGAACCATCCCAAATGGACACCCGGCTGTACCGTGTCGGTGCATGTGCCGGTTTTGCCGTAAATCTGTTCCGGATTGCCATAACTGGCGCGCCGAGCTGTGCCGTAGCTGACCGCGCCCATCATGCCCGGCTTCACTTCCGGAATGTACTTTTCAATATCCAGTTCGCGCTTCACGCGCGGAATAAATTTGGCAGCCTCATCCTGGCTTTTCGGATATTGCAGGTAATACATGGTGCCGCCGTTGGCGATGGACGAAACAATGCTGGTCAATTCCAGCGGAGTGACGCGAATGCCGTCGCCGAAGCTGGTCATCATGCCGATGCCGCTGCTGGGAGTTTCCGTCGCCACCGATCCCGGCTCTTCGCCCGGAATGTCCAGCCCGGCCTTTTCGCCGATGCCGAACATTTTGGTGTATTCGGCCACTTTCTCATAGCCGAGTCTCTGGCCCAGCGTGGCGAAATATTGGTTATTCGACTTCGCCAGCGCGCCTGTCATATCCATAGAATAACGGCGCGAAAGCTGAACTTTGGTCGATTGTTCCACAATGCCTTCGCGCAGTGCCGCCATGGAAACAACCAGTTTCACGGTGGAACAGGGCTGGAACGCGCCTTTCAGGCCGAGTCTCTGATTCACGATAGTGAGCAAGCGCCCGGTATCGGGATCAGCCACCACAACGGTTCCGTTGTAAGGCCCTAAGGCGTCAACAGCCGCTTTGCGAACAACCGGGTCATCCCCTTCAATGTTGTCGCCAAAGGTGGAATCGGCGTAAGTGGGTTCGGTCCAAGGACTTGCGAAAATTCGATGAGAGGCGCTCCGGCTGCTGGAATGGGTTGTTGTCACCAGTGAGGCTGCGTTGGTATGCAGCACGCCCGCGCGTGTCGTGGTGTGATGAACCACCGATTTGCGCACAACCGTATGATGCACAACCTTATGCACCAGCTTCCGGTGAGGGGCAGTCGCGGCGGCAGTGGCACCCATAGCGGGGCTCAGGCTCGATAGAAAAACGAATCCAGCCAGCAGAATCGAATTAAATTTGAAAGGCATAAGAACCATCCCGCATTACACCGCTCATATACACAGATCGGCGCAACTCGCCACACATATGAGCCCTATCACTATTTATACTGCAATCCAGATAACTTATATCCTAATTGGTTGTGGCTACGCCGTCAACTAAAACATTGGTAGGGACTTAGCCAAATTCCTCTCATTTCCCATTTTTTGTATACCGCTAAACAGCCGTCCAGCCTCCATCAATCGTAATCACGGATCCATTCATAAATTCAGCCGCGCTAGAACTGACATAAAGCGCCAGCTTGGCAATCTCATCGGGCCTCCCCATGCGGCCAATCGGCTGCCGCTGGTGCAGTTCTGCCCGAACCTTTTCTTTTTCATGGCTGTGAAACTTTTCCAGATAACCTTCCACGAATGGCGATTCCACTGTTCCCGGCGCAATGCAATTGCAGCGCACCTCCATCGGATAATCGGCCGCAATCTGCTTCGTCATGGCGATCACCGCGCCCTTAGTGGCGCAATAAGCGAAGCGCCGCTTCACGCCGACGATACCGGCCACTGACCCAATATTCAAAATGCTGCCCTTTTTCTGTTTCAAAGCGGGCAAAGCGGCCTTAATCATCAGGAACGTCCCTTCCACGTTGACGCGAAAAAGGCGCTGCCAATCGGCCAGTTCAGTCTCTTCCGCCGTCCCCACCAGGCCAATTCCGGCGCAGTTCACCAAAATATCCACCTCGCCCACGTTCGCCAGCAACTGCTGCACCTGACGCTCGTTTGTGATGTCACAAACCTGCATCGACGATCTCGCTATATGCCGAGAGACGTTTTGCAGCCGATCATGATCAATATCCACCAGCGCCACGGCGGCACCGGCTTCGGTAAATAACTCTGCAATTGCCTGGCCAATTCCGCTGGCCGCTCCAGTAACCAGAGCGCGCTTTCTGTCCAAACGGAAACTGTCTAAAAGTGACATATATACATTGCCATCTTAAGGGGTAGCCGCCGCCTTAGCCAGCTCTGCGGCCAAACCGGCCTGCGTTTCCGGCGTCAGCTTCCCGCCCGCGCGCGTGACGTAGAAAACGTCCATGGCTTTGTGCGCCTCCGTGTCCACCAGCACCAGCTCAATGTTGCAGCCGGCCGCGCTGATGGCGGAGGTCAGGTCATACAAAAGGCCAGGCCGGTCTTCGCCCACAAAATCGATCAGCGTGCATTGGTCGGAAGCCTCATTGTTGAAGCGGAATGACGGCGAAATTTTGGCTCCGCTGCTGGGACGCGGCGCGGCCCGCCTGCGCTTCAGCAAATCGCTCACCTTCAGGGCGCCATCCGCCACCGAGCGAACAGTCCGCTCCATCGCCAGCACTTCGTCCGGATTCAGCTCCAGCGTGCGCATCGGGTCGGCGAAGCGGATCATGTCCAGAATGCAGCCGCTGCTGTTGGTGGCCGCTTCCGCCTTCAAAATATTCATGCCGCAACTGGCCAGCGCGCCGCATAAAGACGCAAACTGGCCAGGCCGGTCTTCGGCCACAACGGTCAGCAGATAAGACCCGGAATCCTGCGTCACTTCCACCGCCACGCCCCCAGTCTCCCGCTTTTTCTCCATTTCGAAATGATGCTGAATCTGTTCGCGCGTGTGGGTGCGCAGGTAGCGGGTGGGAAAGCCGCGCAGGAAGGCGAGCAATTCAGTGCTTCCGTCTGGCGCAGAGTTGGCGTCGGGGTCAATCCGGTCGGCAATCAATTCGCGCGTCAACTGCTCCTGGGCCGAGACATAGACGCGCAGCAACTGTTCCAGACGCCATGGGGTCATGGCGGTGGGGTTCACTGCGCTGATATCGGCAAAGGTCAGAAGCGTCAGCCGCCGCAGGTTTTCCTGCGTCCCGATGCGCGCGGTCAGGAAGCGCGCGGTTGCTGGATCGTCCACATCGCGGCCGGTCATCACCATGGACAAATCCAGATGATGCTCAATCAGAAAACGCACAATCTCCTGCGCGGCGGCTGGCACGCTCAAATGCGCGAACACATCGGCGCAGGCATCCAGCGAACCTTGCACATGGTCCCCCGGCAGCGTGCCCTTGCCCACGTCATGCAGCAGCAGCGCCAGCCGCAGCACGGGCGCCTGGTCTTCTTCCTGAAAGAGGCTTCGAACGCGCAGTGGCAGCGCGCCATTCTTGGCGGCAAGCTGGTCAATCACCTCGACCGCCACAATGGAATGCTCATCCACCGTGTAGCGATGATAAAAATCGCGCACCACCAGGCACTCCATCGAATTCCAGTGCGGAATGGCGGCCGCCAGCACGCCGGTCTCCTGCATCTGGCGCAAGGCCAGCGCCACGTGCGGCTGCGCAAAAAACTCGCGCCACGCGGTCCAGGGGATTTTCTCTTCGCGCAGTTTCGCCGCTACCGCTTCGCCGTTTCCGGTCAGCCGCCGGTGCGTATCCCAGGAAAGGTGCAGGCCGTGCCGCGCCACAAACGTGAACAGATCCAGCACGCCTTGCGCCGAATTCATGGTGGCGGCCGGGTTGCGCAGCAGAACGCGCTCCTGGGAAACGGTGAATTCAGAATTGGAAAGCCGCCCGCGCCAGTCGCGAAACTGGTGCACCAGGGGCGACGCCTTCAAGTCCGCAAATTCCAGCGCCTTCAAGGCCGAATGGAAAACGTGCCGCGCGTTGCGGTAATAAAGCCGCATCCAGTCACCGGGGTCCACCGGCTTGGCCGCGTCTTCCGTCCAGGCTTCGGCCGCGCGGTCCTGCAATTCGAAACTCAGCAGGTTGTTGTCGCGATGCGAACGCTGATGCAGAAAGCAGCGCACCGAATAAAGAAACTGTTTGGCGTCCTGAATGTCGCGCAAAGCCTCGCGCACCGCGCCCTTTTCCTGGGCCAGCAGCGCCAGCCAGTGCAGAAAATGAATGTCCCGAATGCCGCCCGGAGCTTCCTTGATATTCGGCTCCAGATGATAAACCGTGTCGTTGAACTTGGCGTGCCGCTGGCGCGCCATTTCGGCCAGTTCGCGCGTGATGCGGGTTTCGTGTTTGCGGAAAAAATCCGGCAGCATCCGGGTTAATTGAGCGAAAGGCTGAGGGTCGCCGCAGACCAGGCGCAGATCCAGGATGCTGATATGCAGCTCAATATTCTGCTCCTGCAAGCGGCAGCATTCGGCGACAGTTCGGACAGACTGGCTGGCGCGCAATCCGGCGTCCCAAAGCTCGCGCAGAAAAAGCGCCAGGGGCTCCTTCATGGCCGCCACGTCGGCTTCGTTTTCCGCCAGAATCAGCAGGTCGATATCCGACTGCGGAAACAATTCCCGGCGTCCATAGCCGCCCACTGCCGCTACGCTGAACGGGCCGGACAGGTACTTCGCCGACATCTGCTGGACAACTGAATCCACCTTGGCCGTGCGTTCCGCCAGCAACTGTTCCGCGTTGGGATGCATTTAGAGAACGATATCGCCGCGGTCGTCGTTGCGGATGCGAATGGCTTCCAAAACTTCATAGACGAAGATCTTGCCGTCGCCAATTTTGCCAGAGCGCGCGGCCGTGCTGATGGCGCTGGTCACTTCGTCAAGCCGGTCGTCCGTCACCACGGTTTCAATCTTGATTTTGGGCAGCAGATCCACCTCATATTCCATGCCCCGGTACACTTCCTTGTGGCCCTTCTGGCGTCCATGCCCGCGCACTTCGGTAATGGTCAACCCGTCAACGCCGATGTTCTTCAGCGCGTCGCGCACATCGTCCAACTTGTGCGGCTGAATAATCGCTTCGATTTTTTTCATATCTAGGTTTCTAGCGTATAGCCTTCCTCGCCATGCAGGCTCACATCCAGCCCGTCAATCTCCTGCGTCGCCGTCACCCGCACGCCAATCAGCAGATCCACCACCTTCAAAATAATGAGCGTGCCCGCAATCGCAATGCCCCACGAAATGGCCACGCCAATCGCCTGATTCACCACCTGCATGGGATGCCCGTCCACCCAGCCCAGCGGCGCATCTTTTAACGCGTCGTTAACCGCCTTGGTGGCGAAAACGCCGGTCAGCAAAGCGCCCAGCGTGCCGCCCGCTCCATGAACGCCGAATGCGTCCAAAGTGTCGTCATATCCAAATTTCGATTTCACCGCCGTCACCATAAAAAAGCAAAACACGCCCGCCAATAAACCGATGAGCAGGGCAGGGAAGGGCTGAACAAATCCGGAAGCGGGGGTAATGGCCACCAGCCCAGCCACCGCGCCGGAGATGCCGCCCAGCATGCTGGGTTTGCCGTGCTTCACCCATTCAGCCGCCATCCAGGAAAGCGCCGCACCGGCCGCGCCGAAATGCGTGGCCACAAACGCGCTGGTGGCCAGGCCCGACGCCGCCACCGCGCTGCCGGCGTTGAATCCGAACCAGCCCACCCATAACAGGCACGCGCCGATGACGCTCAGCACCAGGCTGTGCGGCTTCATCGCTTCGCGCGGATAGTTGATGCGCTTGCCCAAATACAGCGCGCACACCAGCGCGCTGATGCCGGACGTAATGTGAACCACTGTGCCGCCCGCGAAATCAAAGCACGGCACTTTGCCGCCCAGGTACGCATTCAAAAATCCGCCCTTGCCCCACACCATGTGCGCCATCGGGAAATAAATAATGGTGGACCACAGCACCGTGAACAGCAGCATGGCGCTGAACTTCATGCGCTCGGCAAAAGCGCCGGAAATCAGCGCGGGCGTGATGATGGCGAACATCAACTGGTAAATCATGTACGTCTGGTGCGGAATGGTGGCGGCGTAATCGGCGTTCGGAGCCGCGCCCACGTTGTTCAGGAACAGATAGCCGAACCCGCCAATGAATGGATTGCCTTCTGAAAACGCCAAACTATAGCCATAAACCGCCCAGATGACCGTCACCACCGCCATCAGGACAAAGCTGTGCATCATGGTGCTCAGCACGTTTTTCTGCCGCACCAGCCCCGAATAAAACAAGGCCAATCCAGGGCCGGTCATCATTAGAACCAGCGCGGCGCTGGTCAGCATCCAGGCATTGTCGCCGGAAAGCTGCGCGCTTTTGGCGGCGGCTTCGACGGCGGTCATGCGCTGTTCCATAGTCGGCGCGTTGTCGGCAAGAAGCGGGAATGCGAAAAGGGCGAGGAGTAGCAGTCGGTTCATTTGGCTAAGCCACCTAGGGTAGCAAAGCGGGCATCATATGGTTCGCCCGCGTGCCTTCGAATGGATAAATCACGACTGGTGACAAAGCGCGGAGCCGCATGCCACGGTCTCGGCTGGAAAAACGTTCGACAACGCCTGCGCCATTTCGGCCATCACATTCTTCCAGCCCTCGTGCAGCGCCTGCTGCCGGAACAGGCGCACGCTGGGATACCAGGGTGAATCGCTGCGCTTCAGCATCCAGCGCCAGTCGGGATTGGAGGTCAGCAGAACCCATGTGGGAACGCCAATCGAGCCCGCTAAATGCCCCAGCGCGCTGTCAATGGTGATCACCAGGTCCATCTGCGAGATGGCGGCGGCGGTTTCGGCAAGGCCTTCCGCTTCGGTCCGCAGGTCGATGATGCGGGAACCCAGGCCGGCATCCTGTATCTGGCTGCTGGGCGCGCCTATCTGGAGGCTGAAGAATTGCAGACCAGGACGATCCAGAAGTGGCCGAAACTCAGCCAGAGACGCGGACCGGCAGCGGTCATTCTGGTGAAACGGATTGCCTGCCCAAGCGAGGCCGATCTTTTTGCCTGGAAAGCGTGACAGCGATTGCGCCCATTTCTGCCGGAACTCCACCGGGATGACGATTGTGGCGGGCGCGGGTATCGAATCCGGCCGCGTTTGGCAGCGCAGCGGCATGGTCAGCAAGGGGCAGTGGCAGTCGTATTGATTATCGGCGACGGTGTCCTCCGTGGCGATCCGCGGCACGTCCGGCATCCAGCTCATGAGCCGCACCAGAGACTGAGGCACATGCACAGTCACGCTTGCGCCCAAACTGGCCGCTATCCGGGCATAACGGACAAACTGAATGGTGTCCCCAATTCCTTGTTCGGCCCACAGCAAAATAGACTTGCCAGTGAGCGGCGCGCCATCCCACGGCGCAAGCGCGGGGATTGGACAAGAGTACTTTCCGACCACGCCCCAGCGCCCCTCATATTCGCGGAATCCTTCTTCGAATTCGCCCGCCAGCAACAGAGCCAGAGCCAGATTGAGATGCGCGGCGTTGGATTTTGGATCCAGCGCGCATTCACGCCGGGAGCAGACTTGCGCCTCGGGAAGACGGCCCAGTTCGCGGAAAAGGATGGCCAGGCGAGACCACAATTTGGCGTCGGACGGATTCGACTCCAGGCGTTTCAGGGCATATTCGATGAATTCCTCATGCCGGCCCAGATAGCTGGTTTTCGAAAGAATGTCCAGGTTGTCCGGGTAATGCAGCAGCCCCATTTCGCACACGCGCAGGGCTTCGCCGCGGTCTCCCATCAGCATTAAGAGCGTGGCCAGATGCCAGTAGGCGTGCGGCTCCTGCGGTCCGGCTTCTATGGCTCGATAGAAATGCGGAATGGCCTCATCCGGGCGCAGCAGCAGGAGCGCTTCCGCCAGCAGCAGCCGGTATTTCGAAACGGCTGGCTCGGCCGCCACGCGCTTTTGCAGAAATTGCACAGCGCCCTCCAGATTCCCTTCCACCGACACCGCTCCCAGCACGTGATGGAGTAACACTGCGCGATCCATGTATGCCAAGTAAGTGCGCGGACCCGCTGGTCTGTCTCAGGAATGCTACGCTCAACTTGAAATGTCGGTGGTTCAGTCTGTCAAGAGCCGCCTGGTGAAAATGGGTCCGCGAAACCCGCTCGTCCGAACGGCGCTTTGGATGCACGCCAGGCAGCGCGGCTTCCACCTGAAATTTTCTGCCGCAGGCATTCACATTTCGTGCGGCCGGCGCAGCATGATCCTGAGCGAACAGCAATTTGTTCAGGTGCCCGTGATGCTGGAATGCTTTGACCTGTTTTTCTCAACCATCCGCGTCACACATCGGGAAGGCCTCGACGTGCTGGATTTTTCCGAGCCAGCCTTGCACCATTACAGCCGGCGCGGCGTTGGCTTTCATTTCCCCTCCGTGCCCGAAGATGATGTTCTCGACGCGTACACAAAAGAGTACTTGCCGAAGCCGGGGGACGTTGTCTGGGATGTCGGCGCGCACGCCGGCGCGACCGCATTTTTTCTGTCTCAAATGGTGGGACCGTCCGGCCTTGTGTTCGCTTTTGAGCCCGACGAATCGAATTACGCTTACCTGCTCCAGAACCTCAATCTGCACGGTGTCTTCAATGTTCAGCCGGTGAAGAAAGCCTTGTCGCGCTGTTCCGGCCGCGCTTCGTTCAATATGGATGGCACAATGTCAGCGGGAATTCACGAATTCCTGGTCTACTCCGGAACGGGGCGACTCACAGACGTCGACACCATTTCCATCGCCGACGCCTGCCGGGAACTGGGCAGCGTTCCCGCCTTTATCAAAATGGATATCGAGGGCGCGGAGGTGGCGGCTATCGAAGGATCATCGGACTTTCTGGCGCGGCATGACATTCACTTCGCCATTGAAAGCTCCCACCGCTTAGGCGGCGTTCTCACCTGGCAGCTTCTGAATGACCTATTTCCCAGGCTGGGGTATGCAGTGGAATCGGAAAACTTCAGCGGCCAGATGTTTACCTGGGCTAAGAGAGCTAAAAAGTGAGGCTCAAGCCGCCGCGAATGGCCTTGGGCGCTTCCACAATCAGCAACTGGTTCCCAGCGACGCCGCCAAACGGCAAATACCCTTGCGAAAGCAGGTTTCGCAAATCGCCCGTCAATTCCAAATGCCCGGGCATGCCAAAGAAACTGGGCAGCGGCTGGCGAACGGCAATATTCAATCCCGGCGCGTAAGACACATTCTGCGTGGTGAAGGTGTGCTGCGGAATGGCTGCGCGCGGATCGGTCCAGCCATAATGAGCCGAAATGCGCGTGCCGGATTTCGGGATGCGCGCCCGAATGCCCATGCTGGCGAAATTGCGGTCCTGCGTGTTCATATCGCCCGACACAATATCGCTGGCGGTGAAAGCGCCCATGCGTCCGTAGGCGGCCTGCAGAGAAACCAGCGTGCCAATCCGCTGATCCACCGAACCCATATAGCCATCGCGCTGATAATTGCCCATGTTGTAAATGGAGGTGGTGGAAATGCCGTCCGACAACATGCTTCCGGCAATCAGAGGCGTTAAATTGCCCGCCACGCTGATGCGGCCATTCGAAACTCGTTCCGAAAAGACGCTAAACGCGTAAGTGCGGCTGCCGACGGTCTTGCTATACCCTGCTTCCATGTTCTGGGTGCGCTGCAGTTCCAGCCTGCCGTTCTTTTCAGAAATCTGCGGCATACGCGCCAGGGCATTCACCGGCTCGGCCAAATCGTCATCCAGCAGATTCTCCGGCTCGGCATTTTTCGAAACGCTATGTTCCGTTAGTTCGTCAGGCCGTCCGCCGTCGCTGTAAGCCAGCAGCACAGTTCCCGCGCGGCCCAAATCGGTGGTGACGCGGGCGAATGGGCTGATGCGCGAGGAATGCTGCAAATAATCCACTGATTCGCCCGTCACGCCATATTCGGCGTGAATATGATCGGTGACGTCGGTCTGTTCATAGAAACTCAGAGACATGCTGCGCAGCACCAGCGAACCCTCGTCCGCGCCTTGCGCGACCGGGAGCATCCGAACCTGCGAAATGGTCATCGATATTTCCGGAGGATTCGCCAAGCCCAGCGCCGCGCCAGGGCTGTAAATGGCGCAAATGGCAAAGTTATTGCTGGATGCGTCGGCGGTGTTCTGCCCCATCTTGCCCGCCAGTTGCAGTTCGTTCTTGCCGTAGACGTTGGTGGCCAGCGCGAACTGCGTGCCCAAATCGGGAGTCACGGAGCCGCTGTCCATCAAGCCGGCATCGCCGCTGGAAATGCCCACCAGCATGCGCGTGCCGCTGAACAGTTGCGGCCGAACCGCCGCCGAAGCCGTCTCATCGGCATCGGCGTCAGCATCAGGGAGAAAACGGGTGATGGGCCGGGTGGCGGGTGAGGAGCGCAGCACCCATTTCCAGTCGTTGCTCATGGCACCGACCGGGATGGTGGAATTCAGTTGAATGCTGCTGAATAGTGTGGCCAGGTTGATTTGCAGCATGCTGTTCGCCCCGGCGCGAATGGAAATCTTGTCGCGAAACGCGGGCACGAAACTTTCCAGCGATACCTGCAGGGAATAGAAATCGGGGGCCAGACCGGCGAAGGCAAAACGTCCGTCCGTCGTGGACAGCGTTTTGGCCACCATCCGGTCATACTTGTTAAAGAGCTTGATGCTGGCGCCAATCTGCGGCGTGCCCGTGGTGTCCACCACTGTGCCCAGCAGATTGCCGGTCACAGGAGTTGCCCAATCCGCCGCGCGCACTGGTCCCGACAGGGCCAGGAGGCCTGCTAGCAGTGCCGCATTCGCGAACTGTCGCTTCAACACTAAGATCTTACCCCAGTCTCAGCCAGCCACTTTTGAGCCAGCCCGGTCACTAACTCGTAACAGTAAACTGCGCAGTCGGGGAAATCGACTGATTTTTCAGCTTGTCGTCCATCTTCAGCTTCAAGGTATAGCGACCCGGCGCGAGCGTCCGCAGCGGCAGCTTTTTCTCCACCGTCACCAGGAAAGCAGAGGCGTTTGGAATGGCCGTCAAATCTTCAGTCTGGGAAATCACGGTCTTGTTGTCCGAATTCACCACTTCATATTCAATCTGGCCCGATGGCTTCTTCGTCTTTTCGTCCATGCCGAGGTTGTAGAACTCGGTGTAAATGCCCATGGTCTCGTTCTGCTTGAAGACGTCATTGATGCGCGGGCGCACCTTGGAACTGCGGATGACAAACTGCCCGGTGCCAATGCTGTTGGTGGGCACGCGCTCCAGTTGGTCAGCCAGAATCACGCTGCTGGCAGCCAGTTGGTCTTCATCATAATGCGGAACGTTCAGCGCCATTTCGTAAGTGTTGGCGGTGTTGCCCACGGTGTCTTTGGCCACCACGTTCAGCCGGTAAGTGCCGGGGGCGAGGGGGATGCGCTTGGAATAAATCTGCGAGCCGTTCATGGTCTGCTGCAGCATTTCAGCCGGCAGCTCCGACGTCACCGTGTCTTCAAACCAGTTCACGCTGCGGCGGGTCAGCGTGGTGATGCGGCCATATATATTGATGGTCGCCTTGGCAATTTTCTCTTTGGTCGCGTAGTTCAAATCGCTGTTCTTGAACTGCACCATCACGTTCGCGTAAACTGTGGAATCCGTCACGCGAATGTAATCCACGCGCACGTTCATCGGCAGCGTGTTGTACTTCACGTTCGAACTGACCATGGCGTCCAGATCTTTGAACTTGATCACCGGCGCTTTCATCAGGTTGGCGTAGTTCTCAATGCGCGTGAATTCGTTCATGCTTTCAGGCAGCGGCTGGTTGCCGGTGCCCAAGTGCGTGCCGTCCGTGCGGTTGAAACGCTGTGTTTTGTCCGACGTGCCCATCTGCTCCGACAGGGTCAAGCCAGCGCCGGGGACATACAGCAGCGCGTCCTTTTCTTCTGGATCAAGGCTGATGTGATACTCGCCGCTCATGGTGGTGTCGACGAATTCAATCATGACGTTGGTGCCGACGCCCTCGATATAGCGGTAGCGCCAGTCTTCGAATGGGAACGTGGACGTTTCGCCGCCGCCTTCTTCAATCGGGCGCTCATAACTGCCGCCCGACGGGTGAGCGTCAATTTCATCCGGCGCGCCGTACTTGATGTAAATCATGCCGCGGTCGGTTTTCCAGCCGGGAATGCCCGACGCGTAATGGTCGTTGGCGTAGGCAATGCGCCGGTAATGCTCTTCTTTATACTCGTTTTCTTCGGTGTCCGGCGTGGGGTCGCGCCGCATCCAGAACTGCTCCACAAATTCCTGACGCTCTTCGTCAGTTTTCAGGCGCTTGAAGGCTTGCTTCTCCTCGTCCGTGATGATGTAGACCACGTCCTCCTGCATCCACTTTTTCCAGGGACCGGCCAGTTCTTTCTCCAGCTCCTTTTGCTTTTTTGCAATCTGCTTCTTCGTCAGCGGCTTGGAGATCGTGTCGCCAGAAGACGAAGAACTGCTGCTGCTGGACTGCTGGCCGACAAGAATGGGCGAAACCGGAACGCTCAGCGCGGTCACGGTGCCAACAATGAATGTGAATCGTAAGGCGGGGAACAACTTCATACGGACGGAACCACCTTTGTAACTATAACTCGATTTTGCTGAAATTTCAGTCTAGGTTTCTTGAAACGGGTACGTCAACCGCGTGACGCCGCATCGCGCGCCAAGGTTTCAGCCCGTTTCGAAAATTAAAACAGAGGCCGATACACCAAGCACCAGTGTAATCTGAGGCCAGCACGGCGGCAAATTACTGTATTTGGGATTGCGGCAACAAAAAACGGAAGTGCCAGACAACAGCAAGAGCCTCAGGGTACTAGTTTTGAGGTACTTAGGGGCCCTAAATGCTAGAAATAGGTATGGTAATCAACGTGCTACTCGGTAGTAGCCTCAGGCATCATTTGGCTTGTGCGGCCAGCTTTACCATCTGCTGAACGTGTGAAACTTAGGTTCTTTCTTTGAGCGAGACCAGAAACCAATTCGCCGGCACACTCCTGCTGATCCTCACGGTGGCAGCGGTCATTAGTGCCGTTTTGAGTTTTTTGCACGTTCGCGACATTCAGCTTCCCTACGACGGCGTGACCTGGGTGGACCAGAAAACCGAAGGCGGCACGGCTGTGGTGGCCGCCTACATTGCTCCGGACGGTCCAGGCGAGATAGCTGGCATTCAGATGGGCGACCAGTTGCTGAGGATTCAGAACTTTCCCATTCACCAGGCTCTGGATGTGCCCCAGGCTTTGTGGCCCATTTCGCCGCTGACGGCTGCCAGTTACCGGCTCAAACGCAACGGCATTGAATTTCAAAAGAATGAAATTTTCATTAAGGCCGTCCCGCGCGACAGCGCCCTTTATTACCAGTTCCTGACAGGATTTTTCTACCTGGCCATTGGCTTCTTTGTTTATTACCGCCGCACCAGCGCCGCCAAAAGCCTGCATTTCTTTCTGCTGTGTCTGGCCTCTTTCATGGCCTCCTGCTTCCACTATTCAGGAAAGCTGAACACGTTTGACGAGGTCATGTACTGGGGCAACGTGGTTTGTTCGCTCATCGCACCGGCCATTTTCCTGCATTTTTGCCTCACTTTTCATTCGCGCCCGCGCTTTTTTGCCCGCTGGTGGTCCTGGTGCCTGGTTTATGGCCCGTCTGTTCTTCTGATTGCCATTTCGGCGGCAGTGGCGGAAGGTCTCGTTACCACTTCCACCTCGCTGTTTGAAATGCGCTGGCTGCTGGACCGGGTTTCGCTCGGTTACGCCATGCTGCTTTACGTGGGCGGAGCGGTGGTTTTGTCGCTCGACCTGTCACGCTCGGAAGATCCCATCACCCGCCGCCAGTTGAAATATATGCGCAATGGCGCCATTATCGGCATTTTGCCATTCGGCCTGCTCTATGCGCTGCCTTATGTGCTGGGCTTTTTGCCCAATCACCTGATGAATTTAAGTGTCCTGTCCATGGCGTTCATACCGCTGACGTGGGCCTACGCCGTCACGCGCTACCGCCTGATGGACGTCGACATTATTTTTCAGCAAGGCTACGTCTACACCCTGGCCACGCTGGCCGTCATCGGCACCTTCTACGGCCTCATCCTGCTGATTTCAAATACCCGCAACATCACGCCCACCGCGTTCGTGGTCCTGATTTCTTTTGCGACATTCGTGTTTCAGCCCATTCGCCGCTGGATTCAGGAACAGCTTGACCGGCGCGTCTTCTACCGCGACCGCTATGACGCGCGCCTGACCATCATTGAATTCGCCCGCGAACTTTCATCGGAAACCGACCAGAACGACATGCTGGCCAAGGTGTCGGACCGGCTGCTGCGCACCTTGTCCATTCAGCGCGCCGGCTTTTTCCTGTGTGACGAAGCCAGCGGCTCATTTAAATTTCATTCGCTGACTCGCCGCAACACCAAAATCCAGCGCACCGGCCTGCCCACCTATGACCTCACATTTCTGCCCGAGGCCAGCGACAAGCCGTATCTTTTCTTTGAAAGCCCGAAACATCTGCGCGACATTGTTTCGCAATCCCTCCCTCTTTCGGTTCGCGAAACGATTGCCGATCTTGACTTTACTTACTACGTGGCCTGCCGCACGCGCGGGCGCGTCCTGGCGTATCTGGGCGTCAGCCGCACCACGGAAGGCGATTTTCTTTCCAGCGACGACATAGAATTGCTGGTCACGCTCTCCAATTACGTCGCTATCGCCATTGAAAACTCGCGCCTTTACAGTTCGCTTCAGCACAAAGCGGATGAATACGAGCGGCTGAAAGAGTTCAGCGAGAACATTGTGGAATCCATTAATGTCGGCGTGCTGGCAGTGGGTTTGGATGACCGCGTGGAAGGCTGGAATACCCGGCTGGAGCAGATGACCGGCATTAGCCGCGCCAGCGCCATGGGTCAGCGCCTGTCTGATCTTTTCCCGGACGATCTATGCCAGAAATTTTCCGAAGTCAGCGCGACGGCTGGCATTCATAACATCTACCGCGCCACCTTGCTTCAAAGCGCGCCCACCGCTGCCGCTGAATCGCGTCCGGTTCGGGGCCTGGAACTGGTGACGCCGCCCGCACCCGTGCGCGAATCCATCGTCAACCTGGCCATTGCGCCGCTCATCTCCAAAGACCAGCAGCAGATTGGCCGCCTGATCATTTTCGACGACGTGACCGATCGCGATGAACTGGAGCGCCGCCTGGTGCAGGCCGACAAACTCAGTTCCATCGGCCTGCTCGCTGCAGGCGTCGCGCATGAAGTGAACACGCCGCTGGCCGTTATCTCCACCTACGCGCAAATGCTGTCCAAGCAGGTTTCTGAAGACGAACCCAAGGCGAAACTGCTGGACAAGATTGCCAAGCAAACTTTCCGCGCCAGCGAAATCGTCAACTCGCTGCTGAATTTTTCGCGCACTTCGCCCACGGAATTTCTGAAAACCGACATCAACCGCGTCATCCGCGAGACCGCCTCGCTGGTGGATCATCAATTCAAGAACGCCAGCGTGGCCGTGGATCTGGGGCTGGCCGATAACCTTCCCTGCATTCGCGGCAATTCCAGCAAATTGCAGCAGGTTTTCCTGAATTTATTCCTGAATGCCCGTGACGCCATGTCTTCCGGCGGCACGTTGCACGTTCGAAGCTGGTCGGAATCCGGTTTGGTGCATGTGGAAGTTCGCGATTCGGGGCAGGGCATTCCGCCGGAACACCTGACGCGCATTTACGACCCCTTCTTCACCACCAAGGGCGCGAAAAAGGGCACCGGCCTGGGACTGTCCATCACCTACGGTATTGTGCAGGAACACAAAGGCGCCATAGAGGTGGACAGCATCGTCGGCAAAGGCACCTCTTTCCGGCTCGATTTCCCCGCCGCTGCGGATGTGGAAGCTGTGGTGGTCCCGCTCAAACAGGCGATTCACGCCTAACCCGTCCAAGTCGCAATCGCCATGTCTGATACAACCACATTAGTGGCTTTCCCTAATCAAGTTCTTCCCGCAGACCGCGTCAGCCCGCCCGATAAACGCCGCATTCTGGTGATCGACGACGAAGCGGATATCCGCGAGAGCCTGGAGCTTCTGCTCACCACCGAGAATTACCTTGTCGATCTGGCCGAAAACGCAACGCAAGGCTTGGAGCGCTTCGAATCCGGCACGCACGACCTGATCCTGCTTGATCTGATGATGCCCGACCGTTCCGGCATGGAAGTGCTGGCCGAAATTCGCCAGCGCGACCAGGAAACGCCCATCTTCATGCTGACGGCTTATGGATCGGAGGAAGTCGCCGTGCGCGCCATTAAATCCGGCGCGAACGATTATTTCGCCAAGCCCTGGGACAACGACAAGCTGCTGATTGAGATTGACCGGATGATTCTCAAAGGCCGCCTGGAGCGTGAAAACACCCAGCTCAAGCGCGCCCTAAAGCAGCGCTACGCCTTCCCGAATATTGTCGGCAAAAGCGAAAAAATGCTGCGTCTTCTGGACCAGGTGGCGCAAGTGGCGCCCAGCCGCGCCACCATTCTGATCAACGGCGAAACCGGCACCGGAAAGGAACTGATCGCCAAAGCAATCCATGCCCATTCGGCGCGCGCCGACCAGATGTTTGTTCCCGTTAACAGCGGCTCGCTGCCGTCGGAACTGCTCGAAAGCATTCTGTTCGGCCACGTCAAAGGATCATTCACCGGCGCCATCGCCAACCGCAAAGGCCTGTTTGAAACCGCCAATCGAGGCAGCATCTTCTTCGACGAAATTGGCACCATCGGCCCCGAAATTCAGGTCAAGCTGCTGCGCGTTTTGCAGGACCGCGAATTCATGCCGCTCGGCTCGAACGAAAGCATGCGCGTGGACGTGCGCATTATTGCCGCCACGAATGCGGATCTCAAGAAATTGGTGGAAGAAGGCAAGTTCCGCGAAGACCTATATTACCGTCTGAACGTCATCAACCTGAACCTGCCTTCCCTGCGTGAGCGCAAGGACGACATTCCGCTTCTGGTGGAATTTTTCTTTACTCGCTATTGCCAGGAAAACGAAAAATTCCTCAGCCCGGAAGGCCGATCCACGCTAACGTTCGAGCCGGAAGCCATGCAGATCCTGATGGAGCACAACTGGCCGGGCAACGTGCGCGAACTGGAAAATGTGGTGGAGCGCGCCGTCGTCCTCACCACCACCCACACCGTGCCCGCCCACGTCCTGCCCGACCATTTGCAGCAGGCCAGCGGCTTGCAAATCACCCGCGACAGCAGCGGCATGCTGGCCCCCAACGCCTCGCTCTTCGAAATGGTGGCCGACTTCGAGCGCCGCAAAATCATCGAAGCCCTGGAGCGCGTCAGCTACAGCCAAACCGACGCCGCCGAACTGCTCCGGATACCGCTGTCCACGCTGAACCAGAAAATCAAGCGCCTCAGCATAGATATCAAACGCCGAACGGCGAATTAGGAAATAAATCTGATCCGCTTGGCGCGGACACTTGCGTCTTAAATGGATGTCCGGACTAGGGCTACACCGCCCGATTAAATTGGTGGACGTACAGAGTTCGGTGTTGGAACAGGCGGTTCCGCCTGTCCCACCAAAACCAACGCACCCTGCCGGCTTCAGCCGATAGTGCTTTAAATTTTCTGGCCTTTAATTGCCACAGATTCCGTCGTCTACCGCCGCTAATTCCGCCCGACACAGGAGTAGCTGACCACCCCCGAAACCGCCGAAGCAAAGTTCACCGTGAACGACGACGTCCCATAGCTGATCCAGAACCGGTTTCCCGACCCCGGATCAAACTGCGGCTTCGCCACGCACTCCGGGTGGCTG
>Ga0209208_10000742_pt1 | contig 43984 bp, 37 predicted proteins | sample S1TSphfallax_3_FD_187694 | JGI IMG/M metagenome (GOLD analysis project Ga0209208, IMG submission 187694) | Host-associated microbial communities from peat moss isolated from Minnesota, USA - S1T2_Fd - Sphagnum fallax MG (SPAdes) (version 2) | ecosystem: Host-associated > Plants > Peat moss >...
CCCCACTATCTTCATCAGTTCCTGGCAATGGGCAAATGGGTGTAGGCTAATGTCGAAGATTATCGAACATACTGAGTTTCTTTCACAAGACCAGCAGTAACAGGAAAACTCAACCATGACGCTTGCTAGCTCAACAAAACTCAAGTGAAAGAGAAGACCAAACAATGATTAAAAGATTCAAACTTGTAGGAGAAGAGGTAGAAATTCACTAAAAAGACTACACAGGAGGCTATGTTAGTATGATTTACATACATATTCAAATGATTTCCACTGATAACACTATAAGAACTTTGGAATCTACAGCAGTATCTGGATGTTTCAAAAAATTGGTCCTCAGTCCCATCTGTGGTCCTGTGGCAAGTTTACTGCCCCTGCCAAGCTGAAATCCTGAAGGCTTCAATTGTTAACCCAGGATCTCATTGACGTTGGGTTCATGGTGAGTCTAGCACAATGTCAGAAGCTGATCTCAAAAAAAAGGAACAGAATCATAAAATTGGTCATCAGGATGTAATTCTATGTGCACATTGAGTCTTCATCTGCACTTGAACAATGAACCCACAATAATCTAAACAACATGGACCTCTGGAAACACACAAAAGTGATGAGGACAAGAAGAGTGTGGTATGCACGACCCTTACTAGATTTGGATTTTTCTTGAGACTTAGTTTTACTGCCACCTTAACTGAGTGCCCTTGAAAAAGGATCAACACAGAGAGTGGGAAATATGAATAGTGTGCTTGCATCATGTAGGACACATGGCTACACAAATGGCAACTGCTACTACAAAGGCATGATGGATGGGAGTTCCACACCACTGTGAAATAACATTCTCGTGAATGCTTTGGAGAGAAGCTATTTGCTGACATATCTTCCATTTGGCAAAACCTTCCATGCATTTGGAAAGTCGAAACTGCACTTATACTACTAGTAAGCAAAGTCAGGTTTTTGCATGTGTCAATGCCAGATCCCTCATACTAATCCATACTTGAGCTGATGGATTTGTGAAGTTTCTATTCATGCTTGAGAGAGGTGTCAGCCTTCTCCATAGCCATGTTGGCCTTCCCCTAGGAGCACCACTTGCAGATGACTATTTATCTATTGAACCTCCTACCTCTCCAGGCTCCAACCATCCCCAGTTATGTTCCTTGCATCTTATGTCCATGGCCCATGATTTGAAGCTCTTCTAAGTTCTTACCGATGTCATTCATTCAGTCATCCATTCCATTCCATTCCATTCATCAATCCAATTTCTCCTAAAGAAGACCCTAACAAAACCTAGTCCATGGAGTCCATGGTCTCCATCATCCGCAAGAGGGTGGCTAGTAGTCTAATGCACCCAATTATACTTGCTACAAAATCTTTTTAAACAATCATCTTCACAAATGTGTATTAAATAATCATCATCTACAATTATATGCCCCCCATCAAACACATCTAAAATGCAAGGGTATTAGTTTGACAACAAAATTGATAACATATAGGTTTTTTAAAACATTGTGTGGCATCCAAATAATAATAATAATAATAACTAGCTAACATTGGTTAAAATTTGATGGGAATCCCAAATTTCTGGAGCAAGGTTTGGAAAGGCAAATTGATGCAAGTCAAGATATCTTACTTGTTCATTGGCCTTTTTAAAAAGGGTTACAACATATTGGGGTCGCATTCCCAAAACAAAGTTGTTCCTTAATATTTATGTGTCCATTTGAAAAATCATGACACAAATTGTTAAAAGAAGTCATGACCATTCAAATGTCAAATTGGAGGGGGAAATGAAGTTTAATTGAGGAGTTTGACATGGAATTAAAAATGAAAGCTACATATGGTGTACTCACATGTTCAAATTTATTAAGTTTCTCAAGAGGTATGAAACCTCAAGTTCATCAGATGCCAAAATGCCCTAATTTCAAATTAAAAGTTTGGAACTCTCATGAATTTTTCCAGTGGGATGTAGTCCCACAAGGACTTTCAAAATATAGTATAAAGAGACTATATTATAGTGCCATAGTGGATTCAATGTGACTGCTTGACAAATCTATGATTCAAATTTTATTCATTTAAGCACCATGTCTATTTATTTTTGTAGTTGACTCAATTGAGAAGTACATGTGAACCATGTTGTTTTTTCCTAGCCATCGCAAAGTTTTTGCACCTTAGTCTTGATCATGAAAAACTATGAAACATGCCTTAAATTTTCATAATCTCCACTATTATTAATATTTGAGATTTTCTCATTGATATCATTTGACAGCCTAGGGGTGCATCAATTCTTTATCTTTTAATATATGCTTGACATATAGTTTTTGTTAAACTTTATTACACAAAACAGACATTAAATGCAATTAAAAGCAAAACTAAGTTCAAGGAACATTACAAATTCACATGCAAATTATCACCACTTAAATTTTTTAAAGGAGACATTATTTTCCTTGCAATATACCATATATGTCCCCATGGGACTATAGTGATATGACAAAATTTTCAAAAACACCAAAAATCTTCTTTCAAATTCCAAAAGGCATGTGTTTTGTAATCTTGGAAAGTAATAATTCAAAGAAAACTTATTTTCTGTTTGTGTTAAAAGTTTTTCAATGATGTGTTGAGTTCTTCAATCAAAACTTGATTTGCACATTCAAATTGTATTCTAACCAGATGTGACGTAAACAATTTTCACTCCAAATATTCAAATGGTTTTTAAAGTTAGGAGGTCAAAAAATGACTTAATTTTGAGGCACTTTCTCACACTTGTCATTCATTATTTTTTTAATGAGACACTAAACATTCAATTCAGATAAAATTTCATACCTCAAATCCTAGCATGAACTATAATGTCTTTCTAGAAATTCCAATTACCAATTCTTAAAATGGAATCATGTTGAAAATCTTGAAAGATTTTTTTAAAAATTTTCAAATACTTCCCTTTTGTCTAGGAGTGTTCCACTTTCCTAGAATAACACAAAGGTTCACCATGGATTTTACATGTGTTTGAAATGGTGCACATCTTGATTCAATATGATCAACATGTATAGTTTTTCATTGTCCAATTATAAAGATTGTGGAAATTAAACTCTTTTTATTGTAATGTTTACATTGACTCATTCTTTAAATGATGTGAAATTATGTTAAATAATTTTGATGCTTTGATTGACCATAACAATGAAAATTTGACCTTCATTTATTAGTTACCACTCTAATCCTATCTACCCCTAGACATAATGTTTGACCTTTCAAGTTATTGAGAAGATATAATTTGCTTAACATTCCAATGTTCAAGATGGATTTTACATTCAAACTCACCATTCTTATAAAATGGAAAATGGCAAACCCAATTAATAGGTTTCATGTAAAAGTGCCTCAAATTTTGATTATTAGTTTGCAATGTTAATTTTTAAATATGAGATCATGAGCACCATGCGCATGATGCATCCTCAATAGTAGTTGAATGAGATTGGTAAATATTTATTTGTGCATTTGTCAATACTTGACATAACTTGATATTTTGCAAGGTCATGATGTGTAATTATTTATTTATTTATTCACTTGTTGATTAGGTTTCAAAACTTTGACAAGGTAATGCATGAACTTTTAAACTTGAACCTTGATACTTGGATGTGATTGAAAATTAACACATTTTTGGGTCTTATTTCACAAGTTTGGTGAATACATGAAATTTGTTCAAATTACAATGGCACGGGTGCTAGGGTCCATTAGGGATGAAACAACCTTTAGTAACATTTCTTTGTAATTGATTAATTACTACAAATCTTGATTTGTGTGTGTGGATGTTTAATTGCACATTTTCATTTTGTCAATCTTCCTTAGAATAATGTGATTACAACATAAACATCATAAAATTGCAAAATAAAAGGAACTAATTTAATTCCTAAATTTAGGCACTGACCAGTATGCATCAAAGGCAATATTTTTTTGTTTCCCAAAGGTATTTAAATCTTGTATAAAACCAATTTTTTTGCTTTGAAGCATCTACCTAATTTCTTGCAAAAAACTATTTTTTAAAATTCCAAAAATTGTTCATGTAAAGTAATTACACCCACCATCAAACATAGGTCAATAGCCAATTGGAGCAAAACATTTTACCTAAGTCAACTAATGTGCCTTGACTACATTGTCCAACATGCATTTTTCAACTTACATTAATAGAAAATGGCCATTTTGCAATTGGTCCATGTGATTAATTTTTAGTTGCAAATGACAATTGCAACTAAAATTTTAATAGTCGCATTGGACAAATCGCATTAACACTAATCACAAATGACAACAAATTTTGGATGAAAGAAAAAATCAATGAAATACACTTTCATCCTTTAACTGGTCATATACATATTGTCACTTTCAACTAATATGCGACTTTTTTGGTGAACAATGGGAACAAGTTATGTGTTGCCACATGTCCCAACTTTTAATAATTAAAAATAATATATTATTATTTTGAAATAATCTAAAACATTTAATTTTTATGTTTGGATGGTTTAGATTTCGACACATGGTGCAATAGGAATTTGCCATGTGGCATATTAATTGAATTTGTCCAAATTAAATTTAAATCAATATCTAAAGTATGTAGGTTGAACTAGGTGCCTACCTACCTATATACCTACCTACTCATCTAAACTAAACACCTATCTAAATATGACCTATTTACCTACCTAGGCCAAATACCTACTTAAGTAGGTAGGTAGGTAGAAAAGTAGGTAGGCAAGTTAGGGAAGTAGGTAGTTAGGTGTAAGTATATGAATATTTTAATTTTGTTTTGGGTTAAGTTGTTTTTATTGACTCATCCCATGTGCTCATCTTTTTAAATATGAAAATCTAAAATAAAACACCTTGTTTATATACTTTTAAAGATGAAAATGAAAGTCAAAACATATGGGATAAACTTTTATGTTACAAGCCATTTGTGACTAAACATTTTTAGTTGCAAACTACTTGTAACTAAAAAGTTTATCCCATATGTTTCGACTTTCATTCTCATCTTTAAAAATATATAATCCAAGAGATCCAACCCTACTAGACCCCATTAAGAATTTGCTAAAAATCAAAACATGGGGAAGAAAATGGAAAAGGCAATTTGACAAAACAATTGAATGGGTTGCATGGCGATGGGCGAATGCAAAAATTGACAAAGAAAGTCTTGCATTGAACCGTAAACACTTTGAAGGAGGATATGGAAAACTACCATTGGGCAATGTTTACACACGCCATGGATTTCTTTCAAGAATGCACAAGTTTAAAAAAGCTAATTCTACAACTTTTTTCACAAGTTTATTGTAGGATTTGTTGAAGGAGGATTTGGTTTCCCTTGACAACCTCTTATCAAATTTTTTTTTTTAACCCAATAGATGACTTTATGCAACTCTAAGCAAGATAACCTAGGTTCCACAAGATTTAAGGAACAAAATGTTAAAACAACTTGTCAATCATTGGATGATAGGCCTTGCCCTAAAACCACAAAATGTCTATGATAGTCAGAAAAAAAGTCGTAACAAATGAAGAAAAACCAAAATACCATTATTTGCAGTAGTTTTTGGTTCATTAACTGTTTTGATATGAATTAATGTTGAAGTTGAACACAAATCTTGCCTTCTTAAAAAATCCAAAAATTCTTCAAGAATTCTTAATTTTCCGAAATCCAAATAACACATGTACAATACCCACTTAATCCCCGAAACTCCAAAGGAAGTTTAAAAAGAACATTAAGTGATTGCATATCATTACATTTCCAATAAACTTTTAATTATATTTGTTAGATTTCCATTGTTTAATTGCATTTTCAATACATCAATTTCCACTTGCATTTGGTATTTTTTTAATAAAATATTGCAATTTTAATACCTAGATTAAATGATTGTATCCTCCAACCCAATATTATAAATTCACACACTTAATTGCCTTATTCAGTATTGCCATCTCAATTGGTTTTTTGACAACCAACGATAAATAAATCACTAATTACTTGCAAGATGCCATTCACAATTCTATGCATGAAAGAAACACGTTGTTGCATTCAATTTTGGACAAAAATTTTAAGCAAATAAAATGACCATGGCGAATTCCTCAAGATGGTAGTCAATTTAACCCTTTACATAGACTATTAGAAATCAAGAAATGGGGCATTCTACAAAAGGACAAAGTGGGAAAATGGAGAAAAACAAAGAAAAAATTATACACATTGCCCAAGGCAAAACCCCCACTAAATAGAAAAGGAAATAAAAAACTAAGCAAAAAGAACAACCAACGGCATCCAATTTCAAAGAGATGAACTCCTAGTATATGGCACATTTTGAAACATCTTGTATTAATTAAACTCAACAGGAAAAATCTGCCATGATTGTTAAAATAAATAGTCATTAATCAAATAATAGAACTTCAATAACCAACCAACATAAATGTTCACAACCCACACATTAAGAAGGATGTTAAAAAATGATAAATACAAAATGGACAAGAACCTCTTCATAGATTGTATGTAATGAGAAAGAGGCACCATGGAGGCATATTACATTTCATCGCAAGGTTAGGTTTATAATTTTGAGATAACTTGCTAGAATTCCTCAAAACTTGGATCTGTATCCAATAATGGATCAAAGGCAAATGAAAGTGATAGATGTAGACTACAATGTTCGAGTTGGGTATTGGGCATCAAGAAATAACATGCATGAATACAAAGTTTATGTCATAGTGATATAAATGTTTGATTTGGATTTTATGAACAACTTGTGACAAGTTCCTAGAGACAATCCATGGCCAACCAAATTGATAAATCACAAGTATAGGACCTATTTATTATGCCAAGCATAATATCTATTGGGGATGAACAAAGCAAACCAATATTCATTAGTAGAAGTGTCACCCAAGAAGTGGTCAGAAAATGAAAATAATCCAAATGACGACGAGTATGAGTTGCCTATTTTAAAATACAATGCAAACCATGATGCACTAGTAGAATAGAAATAAGGAACACTAGAGGAGGAGGGACGAGAACACCATTGCAATTGACATTTGAAGAAGGAAAAAAACTTAGAAAGTAAGGATGAAAAATCTTTTGGGTCATGCAACCGAGTCATTGTCAATTCGTGGCATTGAACAGAAGGGGGGTCACCATCATATGTTTGAGATTGCAAGAACACATACAAATGAAAGTTGTCAACAAGACTATAAATATCCCATTTTTCATAAGAATTTGAAAATGTATGAACAAAAGCACATGACATTATTGATAAGAAGATGTTAAAATCGATTGAACTTATTTTGTGATATTAACTGTCAATCAGAAGAAACAATCAACTCAAAAGATCGAAGAACATTATTGTACATATGTTTGTACCAAGGAGAATTACTTTCCTCGAAAGACACCAAAAATAAAAAACAAAGGTGGTGTGGATATTAACAATGTGAATGCAAAACAAGGGAAAACTAATTTCGAAATGATTGAGACAATTGTAGAAAGGATTAATGTGAAAACATGAAAGCTAAATATGAGAATGTTGAGGAAGAGACGCAACAATAAAGAGAAATAATTTCCATCCATTGTCCAATTATTTAAATGCGAAAGCAACCTGGAAGATTATGATATGTTCCCTGAGGATTATGATGAATTTAATACATCAAAAAGATTGATTTAAGAGATGACATGCACTGAAGGATGGAAATTTTCAATGAAACAAGAAGAAGTTACGAGAGTTACAAATTGTTGTAGTGTAATTTTTTTGAAACTTGAAATGTGTGGAGTTGTTCTCTAAATAACATAGTTAAAGGCAAATATGAATGAAACTTCTTACTTATAATGGATAAGTGGGGTCCATGGTAGAAGTGAAATTTTCTTGTAGAATACTTCACACTATTATAACAACAAATTTGCATTTCACATGCATATGTTCAATATTTCTATCTTAAATCTCAACAAACTTAACATACAATTCATTCCAACATTAGATCCATGTTTATTACATATAACCATAATCTACACTTCAAAATACATTGTAAAAAACTCAAAAAATAAGATTATAATTCATTTCATCATAATCTAACACTACAAAAAATTCACACAAAAGATGAACATAGAATTCATTGTAGAAGTTTGTGCTTCTATGTATTACTGAAAATATGAATCCAAATTATAATGTGATCCCATGTTTTGTTGAAAAAAATCCAAAACAACACTTAAAATTTGTGTTATATCAAAACATAGTCAGTGGTTTTCTACTACAAGTACCTCCAACTCCTCCTCCTCTTCTCTCTCCCCTTGTTCTCTAGAACTTTCCCCTTTTGAACCATCCCAAGTCACTTCATCATGATCCAAACAACAATAATTCAAAATTCAAACTAACAAAGTTCCTTGATTAGTCCCTATCCTAACTACCATGCTCATCCAAAATCACATACTCATCCTACCCCCTTAACATTACCCCCTCTATACTTTGGATTTTTTCCTTGAAATTTTTGTAAAATGACAAAAATGAAATGAGAGAATTTTATATCCTTTTGCATTTGTTTCCCCTACTATAGTGTTGTAATCCCAATTTACATAAAAACCAGTGGTTTTATATCTACATTTTTCATTGCAATTCTAATCGCCTCCCCCACTAATTTAGTTTGTGGTTCTATTTCTAGATGTTGTATATTGGATATCTCTTCTTCTAATGCTAGAATAGTCTCCACCTTTTCGTGTTCCTGAATTCTTTTTTAATCTTTTTCTTCACAACCCCTCCTTTAAGGTCTTGTGATTCCTCAGTCTGTACTTCCTCAGTTTTTATTTCCTCCTCTTGAGTTGTTCCACTGGGCCCTACTTTTGTCTCTTCATCTTGGCCCAATACCTCTATAGTTGTTCGACTACCACAAATGAAAATTGGAAAAATATTTTGATAAGCTTCTAACTTGTACGTCATAATTCTTTCATCAGCTCTATGTTTAACCATATTATTTTCAAACTCCTTTGTAAAATATTCCTCTACAACCTCCCACCATTCTTTAGATTTTGCCTTAGAGTCTTTCATCTTTTTTTCGTCCTCATCAAGGTATAGTACTACAACATCTGTTCATAATCCTCTAGTATTTTCTTTGATACCAACTAGATCCAAACTCTTCCTATGTTCCTATGCCCTCTCCAATTATGCTCGTAAGTGTTGCAAAGTTTTTTGATACTCCTTGTTTTCCATTAATTGCTATCTTTTTGCCTTTGCTGGTTTTTTTTTCTAAGCTCCTTAGACTACAACAAGGATACATTCTTCAAATTTATCAATTCCAAATCTATCATAACATTCTCTTTCTCCTTATTTTCTTTAGTCATGCTTTCACATGACTATTCAAAGCCTCTTATTATGTCTTATGAAGAAATAATGCTTATGTCCATTTCCTTTTTGTGGTTTCCCAAATCTCAACCTTTTGCCTTAAATTCTACAGTTTTTCACCCTATGACTTCAGCTGTGATGTGCTACCCTTCAACTCCTTGATCTCATCTTCTAGTTTCTTAATTAATACTTTTTTTTTACTAACCCTCTAACTTGTTTTTCCTCTAGATTTCCACATTATGTTTATACCCTTTTTGGAAATCTCTCTCCTTATGCAATTCCTCTTGTAACATCGCCTTCTCCTTCTCCCACATAACCAATTTGTTTTTCAAAGTGTTTACCTCTAGAATCAAATTCCCCATATTCAGACTCACAATTACCATAGTCTGGAAAAACTTAATTGCATTATCTGCTTTCATTACTTTTGTAGCTGCTTCCTCCATAGACTTTGGTATACTTGTTTGTGTCGTAGGATCTTCATATCCTTTTGTAGATGATCCCAAACTCCTACACCATTCTTCTCCCTAATTCAAATTCAAATGGGAATCCCTCTACTTCTAACCTACTAGGTGGTACATGTAGTTTTGCTAGTCTAAACTCTTCAAAAGCAAGATGTATCACCACTCTCTTCGTTTGTAATGTAGTAGCATGTAGACCTTCATGTGTCTATTGTTATTGTTGTTGTTACAAATGTTGTTGTAAATGTTGTAAATGATTTGGATTTGCAATGGTCTCCATCCAATCTTCACATACATCCCCTTCAAAGTATAGATGTTCATCACCCTTTGGAAACCTTATATGTCATGTTCCCTCTTAACTCCCTAGTTCTACTCCCTTGGTTGTCTCTCTTGTGGCGATGTCATATGTGGTATCTCATGTTTCTGCTCCCTCGACTATCTCTCCTATGGACATGTCATCTATGGTATGGCTGCAGTTTGTCTAACTATTTCTACCACTATTGGCACTACCAATGGTTCCACTTTGCCCCTCATCATTTTTTGTGTCCTCAAATTTTTGTTCTTTTATTCCCTCTTCACTCCTGAGCTTGAGGTTCTTCATTTCTCAACTTTGTTCTTCCTTTTGATAACACTTATTGGATAATCTACTATAACTTTCTTTTGTTCTATAATGTTGTTTATATCTCTTCTTTAGTTCTTTTAACCTTGGTCGATGGTTTATGTGGATTGTCCTTTTGATGCACAAACAAATATTGAATTAATTTTGCTAATACCAAGGCAAATTGATAGGTATATTTCTTTCTCCTTAACATACTTATACCACTTATGCAGCTCACTACACATACTATTGAATATACTTTGTGCCCAATCTACCTTCTACCCCTTCTCTGCTCTCACCAATGTAATAACATTTTTGTTGCAAATATATTATACCTTCTCCCTTTGATAAATGACAAATATAATGGTAGGATATTTGACAGAGTATGCCAAACCTAGATTCTTTGCATTCCATTGATCTGCAAAAGAATTTGTAGGTGCAAGTTTACAATTATGTAATGTTTAAACTGCTAGTGACTTACTGACATGTCCTTTCGATTTTTCTACATACCCTTCCACGCACACTCCAAAAACATCTACAATTAGCTATTTGTTAATAACAAACACCTTATCCTTATGCCCAAAGTAAATATATGTGCCTTTAATTAAAAATGTGTTCAAAAATTCCAACAATACATCAAGCATCGGTGCTTCCCACCCCATAAAAAACAAAGTAACGAGTCGTACTTTAGAAGCCCAATCTTCTTTCGCAACAATATCCTTATAGTTCTCCATCCATTCTACATGTTTGTCATAGTTCTGTTTCATTTGTGTCCACAGGAATCGCTTAGGGTCTGGAATTTTAATACCTTTCTCCATAAGTGTAGATGTGTCCAAGATTGCGCATCTTCTCTTCATTACCACTTCCACTTCATGTTTCTCCATCTCCATTACCCTTCATTGTGCTTTTGCCATTGTTTGCATGTCTATGGTTTGTTGTTCTTTCAATTGCATTTCTATGAATAGTTGTTCTCCTCACGCAACAACATTATCCTCCCTTGTGTCCTTTTGCACTATCTATGCCTCCACAAAATGATGTTCCTTAGTTTTGTCTTCCTTCAACTCTTCAATCCACACCGAATCTATTGATGTAGCTCATGGTCCTGTCTTCTTTCTTGCATGTTAACATCATTTGCTTATGTGTAAAAACTCAACTACAAATGTTCTAATTCTATTTATGTCTTGAATTATCATCTACATAAATTGTATCTCCTCATTATACATCTTCCTTTCTACACATTCCGAAAATGATCATGAATGTGGCAATGACTTTACAACCAACAACTAAATATTCAACACTCCTTTCTTTGCTCTTATCAACTGCTCTTCTACTTTTGTTCTTCTCAAAAATTCCGCTTCCTCCTCATGCCTTTGTCTGTGCTCACTCTTCTACGCTTCTTTTTTCCTTGCTATTTGCTGTAATTTTTCAAATGCACTCTCTACACTCATATTGCTATGAACTCCCAAAACTTTGAAAACGTGCACAACTTCCAACAACAAACGCAAATTGCTTTCAATGGTTACCCCTTTTTTTTATCCTTGAACATCTTTCCCATCACATTCATTTTTTCATTTACCCATCATTTTCTAATTAACACATGATCCTCAAAATTAATACCGCCCATCACTACAAGTTTATGTGTCCCTTGTACGACCACGTGGAAACACTTAACATCGTCATTATGAATGAACATCGCAAATTTCATCTTCTAATTACTCCACATTTGTAATCTCCTTACATTATATGTATTAACTCCACTTCATTCGCCCTATACACCTTTTGTTAACTATGCCCATTTATCTATTGATTGTGATAACACATCTAGTGACTATACCAAATCTATGTTGACTATGCCCATAATTTTGATGATTGTGCGAATACTCATGATGACTGAACGAATATTCTTGTTGATTCAATCAATACACCTAACATATCATCTTTAAATATATGTATCGCAAATCTCGCATTATTATAATTATTGTTCATTTGTAAATCAAAAATAATAATTGTTTTCACCATTGGATTTGTGATTTGTTCTTTATTTTCAGCATTCTTCATTTGTGGTTTCTATATTTCACATCCTTCATCGTCCTCTTCTACATAAAAATTTGCCTCTTGAACTACACTTGTGCTCTATTCCCAATATACTAGCATCTATTGTTCTTTTTTTCTAAACTTAAAATTCCATGTATTTATAAGGTTTGAGCTTATTCATGTTGACCAACATAGGGTTAGTTTCAAACTTCTTAATGGTCACCAATAACACAATGTTATTCGACAAAAAATACTAATTCTATACAATCCAAACCATTTCCTAGTAAATTTCCCTAGGTGTGACTTATTGCCCTTTGGAAACCACAAAACATAATCACTAAAACTAAATTGTTTTTCCAAATTCTTTTGTTGACTCCAAAATGTTCCATAATGATTATTAGGTGATGGCATGTTTACTATTGCTTATATATTTTTTGGACATGGTAGTTTCCTTTTTTTGGAAACAATAAAACCCAAGATCATCCTTGAAAACACCATAAATGCACATTTGTTTGGATTCAAAATAATGCCATATTCTTTGCACTTTTGAAAACAGAGTATGAGCTTTTGCAAATGACTTTCCATGTCACTATACATTGTACAATCATCCAAAAATATCTTCATAAAACTATCCAAATATTCTCTGAATGTTTTATTAACGGCTCTTCAATATGTTAGAGGTCCATTTTAAACTCCAAACAACATCACCTTCATATAAAACCCCCCAATCTATAACAAATGCAATCTTGTATCTGTCCTTTGGAACTATACATATTTAATGATATCTTGAATATCCATCTAAAAAGGAATATGCTTCATACCTTGCTACTATGTTTAGCACTTCGTCTATGAAAGGTAATGGGTATGGATTTTTCTTTGTGGCTGCATTTAGTTTTTTTGAAATCTATACAAATTCTCAACTTGCCATTTTTCTTGGGTACTACTACTATGGGTGACAACCATGTAATTTCCTTTACAAATTCAATGGATCCAACTACTAACAATTTATCTATATCTTATTTGACCGTTGTAGCATAGTTTATATTTAATCTATACTTGGCTTGATGTGCCAACAATATAGTAGTGTCCAACTCAATTCTGTGTTGTGCTAGCTCTAGTGGAATCCTTTTTAAATCTTATATGTCCATGCAAAAACATCTTTGAATTCCTTCAACGACTACTCCACTTCCAACACCTTGCATGTTTCCAACTATGTATTAATCTTCACCATATGTGGTCTTGCATCAGTTCCCAAATTGAGCTTCATCAATTGTTGATCTTTAGTTAACATCCATTTAGCTATTTGCAATCCTTACGCTTTGATGTTTGCTAGAGTTTCATCCACTATAACATTCCCTAATTGATGTTTATAGTATGTCTATGGATACACCTTATCCTCCAGAGGTACTTTTGACTCAAATATGTTGCTAGGTATCTTTTTCTTTGTGCTCTATACTTTTGATCCCTATTTTAAAATACTAGTCTTCACATATGTATCCATGATCCCCACATATGTTGTTTTCATAGATTGAATTATCTTAGGTAAATTGATTATTCTTATGGAGAACAATTTTGGCTCTATAATAAAGATGATTTTTTTTTTTCATTTGTGATAACATCTTGATAATCATAACACAATAACACTTTTGGTCTTCTAACTTCACCTCCCAAATGCTTGGTAACTATAATTGTTCTGACCATCCCATTCCCTTGTATGGTAACAATGATACTTCCCCAATCATGTGCCACTTCAACATCCTTCAACCATGGTCTCCCCAACAACATGGAATAACTAGAATCTACCACATTATTCCAAAATACAGTGAATGCAGTTATGTAAGGAATGCCATGAACATATATCTTCAGATCTTTTATCAACTCCACTGGTTTTGTGGTTGTTTAATTTGCCATCCTCAGATTATATGGTGCATGTTTAAGCTTTGGAAGCCCCAACCTCAATCTAAACTATTATGGGATAACATTAACTCCAAAACTTCCATCCAACAATACATGTTTTAATATATTTTTTCTAATATGTACTTGGATAACTGCCATATGATTATCTATTGTTATAATACTTATCCCTACTTTTGGTATTAAAGAACCAATTTGTTTATCTATGGTTATTTTACTTACACTATAAGTTTTCTCTGGTTTTAGATTTTACTAAAAACATCTCTTTAGTTTAGGAGTTATTTTAAGTAATTATCTTAAGTTCAAAGTATAATTCGTTTCTAGCATTTGCTTACCAATGTCCAAAAAAACTCTTCTACTATGATTAGTTTCCCTTGTGAATTCACTATTTCTCGAGATTTTTGTGTGTCCATAGGAGTAGTATTTGGCATACCCCGCCATGTTATGTTCCATCCTTCCATGGATGTGGTTGGCCAATTCTGTTTGGGTTTGTGTTTTCTGAATCTATTGAATTGTCACCACCATTGATCCCTTCAACAACTTTTATTTCTCCTAATCAATAACATTCATTTCTTTTCTTGGCTCTTTATCCTTGGACACATGTTCTTCAATTACTTTACTTCTTGTGGTAACATTAACATCCACCACATTCACATTTGTAATGATTGTTTGTGTGTCAAAAATAGGTTGAACCTTTAATATTGTCATAAATATCCCATGAAACATTTTATGCATCTTAGCAAACTTTGGACAATTTGTCATTTTATGTCCATTCAAACCACATATGTGTCATGCATATGAAGATGTCTTTGTGTTTTTTGAATTGGTTGTGCCACCTTTGTGGTTTCCACCATGGTCTTCTCTTTCTTCTTTCTGCATGTCTCCACGTTGTGATTTGTCATGCCACAATTTGTGCAATGTTTGTCAATCTTCCATGTATTACTTTGTGTTTTTGCTGGTATTGCTTGTTTGATATTTTGTGGTACTAACAATGCACTCCTTGCTTATGTTGGTGTCATACATAACATAACCACCTCCTTATGTTGTTGTAGTGTTGACTGCTTCATCCATGCAGTCACAATTCTAAGGTATGATTCCAAATTCACTCTAAACATATAAGTTAGAAAATTGTTTGTGTTAGTACTTGTAAATCATGAACCAACTTATAAATTTGTTCATAATAAACCTCCACCCTCTCAACCTCCTCTTACTTCATGTTTTTCAGCTCCATGTATATTTGCTCATCATTTTAAGTCTTCGAATGACATTTGCAAAATGCATGTGTAAGTTTTGAAAAAATACAGCTGGGAAATTCTGACATGTAATTATGGCACCAATCTAATGTCATATCTCTTAATGTATAGTTAAATGCATTGATGATATATTCTTCAAAAGTTTTTGCATTTTCTTTTATTACAAAATTGAACATTCTGACATGAACATTCGGATCAACATCTTTTTTGAAATCAAGATACTTAAGAGCTACCATGTTTGGCTTGACATAATGGCCCTCTCTATGATCAAGAATTGGTATAGTTACAACAATTGGTTATTGGTATCCTCCTATTGGATGCATGGCATTTGTACTTCTACACCTTCTAACAGCCATTGAGTTCATCAATGGTCGATCTGCAAACTTGTTCACATGAGTAGTCGTTATTGGATTAGTAAACACCATTTGAAATATGCCAAAAACTCCAATAGTACCTATTAGTAGTGTCGAACTTTGACTCAAATTCCTTACTTCCGAGACTCCACTGGATTTGCTACCCAATTTTGTTGCTGATCCAATTAATATTTCCCTTTTGACAACATTTATGTTGAATGCAACAACCATTTCCACTCCTATGGTTGTTATACATGCACCAAATAATTGAGTAACTCTTACTTTAGCTTGTTTCCAAGTTTCAACAACTACCGTTTTTTACATTATTGGTGGAGCTATGTTGATGCAAGATTGACGATGTTCCATTGTGCGATTACCCATTGGTATCCACTATGGTGTAGTATGTGGATGTGAATACCCTTCTAGTTCTCTACTCCTAGTCAAAATAGATGAACAAATTTGTCGACTTTGTGGTCCCAATTGGCTTCCCAACACCATGCCTTTAAATATGTTATGGACTACATGATTTTTGATTCATGTTCCTATGGTTGATCCATTAATGCTCCTGCCACATTCTATAACTCCACATGCCTAGCAATACATGTTTTGATGTGAAAAGTCACAAAAGGACAATCCATGATTACATGTCCTTCTTCCTCACATAATGCACAAACCTTTAAAAGTAATCCGATCATTTCCAGATCCACATATTCATGATCTTGTATTTCGGTTGTGTGCGTTGTTTGATCCAACTCTAGATTCCCTTGATGTGAGTACGATTATGGTACTTCATCCAACGCATTCACCTATGCCTTTGCATACTCAAATGATATTGGGTAATTTTCCTCAATCTCCTCAAACACATCAACATTATCAAATGCACAAAATCTATTATATATGTTGGAAGGTTGTCACATTACATGTGTTGGAATCCCAACGGGTTGTGATTTGTTTAGGATATATCATTTTATTTATGTTGATTTAGAACATCTAGTTTTGAAAGAAATATCTTGGCCTTGTTGGGATCTAGTTAACGACATGCTTGTTACTTTTTATTTGCGACATGTTCTTTTCCAATCATATCTTGTTCCATCATAATCATGCTAGTAACAGTTCACACAATTTGATCAATCTATTGTGGAATTATGACTTTAGAAATCATTGTTGTCTTTTGTATTAAATGTCGTTCCTTTACATTTTTTTTATGTGGTCTTCAACCCATCTCCCCATTTTTCTATTTCCTTTGAGATTTTAAATGAAGCCAAATTGATTCATCATTATGTAAATGGCAATTCATGTAGGATCAACCCTATTTTTAATGTTGTATCGCCAAACTCAATTCTTGTGGTGATGGTATATTACTTTTTTGTTTCATTTGTTTTTTTAGATGCAAATCCATCAAATTGTGGTTACTGGTGATCATGGAATCAATTAAATGCCAAATCTTCTCGATTGTTCCCCACTTTTTAACTCCTTTCAATAATTCATTTCATTTATCATTTCTTTCCTAGCCTCATGAACAATTATGGAATTTAAGGAATGGAGTCTAAATAAGGCATTTTATTATGGCGATTTTAATTTAATCACCTTGTTTCACTTTCAATATTATGCCTCGGATCCCATAATCTTTGGTTCTAATAATCTTTTGGTGATTTTTATGTGTGTCAAATCAACATTATTCTTTGTTTGATTCCATATTCATCTTGCTTTATTTTTTACACATATTATCAAGTTTATCTTGATAGGCATTCCATTCACCATCCTCCCCACTCATTGTTTTTTGGAGCATTCAAATTTGTGCTTTGTGTTTGATTGCATTTCATTATTTGTTGTTTTTTTTCCTTCTTCATTACTATTTGTGTATCCTTGGTAACATGGCGACATTTCATGTTAACCATCATGGTCAACGATTTAAAGATGACCTTGGTCCTTGAACAATGTCTTTGCGTTATGTTTTTGTTTTAGCTAGGATCCTTGCATATGTCCAAGGATGTTTAATATGATTTTAATAACTTGGTCTTGAATTCAATGTACTAGATTCCTATGACCTCTTTTCAAAAGAGACAGTGGGTGGTTGGTTGTGGGTGTTATTACAATAGTCTTATTCATAAGTTTCAAGAAACAATATTGACACTAGAAAATAATAGGGTTTGTGGTCAAGGTTTTGAAGCAACATGAAGTTAACAACATTCAACCTCCATCTTCAATCAAACCTTCTTCATTTGTTTTCATTGAGTTGTTTGATTTTTCCTCGAGTGATGACTTCACACTTCATTTTTCATCCATGATATCACCAAATTTGATTTCTCAATCTAGTTCCTTGTAGCCATAATTTCCATCACGATTGTTTTTCACCTTGTCATCATAGCCTTCATCCTCTTTAGGAATTATTTAGTCAATGGTTTCTTGCATGTGTTTAATGGCACTTCTAGGGTGAAGCTCTAATGAGTTGCAAAATTTGGATTCTGACAAGATACCCCTTCAAATTCTTGTTGATTGTTTTTTTATGGGGATATCTTATTTGAATTGCCGCCTCTACTTCCCAATGTTCACGACTTTTTTAAAATGTAAAGCATGGACAAAAAGAATAATGGCCATGCTTGGTGTAAGGTGATCACCACTGATATTAAAAATAGTTTTGGGTTGAATTTCAGGAAGACTCATTGCTTGGGTCACCTACGTTGTGTGTAAGATGATTGTGAGAACTTTGTTCACTTTGCCTCTTGCAATGAAACCTTTTGGTGTGATGAGAGCATTCATGTTCCAATAGTAGGCCAGATGCAACTGATTCCATTTGCTTCCTTAATTTGATGCAAAATTTTCCATGCTCCTCCCCTTTGCATTGTTGGTTGTAGTGGGAGAATCTATTATGTCAAGCATAAACTCCAGTTTTTGTCAAGAGTGATGATTTATCTTGGGGTACACAACTATCATGTTGCAAATGGGAAGTGCAAGGAATCTTTAGAGGAGACTAGAAGGTTGATTACAAAGGAGGTCGTTTGCACACCTTATGCAAAGATGTTTGTGATTTCCCTCAATGCTAGTAAGACCCATTTAGTTGGGCATCTGCTTGATGATTATAACAATGGTAAAGTGAAGCTTCTCAAAGGTCAACAATTGGAACAAATCCATGACAAGTTTTGTGAACTGAACCCTCCCAACATTCGTAACCTTGTTGCTTATCTCAAGCATCATTTAGGTGGTGGTTACATTGATAACATCCTTGAATTGAAGTTCAAGAGTCGATATGATTAGATCCAAGAACGATGCTTCTTTGTACAAATTTTTTGACCAAAGGTGTTCATTTTCAAGATGTCCATAAATGGTGTGGGGAGTGGAGCAAACTTGCCCCATGAATGTAGCTTGTAGGGGATTTGTAGAATGCTTGGATAATGTTTGATCATGTGAAGCATGTGGTTATAAGTTGGATAACTATGGCTTGTCATGTGTACGATTCGACCTATTGCAAAGTGATGAACATTGTAGTTTGTGACATGCAATTTGAGGAAATGGAGGCTCAATAAATAATGTGGACAAAACTCAATGACATGATGCAGAAGCATGACTTTCCAAAACCCAATTTCAAGATATTCATGGCTAATAGTGCACAAACCTATTGGAATGCAATCATAATTATTTATGGATCGAGGGAACCCTATGTGAAGATGATTGATAAGGATCGCACATGTTTATTCCACAATATTCAATTAATCGATAAACACACCAAACAACTTATTAAACCTAAATTTCAAGATCAATGCATTTCTCTTTGCCATTAGTACAAGGGCACACAATCCCTTGGGGAGGTTAATAATATGTATGTTTTAATTTGTTGTTGGTGGTTCTAATTTGGGGTTGCTTCTACGGTAGGTGTCCATGAGCTTGGTATTTGGCTTAACTTTTAACATTTCCGTGTTAAATAATGGGGAGGGCTCATGTTCCATGTGAGTATTTTGTCTCTAAGCTTTATATGACTTTTTCTTTTTTGTTTACATTTAAAACAAGAATTCCATTTGCTTTCCAATTCCATTTGCATTCACACTCCAACTTCATTGTGACATTCTAGATTTTATTGATGTTTTTTTCCTTTGACCTATAGAAGCTCAATGATGAGGAGTGGGAGGACATGCCCACTTGTAATCTAATAAAAACTATGCATAACATTTAGTTGCAGTAGTCGGGAAAATGTGGCACTTATTTATACACAATGACGTCTGATGACTATATTCATGTTTTCAAAGAATTTACATCATATAGACAATATTTGCGAGGTGTTCTAGTTGGTCATGGAGTCGTTAAAAATGAATTATTGTTGAGGAGGGCATAAGGATCAAATGATCTTGCCAAACTTGTGGTCATTGTGGCAAATTACACATCTAGGTCATCTTTCACAAATTGCCTTTCGCACCTCAAGGGAGAAAAGGTGTTTGGGTTTGCCAAGTGACCTATTGATTATCTTCCAGGCGCAAAGGAAGATTCCCATCATCCTCACCATGTGAATTTTTCTCGTGCATGGGTATCTGTTCTAGTTTTGAACCCGATATTGTGGAGGATGTACATGTTTAGTAATTGCCATATGGTTCTAGTGATTTGCTACCTTTGCTATTTTGAAGTGGCTTGGAATTGAAGGAAAATATTTTTCTTGATGGCTAATAATGCATTGAATGTTGCGCACCCAAACATGCAATTCAATGTTTCAGATTCCAAAAAACCACAATGTTCAAATGCAAAGCAAGGATCAACCTTTACAAATCAATAAATGGAACTCCTGCTCCATGTTATTTAAGTTTATAGGTTGAATATCACAGAAAATCACTTGAGCACCATAAACATTGGTTTTGTCTCAATGGTTTTAATCGTTGTGTGGTGGGACAACCCAAAAATTTGCAATTGCTAGGCATGCAATTCCAACCATATGGCCCATCCAAGAAGGTAATAATTTGACCCAAAAGGAGGTAACAAATTTAGAAGAGGCAAGGTTTTCCTTTGATCACCTGCATAAAAACAATACTTTAAGTTTATTTGGTTCCCAATCTTCCCTTGTGCCTGTTGTGAATTGTCATAACCTCATGAGGTCGTTTGATGCAAGTTATTGGCCTACAACTTGTGGTCACGAGAAGATGAGACGACCTTCCATGTTCAAAATAACATAACATACCAACAATTGGGAAGCTAGCAAGTTACTTCTCCAATGCATTATTTTCCCCACTGTTGATGTCCCACCATTTGGGTATGGACAAATTTACAATGTTCTTTCTAATGACAAATGATATGACATCATTATTGGTAATTTCTCTATATGTTCATGTGTTTACTTTGTTAGAATGTTGGTAGGTTCTTTGGGTGGCCACAAGGGCATATGTGTAATGTAAACATGTGTATCACATATTGTAGACAATTATGTTTTATGGGCTCATAGAAAAGTTCATTCATTACTACACGTGGAGTTGGGATGAAGTTCAACGTTTGTTAAAATGTTCTAAAGCCTTTGGACTCTAGTGATAATACATAACAATTGCATATGTTTCAAATCAAGCTTGCTACAGTTGCCTCCACTATGTAGGAAGTTTTTTTTTATAGTTATGGCTAAACAATTTTTTCTCCATTGTGTATTATTTCAATATTTCTTATGATGTGTATATGTTCTTTTGTTATGGTGATTATACACTAATGGTGTAGCGTCAAAGTATGGGACTTGATAAAATTTTATAAATTTTATTTGCAATAACCCATTGACAATCATAAGTGCTTTCATGTATATTGTTTTATTTTGTAGAACACCATAGTACCTTGCCATTGTAGCACATGTTTGTTGAAGAATTGATATATTTATTAGTTTAAATTCATCAAATATTTCTTAGGCATGCATTTTCTCGTCATTTCAACAATTTAAAAAATATTGAAGATATTGTATAAAAGCCTTAGATACTTGGATCATTGGTTGCACCATGAATGATGATATGTTTAGAGTCAATAAATCATTGTTGATTCTTGAACAAATCACACATGTGAGGTGGCATAATATTTCATGACAAAACATGGAATATTTTGCCACATCACATATTAATTCCATGTGACAGACAAATATTTTGGGAATATTCCATGATGTGGCATGGAATATTTTTCGAGATTCCTTCCTACTCACGTTCACTTGCTCATTCACTCACTTGCTAGCATTGTTGGTTTTTAATCATGGATGAAGTCATAATGCCACATTTTGGTGTAGTATGAAGGTTACGACCGGGATAGAAAGGGTTGCCATCATATTTAATATATTGTGTAGGTGACAAAATAGTTTACAAACAAAATCAACAATAAATATGAAAAACATTCCCCCTACAAGTGTAGCATAAATAAACAAATCAATAAGAACAAATAGGTTTTTAACCCTAACCCAACAAATAATATGGACAATTGAGGCCTTGGAAGAAAAAATGGATGTAAGAAAAAAGGTTGTAACCTCTTTAAAAAAAACAAACAAGTTTTGTTAGATGCCACTAACCTTTCTTTCAAATCATTTGAATAGTAGGACAAGATCAAGGAAGATAAGCCCGAAGGCATGTTAACTAATGAAAAGGACAAATCACTCATTGTTTAAATTTTGGTTATGCAAGAATGTGGATTCTCAACTACCTTATAGTACCTCAAAATGAAGGTCGCAAAATTAACTCAAACTAGGTCCACCCTCTTTAACAATAAAATTCCTAATGGTATTAGTTCAAGCATTGACATTAAGAACTAAGTATTTGAATTGTAAAAAGATTTGACATTTATAAGGCACAAGTTTCATAAGTCAATCATGCAATTCATTTTACAAAAACCTACAAACCATATACACTCAACATAAGTATAGTACAAATCACATCTAGAACTTTAGACAAGACAAGGATTCAAGTAGGGTGCTAATCAAAGACCAAAGGCCTAACAAGCAAGGTTCATAATAGGTTCACAACACCACTCCTAGATCCAAGGAATGGTTAATAGTAAAATATGTCATAAATGTAATAAAAAGGTTATTTGCCTAGATTCTACATTTTTAAATAGCAAGTGAATTATCGATGATTACATCAAATAATGCATAACAATAACATGTATGGTGATGTAAACCAAAGCATGGATGAGATCTTTTCTATTACAAAAGTTTCCACTATTCTTCTAAATGTTAGTTCCAAGTGGGTTCAATAAATCAAATCAACACCTTCTAGTTCTAGATGGACATGGTTCACATTTTACATTAAGAAGCAATTTGGCAAGTGTAATAATTTGGGTTGAATATTTTCACATTATTAGTTCACATATATCATGCCTTGCAATTCCTAGATAGAGTTGCTTCAAGCCATTCAAATTTAGTTTTAGAGAAGAGGAAAATAATGCAATGGTTTAAAAACATCATTATGAACTAGACAAATGCACACTAATTGGTTAAATAGACAATAATTTGGACCAATCATTGTCCAAGAAAAACATCAAGAATGAATTCAAGGTTATAAGAATCTAACTTTTCAATTTTAGGGCCATAGATGACAAGATTAGACCATCTAATGTACATATGTAATACTAGCTATAAACATCTCATATGAAAACAATGATGATTATAATGGAATAAATAATGAATAAGAGCAATGAGGGGAAGATGGAACTACCACACACTTGTTAAACATAACATCAACAATACAAGATGTTGGAATAGAAAATGACAATGAACAAAAGTAGCCAAATATAAAATATTATGTGGAAGAGCTTAGGAGTTCACCACCACACATGAACTTGGGCAAACAAAAGTTGTTTCTAATGTAATTGTTAACTTACAATTTAAGTGCAACAAGTCAAAAATCCAAAAGCAACAACCTAAACAACTTTATCTTTTAAACATTTGTTGTTCTTATTACATTTGCATGTAAGGAAAAAAGGGGCAAAAAGTCATATGTAGACTACAACCAATCACATATAGAACATCTTAATAATATTAAAAAAAATTGTGGAGAAAAATGCTAAGCAAATAAATAATAAATTTTTTTTGACAAGAGAAATGAAAGGTAAGGAAGGACAAGAAGGTCCATCAAGTTGCAAATTCTTTTAGTGGGGTTAAAATAGTTCAAAGGTTGGTGAAGAAGCAATATAGGGGCAAATTTCACAAAAACTAAGTTTACCATTGTAATAAAGGAAACATGATACATATTTCAGAACAATTTTGTAACAAGTTTAAGGGCCCATCCTTGACTCTATAAAGGTGTCAATCTTGGTTTTAGAATGAAAGTGAAGGGACATATTGTAGCAAGGTAAAACCCCTTTTAAAAAAAAATCAATGTTTAAGAAGGGGAGGGGTTAGACTATACAATTTAGACAAAGATGATTAAAGGAACATGAATTAAGTTTAAAAAAATAGAAAAGCAAGACAATAGTGATCATCAAAAAAGTTGAATTGTGAAAATCAAAACTTAGAAAATGAAGATGATGGCGATCATCAAAAGGCTAGGTTCTAAAAAACATAAGAAGATAATGAAATCCATTAGAAGAGGTGTTGAGTTTTTAAGAATAGAAGAAAAGAATGAGGACCATCATAAGAGGGGTTGAGTTTTGAAAGAAGACGATGATACGGATCATCAAAAGCAAGGTCGGGTTTTTCAAAATAAAAGAAGACAATAAGGATCATCAAAAGAAATGTCAAATTCTTCCAAATATAAAAAGACAACAAGGATCGTCAAAGGAGGGGTCAAGTTCTTTGAAACAAAAAATTTAAATTATCATCATTTCATTAAAGGAGTTAGGCCCATTTGAACAAAATAATAAGACGACAATAATCAAAAGAGCCGTGTGGAACATTGGAAAAAGATAATTGTGGCTTCATTTCCTTACAACCAACTAGTTCAAGTTTTAACCTTCCATGCACACCAAGTTACGAAGTTACATCCAACATTATAAGAAGAGGTGGGAATAAGATTTCATGGAAAGTGATGAACAACAACACATAGACAACTTAAGAACACCACTTGTAGTTGCAACTAACAAGCAAAAACTTGGACAACAAATATGGGGCACACAAGTGACAAGAGCCGGAATACTACTATTGTATTCCAAGGGTAGGAGAGCCAAACCCAAAACCTTAACATGGCTATGCCACTTATAACTTTAGGGTTAAACAAACAATAAATTACCCATGGTTGTAAAAAAATTCACCTTTTCTTTTACAAAGATCTAGACTAATGGTCTACAACGAATTTCTTTACATGAAAAACCAACCAGATTTCATTTTCATTCAGTTGAACCATGGGTCAAGTCTATATCATTTGTCAAATGCTTACAATGTATTCATAGGGTGCAATGTGTTTGCTCATAAGGTAACAAAATGTTTCTTTAGGATTTTTCCCAACAAGTGGACCCCCTTCCTTAGGGGAGGCATATATTATTTGTTTTTCATCCAAATGCCACAATTTAAATGACTTTGTTTGCCCAAGGATAGGCAACATTTTTTTAAAAACACCGTATTCAAAAAAATGACAATCAACACACCCCACTTTTCTAAGTCTTTAATGTTTGATGACTAACCTATCTACCTTAGAGCATCGCACTTTGTGAATATTTATGAAGTTTCATTCCGTCGTCTAATTTCAAGTCTTTCTAAAATTGAGTTTTCACATGTCCAATGTTTTGGGGTGTTGGGGTGGATGTTTGAAACTTGAACGCTTGTTTGTGAGGTTGTTTAGGGTGGATGACTCCTTTTACAGATGGGAAAGATTCTTAAGGTCACAGTCCAATTCCCTTGGAATAAGGTACTTTTGAGTAATGTACTTGAATCTTATAATAAAGTTTGTATATGTGTTTTTGTTTTCGCATACACAAAACAATCAACATCATTTATTACCAATAATCATATATTGAGAATAACATCTCACAAATGCTAGATTAGACAAATATGGTAAAACTCAAAAACAAATATACCCCACATATAAAAATCCAACAACCCAAGGTGGTAATAAACTCTTGGTTAAAATATTATAATCACAATGTACACTACACCATGTGCATCAAGGTTGCCATTTTTACAATGATGGGATGCATTCCTATGGGAAAAAAATTTATTAATTAACTTATTCTAATGTGACTTATCTCATTGGCACAAGTGTGAACTTGTTGCCTAATATATTTTGTTCTGAAAACCATTTTTTGTAATTTAATTGAATATCCATTGGTGATGAAGATTAGTCAAAATTCAATATCTCTTACAACTTAAGTTAAAATTTTACTAAATCACCTCCATAATATCCTACTCATAAAACATTTTTCAACAATATTGAAAATGCACCCCAATTTCCCTAAAATGTTAGTTGTAATTCCATTGAATTTTCAATGATTTTTTTTCCAATATTCAATAAGTCTTCCATTGTAGGTCTAAACATTGTGAAACCACCTTGTTACACCCATACTTGTCGAGGACTTTCAAATGGTTACAAAAACACAATGGGGGTCATTGTGATTTGGGAGATCTCAATATAACAAACAAACTTTTAAAAAAATAAAATTTCTAATATGGCTCGTGCAATTAGTCCAATTGAATGAATTTTACAAAAGAAAATGATAATCTTTCTTTAGCTAAGTTTGAAATTCAATTTTCAATGACAAACATTAGTCAAAATTTAATATCTCACACACCATAAGTCTAAAAGTTATGAATTTATCTTCACAAAATCGTACTCATCAAGGTATTTCCAACAATACCAAGAGTGCACCCTAATTTCACACCTTTTTTTTGGCACATAATCATTCAACACTTAATAAGTCCTGTATTGTAAGTCTAAACATTATGAATCCATCAAGGTGCACCTGTTCTCAGTGAGGGCTTTCCAACGATACCAAGTGCATAGGAGGCCCCCCTTTGTTTGGAAGATCTCAACTTGACAAACTAAATTAAACAAACAAATTATATACCTTAGTTAATATATACATAGGTACCTACCAAGCGAAATATATAATTTTTTAAAAGAATAAATTTACCTAGCGATTGGATCCCATAAACAAGATAAAAGAGGGGTCCCCCTTCGTTTCACCGGGCGTAAGCAGTCCCGCTTTGCTTGGTTCCGAGATATAGGAATCCGATGAACGAATGACAGCGATGGCACATGGCAATGAGTCCCACAGCCACACAGCCGCCCATGTTCGATGGGGAACAAATAGAGGGATTAAAAACTAGGAGGGGTGGCGCCATGGATGACGAAAATGGATGAATGCTAATGCAAAATTCGTGGATGAAGGCCATTGGCGAACGCCATGTTCTCCAATGGAACAAGCTAGATAGAATAATGAAGTATGTTAATAGGTGGCCGCCAAGGATGATACTGATGGATGAAAAGCGTCACATATATATAGAGAAATGGTAGTAGGGAGGTGTTGAGGTCTAAAAGCCACAAGGGTAGGGCTTGAGGACCATTCATCTTCCGCTTCCTTTATAACTAGTGGATGCTGCTGTCTTGCTGATGTTGGTGGTGCCGGTGCTGGTCTCACGATCTGACCATCGTCTCCTCCTCCTGCCTCTTAACGTTTCCGCGGTCGATCACGACTCTGCGTAAGTATTATTCACCAGAAAAATCGAATCGCGACGCATCCGAGACTCACTTGGCTCTGAACATATATAAAGTAAATAACTTCAGCAGTGCTTGCTTGCTTGCTTGCGCGTGCTTGATTGATTCATCATGTAGGTTAGGGAACACACCAGAAGAAGAAGAAGACGAAGAAGAAGAAGCATCGGCAAAAGCAGGGCATATATATCCTCTTCCAGTTTCACGCACTCATGGTGTAAGTACAGCCCCCCATTGTACCAGCTTTGGTGTGGACGAGTATCGAGCTCTGTTCCACGAACAAAATAACAAGGTAGGCCACACCAGATTGCCTTGAATACGACGAAGCACATGTATTCAACGTGTGGAGAGAGAGAGAGAGACAGAGAGCGTGTGTGTGTGTGTGTGTGTGATGGGTGGTTGGGGTGAGGGATTATTTGTTTGTAGGTAACTTAGCTGCTTTGTTTTCAGTCGCACTGGACTGAGGGTGTAGGGGTGTGCCCATGTGTGAGTGTTGGTAATTGAGGTTATTTATGGAGCCCGTGGATAACTGGTTGTCAGATCTTGGTTTGAGGGAGAGAGAGAAGCGGGGGAAAAATAAGGTCTGCTTGGTGTCTAATCGCAGTTGAGGTTTAGTAATTTTTGAGGGCGGGATGAAGGAGGTAGGGATTATAGGGTATTATTGTGTGTTTTGTGGTTATTGTTGGGTTTATGTTTGTGTTTTGTTGTTGTTTGTTGTAGCTTCAGGTGTGAAGAAGGGAGGGGAGAGAGGGCTATGGCGGCCTTCACCAAAGTGCCCGGGGGGAAGGAGAAGGAGTTGCCGACCAATGTGACGAGTGTGTACATGCACGTGGTGGAAGATGTAATCGAGAATGTCCGGGCTGATTTCCAGAGTGATGGTGTGGAGGATGCTGTTCTCATTGAGCTGCAAGCGGTGTGCTGCCGCTGCTTTTGCCATCCATTTGTCCTTTCTGTCTCCTTCAGCTTGTGTGGGGAATGTGCCTCTCTTTAATCAAGCTCTGCCTACAATCTGCCTCTGGAAAAACTCTGCTTTGCAGTTAGGCTTGTTTCATGATTTCTGTCATCCTTTGATAAAAGCATTTGTTGGCAGGCAACCTCATGGGGGAAACAGGCTTTGGGCTGTTGTTGTAATCTTGAAACTATATACCTCTTGTGCTGGTGTGATTCCTGGGTTTTCTTGGTGCCTCTGAGGCAGGGGAACCTAATAAGAGTTTGCATGCTTGTTCAATTCTGCAGCCCTTTTTTTTGGAACAACCTGAAGCAGAGGTCTTAGGTCTAGTTTCTGTTTTGGTGTTTGTTGCTCTTATGTTCTGTTGCTGTAATGAGCACATTATTGTTGACATCAGAATTCATGTACGTTTCTTCCAGGTTCATATAATATCTTATGGTTGGAACTGGATGTGTGGAAGGTTTTAAGAGGGTTCAGATGTTGTGGGGATAATAGCCTTGAGTCAAGAGGGAGAGGAGCCATGCTTCTCATGCTAGTGACTTAGCTGTGTAACATTGTCTAACATTTGATGTGGACAGTTATGGGAGCTCAAGATGAGGCAGTCAGGTGCTATTTCAGGAGGTGCAGTCCAAGAACCAGCTGCAATCCCGGCACCAAAGCCAGGAGCACCACAGCCATCACCTAATGTACATGACCTTAATGTTCCTTATGAGGTCACGGATGATTATGAAGCCCCAGCAGATGACATGCCTTACCCACCGGTAAACTGGTTATGTAACTATTGCCAATCTCTGTTTTTTTCATCTTTTTGTATTTGCAGTGGAGTCAATCACCTCCCTGGAAAGCTTTATGGTACTTTGCCTATTTTTCCTCTGTTCTCAACTGCAGGGATGCCATAGGATTGTACTGCCCTGTCTTGCAGTAGAGTTGCATTTGATGGGCTTGTGTACAAATACCAGTACCTAGCCATATGTTTGTGTTCTTGGTATCTGGTTACCAGTAAAAGTTGGCAACATAAAATGTTTTGTCATGATTGTAGTATGTGCCTGGACTATAAGTCTATCAATAGGCCCTCTTAATCTTTGGTGGTATTTCTCTTGCCACAACTGTTATGAGTGTAGGTACCCACAGTGACCAGTACTGGTGAGCCTGTGATGTTCCAGTACATGCCTCCAGGTCCCAGTGAGTCATCTATTTTGCCAGACAGCGGACTCAGTCTGAATGCCAATCATGGAAGGCCAGCTTCCTTTATGGTACCTTGCCTCATTGGAGCATGACATTTTTGTATTATGATTGAAAGTTCTGGCATCATTTGGATTGGTATGGAGACTCTTGCTACAGAATTGCGACTTATTAGTGCTCAGTATACATGTGAACTTTGGAAGGTTTTTGGGATATTTCTATGCTTTTCATGTATCAGGTGCATACATAGTTAAACACATGATTAATGGTTGGATGTCTGTCTCTTGCAGCAACAGCCAGCTCCCTGGATGAAGCCTCGTGTTGTGGAGATCAATGTTAATGAGAGTGAGTGATGGAGCTCTTTCAGTTGCTGTCATGTTTATGGGATTCAGGTCACACGGTGCAATGTAACTCTGAATGCCCAGGTCTTCATGTTTGTGGTGTTACATGTGCTTTGTTTTTGATAGTTAATTGGGGTTGCAGCTTATGAGGAAAGGGATGAGGAGGAAAATGGCTATACACAACTTCCTAATTCAACACAAGATTCAATTCCAGCAATTCCTCCAGTAACAAAGGTAATACTTCTTGTCCCCTTCAGTTTTCACCTATTAGAATATGTTGACTAGGGTTTAAGCCATGGCTGAAACTTTGGGCCCTGGTATGCAATTCAGAGCCTTAGTGAAATTGCAATAGATGGACAACTGGTGTTTTGTGAAGATTTCCTATGCTCAACTTTGTTATTACATTTGGAACAGGACTTCTTCACTCTGTCCACTGGGAAGCGGAAGCATGATGAAATGGCCTCTGGCTATGTGTCTGGAAAATATATTCCCCAGCAAGATGGGACAGGGGATGAGGAATTAAGTTTGGCTTCATCAGTTGTTGCCATCTCCAGCCATACGGCAAGTACTCAAACAACGTAATGTGCCTCATGATCTTATAATTAGCTTATTCATATAGGCATAAGTGGTTACCCCACCACTAAAAGTTTTTTTGACTTGAACTATTGTTCAGGCACCAACACAGGAACGTCTCTAATGTCTGGGTGATTATTTTGTCTAGCAATGGTTAAGGCTGTTAGAGGATTTGACAGGGCCCTTCTTTTTTGTGTGCAGGGTATAGATGCAAGTGCCTCCTGGGAACAACAAAGGCTTATTGGCAGGAATTCTGATGGGTGTTTATCACAGCAAGAAGTCCAAAAAGCAGATGCCACAATTGCACATCTTGTGCATCTTGTGCATGGACATGGCTTATCAAGACTTCCCCAGCTGGATGGTATTGATGACAACTATGATGATGTAATTTTCTGCACCACAGTAGGGTCCTTAATGGTAGGGTTTAGTAAGCAAGTTTGGGAATTGCTTTTCCATTTATTTTGTCTCTGCTCCTCTCTGTGCATGTCTCTGCTTCTTACATCTGTTGAGAAAGTATAATGTAGCAAACACCCAAGGTGTTGAGTGTTCAGATGGAATTGAGTTGCATACTGTATTATACCAGTTACCCAGGATGTCCAGTGTACTGATTTGCTTATGTGCTTTTGTTGGCTGGAGATTTCTCAATTATCTTAGTTTTGTTGACTGTCAGACTGTTGCTGAGGAGGACTACAATGAGCTTGGAGAGGAAGGTAATTATCACCACTGCTACTGCCACTATGTGTTGGTACATGCTTGGTTGACCAATACTTGGCAGATTGGGAGGTCAATTCAGTCAGAGGAATGAGTAATTTCACACAGCTATGCAATGGGATCTTACATAGAGTTAATTATGTTCATTGTTTGTTGTAGCAAGTCTGAGCTGGGCATTGAAATGTAGATGTTAGTGGGAATGGGCTTTGTTACAGTGGGTTGCCAGCCAGAACAAGTTTTAAGATTTTTCTGAGATAAGATGTTGTCTGCATGGTGTGGGATGCAACAATTGGGAAGTTTTGCTATTGGATTTCCTCTCCACAACCATGTTGATATGTGTTGTGATCTCACAGATGCACAGCAAGCCAATGATGGGACACCCAAGGCTGCAGGAAAGGCAGAACCTACTGATTCTGATGGTTCAGAGCCTCCTTTGAATGAAGATGATGACGATGAGCTGGATGATACAGACCATGGAGATGAAGAATTGAAGACTAATCATCTAGTGCTTGCACAGTTTGATAAGGTACTCCAATTGGTGCCCTATTCCAAACTTGAGGAAATACAGCACAACAATGACCAATTAGTACAGAAGGAATGGGTTGGGAAGAAGCAGAAACAGCTGTTGCTTTGGCATGGGAACTACTTCTGTTACAGGATAGCTACTAAACATCTGCTTGTTCTGAACCAAACAGTAGATTTTTAGTAGCTATAACACTGGGTTCACTCAGGAGAACCTGAACATGGGTGGAGAGATTGTTTTGTTTGGAGAAAGTGCCTTAGCTTGTCATTCTTGTATTAACCCACCTATATTTTCTGGCGGTTTGTCCAACAAGCAGGTTACCAGGTCAAAAAATAAGTGGAAATGTACCTTGAAGGATGGCATCATGCATTTGAATAACCGTGACATTTTGTTTGTGAAGGTTTGCATCCTCTCACTTCACACTCAGGCCCTGGTTAGCTAGAGTCTTGGTGCAAAGAACAATGCATTAACACATATAAGGAATCTATAGATGGAGGAGAATGATCGATATACAGTTGCCATGGTTGCATGTGACCAATCTTCCACAATTTATAATGATATACACTACCAGGGACGAGGGGTTAAGTTTTCACTATACTGAGTTTCAAGAGAAACTTCTTTTGAAAAATGATTTCAACTATTGTACACAGGCAGTTTCTGGTTCTCTTTTACATGTTAAAATGCCATAGTTATGACCTTTATACAAGTATCTAGTCTGCCAATCTGTGCTTGATTGTTATTGTGGAATATCTTGTGGATAATTGAAACTGTGCTCTTTACAAAGTGATTTTTAGTCATCTTGTGAGGATGAGTAACAGACAGTATGCTTTGTTTGTCATGTCCTGACAGGCTACTGGAGAGTTTGAGTTTTAATGGGAGTTCTGGCAGTTCCACTGTCCACCAAGGATTGCTAAGGTGACCAGTCTTTGCTTTCACACAATAGCTAGTCTCATCTGATGCCTCTGAGTCTTATAGCAAAAAGAATACAGCTCTGTATTTTTGAACATCCCTCATTTTTCGGCATGTTTTGACTAGTGTTGCAGTCTTAGGCTGTAGTTAGCATTCTTTGTGTTGTATTGAAATAGTCCCATTAGGATAAGTCTAAATACTGGTAGGACATGCTTCTGGAGACTTGAGATGAGAATTGTAAGCACAATTTTGAACCAGAGTAAGCATGTTCTGCACTAAGGCTAGAACTGACACTGCATCCTCCCCTCTTGTGTTCAAAGCTCAAAATGTTTTCCACAGCACTCTTGCCACTTTCATGTGCTTGAACTGACCTGGGACTAGCTATGTTGAATATAAAGTGCAAAGCAGTTTAACTTTGTTCTATATTGTTCAACCCTAATTTGTAACTGTAGCTTCTTAAGTTTGTTCCGAGGGTCGGTCCCCAGTTGACAGCTTGGTTCCCAGTTGACAGCTTTGTTGCACAATGTGTACACTTGGCTACAATTGTTAGGTTTTCACTTGGTGTATGATTCTGAGCAGGAAAGAATGCCTAGTGGTTTGTGATTATAGAATCAGAGCCATGGCTTGCAAACCAAGTCATCTCAGTCCACATGCCATCCACTAGGAAGTTTGCATTAACATTACTGACAAGTTCCCATTACCACAGGATTCTCAAAGAGGCCTTTTTAACTGCTCCTGGCCCTGTTCTTGGCATAAGGATTTTAAGCCCAACCTTAAATAGGGCAGAAGTACCTACTGTATGTGCCCTTGTTTTCCCTAAGCTACCATCCTGACAGTGCATTTGGATATAACGTTAACTGCCAGTCCAATGAGTGAGCATGAGCTATATTGGGAATTCTTGATTGGAGGTTGAGAGGGATTGTCGGGCCACCTGTCTTTTCCATCTCGAGGGTCTGGTCCTTGGTGCCCATTTAAATCTCCATTTCTAAGATGACTCAAGTATTCAAACATCATGACTAAAATCTGAAATAACAACAAAATTTTTACACCAGTATAGAAACTTAAGATTCCACAAAATGTGACAAATAAGTGTAAATGTAGCCTTTGATTCGCCTTTGTCAGTAATGAACCCACACATTGATGTTTCAAAGAATTCTCACCATTTTAATATTCTGAAGGTCAGAAAGTTGCACTCCCTGTTCATTAACATTCAAGTGTTTTAATCAAACGGATTGTTCTTGGGGCCAGGCATGCAAATTGCAAACTCCTGTTTTGGAAGAACAGCCATGGAATAGCAAAAAGTCTATTATGTTATTACCACTGGCCATAGATTGGTGGGATATTCTAAAAGCCTCTTGGTGTTTTGATCCCAGTCATGGCAATATTTAGGGTTTGAAACCTCTGGGCGTTTTGGCCTAAGTTGAAATCATTTGGAGCATCTCAGCCTAGGGTTAGTTAAAACCAGTGTTGTGTGTGCAAGTGGTTTGGGACTTACATTCTGTGTAAGTCCCAAATCGTGTAAATTTCTTTTATGTGATGTAAAATATTGTAAGTGTAAAAATAAATATAATTATATGATTTTACGTGGGTATGTAAAACAATGTAAGGGTAACAAAAATACACTTATATAGTTTTACATGGTTGTATAAAACAGTGTAAGTGTAAAATCATGTAAGAATTTTTTTAGGAAATATATATAATTATATGATTTACGTGGCTATGTAAAAACAATTGAAGTGTAAATCAAACACACCTATATGGTTTTACATGAATTTGTAAAACAGTGTAAGTGTAAAATCATGTGAGAAATTTTTTAGGGAAGGGGGGATTCCATAATGTTTTTGGTGATAAGCCAACCAAATGGTCCATTACAAAAAATATGCACCTACAAATAATTAATATGGATTTGCAAGAGAGTATGGTCATTAAAGGTAAAATAGTGGAAATATTTGTAAAACAAGAAAACATAACATCAGAGCCCTAAGTTTGGTCATAAATAAGGTTTTTTAAAAAAAAAACTTGAAAAGAATACATATACATTTGAAGGGGGTGAAAATTAGAAAATCATCAATTTTTGAGATAAATTGAATTTCAGGGTGCCTTTCCTTTTTCTTGAGCGCCTCCATTCCTGCTACATATATTTTCATTACTCCTACCTATACAACTATTATAATTGTTCTTGAACATTGTTTATTAAATGTTGAGTTTCAGCATTTCATTCCCAGATTTAATAAAAATTTCTTACTTTATGGATACACTAAAAAAGAGGTTTGAGAGTAAAAGGAGGCCCAAAGACCGGATGACTTTATGAATTCCTCACCACCCCCCACCACCCCCAAACATTTACACTGGGCATGTAAGTGTATTTGACAAATATTTACACTGCCCTCGTGTAAGGGTAAAAAGTTATATACACACACACAACAACATTATAAGTGTAAAAAGTTCAGTCAGGTGAGTGTAAATGATTTACACTTACATGAGATTTACAAGCCGTATATAGGGCCATTGACACTTACATACACAACATTGATTAAAACCTTTCTTAGCATCTTGACTTAGCACTTTGGCCTGGCTCTAGTGTTGTGTCACATCTAGCTCCTTTTGTATTCCATAGCCACCCTTTGGATACAAAACGAGGTCTCTGACGTTTAGAAGATCCTAGATGGCGTTAGTCTTGGCTTTCTTCCCTGCTCTTCAATCAACCACAACAGTTCTAAGTCCGATTTACAGCTAAGAGCTACAATTAGGTCAGGAGTGACAGTTTTCCCCAAATTAGGGTTCATGTTGCGAAGTGCTCTAAATGGAAGGGTGAGAAATGGGAATTGTAAAGCAATTTCAAGTCCCTGCAAGGATCCACCGACAAATGGTATTCTCAGCAGCTCCCAGACGCATCTCTCAGAAATGTAGCAAAAGTCTAGTGAGAGCACAAGATGTAGTGTCTTACAAAAATCATACACCATGTGTAGTAAGACAAGTCCATCTGCACTCGATCGACATCTCAAAAGAACTGGAGATGTGCTCCATATACTTACCGCCAAAAACACAAGCTAAAAGTTTCATTGATCAGAAGGTGAAAGAAAAAAAATAGCCGCCGAAACAATCGTGCGTTTTAGACGACCATCGAAAACGTAGCCGGTTGGCACTGGATACGGATCCCAAACCAAGCAATCTATCACGTATGAAGATCAACATGGAGAAAACTTGATTAAAAAAGAGTGGGCCTTTACTCAGGTGCGTGCCTCTGAAACCCTATAAACAAAGCCCTGTCTTGCTTACATTGCACATATTAGGATGTGGGTTCTTTGCATGTCTGCATGCCTTTGACCCCCCTTGAAAACACCACTTTTGAGAACATGCACGTCCTAGAAATTATGACAATATGTAAATGATTTCCCTCTGTGTATGTACATTATGGTGAGTTTGGGAACTCTAGGCCTGCTAATACACAGCTTGCCAAAAAAATTAGTTAGAGCATCATGATATAGAAACCAGAGGTGGAAGAACTGGATATACCAATAACATGAATACACACCTCTGTCATGGCACACACAGAGTAGAAATGACTGTCAAGGCAATTGAGACAAGTGAAATAGTTTTCAATCTAACAATACACAGATCCCTTGCAATCAGTTGTGCAATCCACAGCTCAACATTTTGAGCTCTGTCAAAAAAAGTCGACACAGCATACATTCCCAGGATCTCACATCAACTTCACAATCTTGACCATCTAGATATGAACATCCAACTTCTGAGTTGCACCATGGAAAGATATTCACACAGCTGAGAGTCATGTCTACCCCAGTAAGAGACCTCAGAAAAGGAACACATATGCAATGCAGACACAACTGCCTAATCAATTCTCTCTATGCCATATATGTAACCTCCCACAGCATCATGTTCCCTACAGCCATCAAAAGTTCACCAAATCTTCTGATGCAACTTCTCCATCTGCAAACTTACTCCATACTGGAGTCCAGCAAGTCTCTCAGCTCTAACACCTCCTAGCATTGCTACCACACACTACTGCTTAATTGCCTCTTCACTGCCTTGCCAGAGGAAAAGAAAAACCTTCAAATTTTTCCTTTGGATTCCATTTTATGTCTCCTGCTGGGTATTGTAATTTTGTTACTAGAGTGGTGCAAATCTACAAAGGGGAACCTATGGATCTTTCATGCCTCGTGCTTTGCTAGCACAATCATGTAAAAAACCATCTACTTGTTTGTGTAGAGAATTGAAGATTATATTGTTGGTGGCAGGAATTATTTTTGCATGTGTTGGTCCCAGTAACTGTTACTTTTGTCTCCACCACCCTCAAATTTGCAAATTTTTGTTTAGAGCATGACAGGGGAAGTCAGTTCATGCACATCTCATGCAAAACTGGGGTTTCTACATGGGATGGCCATCACGAGTACATGGGCTTGCAGTTCCATAGGCATGCAGAAATGGCCATCTAAGGCTTGATGTATACAACATCTTTCAAACCACACATCTTCTATGCAAGTGATTCCTAACAATATGGGGGAAAGATTTGCCTACTTTTGTAACTTACAAAAGTCACCACTCTCAAAATACTGAACTTGCTGCCATTGCATTGTCTTATCACATCAGCTTAGGTGTTCCCAATTCTCAGCATGGACATCTGAAAATACTAGGCATAATCAACGTATAGTCCAAGGAACAGGCCTGAATGCAAACTTCTGTTGTAGAACAAATTACTATTGGAGGTAATAAAATTCAAGATGTTGAAGCCATGCCAGAGAAGATACATATCCCACTACCTCAGGGCTACACCAGGCACCTGACAACTCCCTAGGGTTGAAAGTTGACCTCCTAGTATGCTTCCTGGGTTCTAGGATTTATTGTAAAATGCTGAAACAGTAATTCACATGCTTCTGTTTTTGCTCATCACATGAAGTTCCATACACAACTCTGTTTTGTAAATACTCTCATAAGACTTGTTCTCCATAGTTTGGTGACTTCAGAGGTGGCTAGCATGTGAGATCATGCAAACAATGGCTTTACTTCAGCAATGAGCTCATTGGCAGCTATAAACTCCTCAGTTTCTGGGCTGACTGCATCATTTTCTGCCTCCACCTGTCATCACAATTTGCATGGTAAACACTTTAAGCCACAAGTGACCAGGAATATGCACAATACAAGTGATGGGCATCATCAACAGGCCAGGAAATACACTTCATTGGTGTTCAGGCTATGCTGCCTACATCTGCCTCTCATAAAATATGGCAAGCACCTTGGGTTTTTTTCCTGCAATGCTTGTACTTGCATATTTCAAAGCTGAAATTGTAGAGTTTTAGTCAAAATGGTCAATACCTATCCAGAACAGCACCCCCTACGATCTAAAAGTCCATACAACGGACTGGTTCTAAGTCACAACCCCATAAGTCCAAGTCTGGTATGAAAGTCAAAACATGTTTCAAATTTATCAACTTCTATATTTGTTAACACATGAGTGTGAAGAGTTTCACCACAGCTGCTTGCAGAGTTGTAAAAGCTCCTTCCAACCGCTTTCTACAGTCTGGAATCATCATGCGTGACTCTGCCAGCACATTTTCCTGAAAAAACTCCATTGCTAATACAATCATGAGAAATGTATCCATGAGATTGTAGAGAAACCTCCATAATAACACTTGAAGGTACCTGTAGTTTCAGTTCCAGCAAAACCAAATGAATACAACCAGACTGAGTGTGGTCATAACCTTGTCTGTGTCACTTTAAAAGTGTCAGACCATCACCTTCATCATGACTGGCAGTGACTAACTGCCACTACCCCTGACTGACTTCCCAATTGTGGTTGTACCTAAGTATATGATAATCTGCTGAAATTTGAAGTTTAACAATCGCACAAAAACCTACACCCTGAATTTCAGTGGCATTTCCAGAAGCAACAAGAAGATTCAGTCATAATAACAGCTAGCACTCAAGAGACATAGCTAATAAAAAACTCATTTAAACTGCAACATGTTTGTAACAGTAAGCTCCATTAATTTTAGCTTGCCCCTGTAGAAGCAAAGCATCTAGACCTTAGGTATAGAGAGGCCTACATAAAGGGTAGTCTGGCATGAAATAATCTACACTGCAACCAGTCTCTTGGTTTCAAATCAAACTCTTTGCAAAGCATTTGAAGCACTGCTGAATAAACACAAGGCAGAACAACTGTCTAATCTTGACTTCTGCACTCTAGCATACATTGTCATGGACATCCCTATGAATCTTGGGGGAAAGGTGGGACTACAACATTACCCTAGTTACTAAAGAAATCTCAAACAAGCTATGTGTCTGCAAGAATATTGAGAACTCAACCAACCTGGATATAAATGGTAAGATGACCTAATGATGTGCAACATTTCACTCCAGACATCAAGAGACTTCAATAGCAAACTGCAGTGCAGGAAGAGAAGAGAAAACACCAAATAAAATGGACAGACTAGAACTGAAAAGCAGAGAAGACAATATCAACAGTTTCTAACATGTTCAACAACCATTGACAGCAACATGTATGGTAGTACTATTAAAATATCTCTGCTTTGTCAGTTACCAGCAATGGGTCTAAGCTAATGTCAAAGACAACTGATGGACAGAGTATCTGTCACAAAGCTGAATGTGGGACAAAGACTCAGCCACAAAGATATGGAAACTCAGAAAGAAAATCAAGAAGAAAGAGAACACAAGTAGAGAAAGGACCCAAAAAAAAGAGAGCAAAAAAGGTAAAGAGGACAAGAAGAGACAACAAACACCAGAAGTTTTAAGAATATGACTTGGACACAGTGAAGGTCCCCACTTAAAAGCAAAAAGCCCTTGAAAGAATCAGTTTGGAGATTCAAAAGGCTCAAGCACCAAACACAATTCTCTCTTCACTAAGTGGTCCTTAAGTTCATGTTTAACGCATGCTTTGATGATTAAGCTTTGTTCTTCAGAAGATCATCATTTGAGCTACAAAGCTCAATAACCTTAGAAAATCAAATTTAGCAGTGTCTGAAATATTAAGATCTTTAAACAATAGCAGAAGAAATATCTCATTTACATGCTCCACTGCAGGTTCATATCACAATTTCAAGCTATTCAAATGTAATACTGCAATGCTGTGAAATTGATTACTTGTAAGTGCATGCCAACTCCATTTTGTGTATAAGGAAATAACAGAATGATGGACATAGGGTGCTTGTGGTTATGGACCCATGTCCCAGTTTGGCGGAAGACAGCCAGAGAGTTGGGGTGGGAGTGTCGATAGTAAGATTGGTGGCCACAAGGCACTCACTCCAGTTGTCGGAATTACCTTAGTTACTCAGGTGATTCCAATCCTCCTCCAAAAGTCTTTTGATTGTGCACCATTTAAGCATTAATTTATTGCAGCAAATCTTGGGCATTAGAAATGCACAGAGACACAGCAAGGATAGAGAGAACCTGTTGCTTGATGTCAAAGGCATCTGCATTTGACTCCTTCATGGATATAGTTTTGGCAGATTCCTGCTCAACTTCAGTCACATAAGAATGAAGCTCCTTCAGGGTTCGTCGGCAGATTCCTGTCTTGATCTTAAGATTTCTTAGAGTCGCCATTTTCCTTGATCTGACGTTTGTCAAACTCTCTTTCTCCTCTCTGTTTCTTCTACATCAGCCAGATATGCATCAAGTAACAAATGCTCAGTAATGCTTATTACTTATCACTTCCATTACTCTCTCTCTACTCCTGAACCGAAACCAAAAAGAACACAAACCAAGGTTCACATCTCTATTTATTTTTCCTACATATCCATATCCATATCACACATGCAAAACATCAAGAGAGTTCGTTCATTGTCTTCAGAAGTGAAGGTATGGCTTTGACTGACGGAGGACCCCAATAAACAATGTTGATAAAGCAATCCTTGGCTTAGAGACCTAGTGAAAACTTGGAGTAACCGAATTTCGGTTGCCTGGGGCGGCAGCAAAGCTGAAAGAAATCGAAGAGAGATAAGAGGAAGAGGGCAACCCAAGCACCGGCAAATAATCAATTTGAGAGAAAAGCGATGGCAACTTTTACCAGACGACGAGATGATTCGAGAAGCGGGGGGCGTGCAATCGGGGCCCAAGAAAGCTCGTCGACGCAATGACAGGCTCCGGACTCTCTCTCTCTCTCTCGACTCGAACTGGACTCATCCGGGGCGGGTGGGTTTCGAGATTCGACCTAACCTCCTGCTGCTGCGTCATGGGCCAAGCCACCTTGGCACCCGAAGGGTAATTCCACCGGTGCTCAGTATGTGACTCTCCATTTGAAAAGTAGATGGAGAAAAGTCAAGACATGCCCGTTTCGCCCAAAATTTCCTGAGGCTGGTGAAGGCATAGCAAAGCCTAACAGAGAAGAAGAGTGTAATAAATGTGATATGATTGCTGCTCCCCATTTCTGCTTGGCCAATCATAATGGTTCTTGGAGGTGGTTTCCAATCTTATATATAAATTCACTACGTCTATGCGTCTGTCTGACACTACAATTTTACATTTTAATTCACCGGCAGAACCGGCCTAACATTTGGTAGGTAGGTAGGTCGTAGTGCTGGTGGTGTAGAGCTCATTTTAGGGTTTTGTCACAGCGCTTGTTCCAGAGAAAGGCGGACGGAGAGAGGGAGAAAGTGTAGTGCATGTGAGAGAATCACGAACACGCAACAAAGGCAGGGATGCACAGCTGTCGCAGCCGCAACGCCCGGAATTCCATCGTCGTGCTCCGACACCGGATTTCATCCACCTAGTCTCATTCACCCGGTCCACTCCTCGGTCTCATCCACCCGTGCTTGGGTCGCAGAGCCTACTGAATCCATAGGATCATCCTAGGTACCTACCACCCTACCCTATAGACCGGACCAGACCGGGCCCTGGAGGCTATCGGCGTGTCTCTCGAGAACGACGCCCGAGCCCGATTACCCCGACCTTGCTTGCACTTCCCGTGTTGGAGTTTGTCTCTGGTGACAAACAGGTGGGTGCCCGTGACCTTCGACCCCCGGTTTCTTTAAACTTGGTTCATGAATTAGTTTTTTTCTATTTTCTTTTTCACCTGTTTGTCACCAGAGATAGACAGACTCCAACATGGGAAGTGCAAGTGAGGCCGGGGTAATCGGGCCCAGGCGCCGTTCTCGGGAGACGCACCGATAGCCTCCAGGGCCCGGTTTAGTCCGGTCTATAGGGTAGGGTGGTAGGTACCTAGGATGATCCCGTGGATTCAATAGGCTCTGCAACCCAAGCACGGGTCAGTAGACCGGGTAGATGAGACCGAGGAGTGGACCGGGTGAATGAGACTAGGTGGATGAAACTCGGTGTCGGAGCACGACGATGGAGCTTCGGGCGCTGCAGCTGCGACAGTTGTGCATCCCTGCCTTTGTTGCATCTTCGTGATTCTCTCACATGCATCGCGCTCTCTCCCTCTCTCCGTCCGCCCTTCTCTGGAACAAGTGCTGTGGCAAAACCCTAAAATGAACTCTACACCACCAGCACTACGACCTACCTACCTACCAAATGTTAGGCCGGTTCTGTCGGTGAATTAAAATATAAAATTGTCGTGTCAGACAGACAGACGCACAGACGTAATATTAATTCAGTAAGTCTATCCGTCTGTCGAGGTCCTAAAACCCAGATCACTTTTAATAAAACTGTCCCCTCAACTCGAGGGCCCAAAAACTATTCAGGACCTTGAGTTCTTATTTCTTACTTTTAGGTCAATTTTCGCGCAACAACTGCCGTCGTCGATGGGGAAGATATTTTTGGGATTTGGAAGGTGGGTGAGGAGATTTGGGTGCACTTTTTTTGGGCTAAAGGTTTAGAAGGGTCATGATTTTTATTTTTTTCGTGGAGGGGGGGAGGGGGTGGGGGTTCTAAGGGTCTTAATAGGTGGAAGTGAACCGGAGTGAGAAATGCGAAGGACCGGGTTGGGGGGATCGACGAGGTGCATTATGCACCGGGTTCACAGTAGAAAGACAGACCTTCATTTGTCATGGAATCCATCATTGTCATGAATTTCTTGATTTTTGCTTGGCACTCATTCTCCCGGCCTTTTGGCATCAACTCTTGACTGAAACCAGGAATCATTGACATAACCTGCACATCCCACCTCCCCCAGTCACAAACTCGCAATTGTCTCCCACCCAATCTACAAATATGCCCTTAAAACAGTACATCGAGCACACATTTACAGCATATCAATCATTTGCCTCTGTACCTGACTGAGGGGTCCCATATTTTGAATGTTCTGAAATTGCTCATACATGATACGCAGTGTGAAGTTGCCCTCAGTTAGTTTCTGCAAAAGCTCTGGTTGTTGATCCATTGGCACCACTTCATGTATCTTATCCATGAAGCCTGACCAATCCCCCATACCTGGTCACCATTGCACCTCTAAGCATCAGAATTTGACACACATCACAAGCACGTGTGAGTATGCACTATGTCTCACAATTGAAAACAACATATCTCATTGTAGTGCAGCATGTAACACAAAGGAAAAACTTGCCATCAAGGAAAGCAGAAAGGGTTATACTCCAGAGAGGACACAACTCCCCTAACAAACGGCTCACAAAGGGCTTTGTTTCAAAAGCCTCAAACTCATCCATGTGCTCACCAGTTCCAATGAAAATAACTGGACTCTTTGTTGCAGCAACACTGCATCCAACATCACAATTGTAACCTCAAATGCTTTAGCTTCTTTAGGGTAGCGGCAAAATGCAAATGTCATTGACCTTTGCATAAAAGCAGAAGAGAGATAAACATCCAGAAATGTACTGCTCAAGATTTGCCTGATGTAGCATTATGGTTTATTGTGGACAGAGCAGAGAGGGAGAGAGGAGTAGGGGGACAGACGCGCTGAGGGCACCGCCTCCCTTGGCATGGCCATCCATCTTAGTGACTATAACTGCTCCCACAGCCACACTTTGCTTGAAGGCCTGCGCTTGGTCAAAGCTGCTTGCCCAATACTGCTGTCCATCACAAATATCACCAAATCCAGATTCTGCATCCAAGTGAACCAGGACCATGTTAATCCCAACAATGGACCAAGTCTCCCAGCTCTAGTCCATATCTTGCTTTTTACTATAATTGGTACATCCTCCCAATCCAAGATTGGCAGAAGTTCAAAATGAAGGACTGTCTTCTGTAAACTGCAAAGAGCACTTTGAAAATTACCCGGATCCTAGGAAGGAAGAACTGCATTTCAGATAGCAGGGACTTAAGAAGGGAGGTGATAACCATCCAAACAACAACAGTTCCATTATCCTTGAGAGCTATAACAGATGCTGTGAGGACAAGTCTGAGAGGGAGGCACATA
>Ga0209208_10000743_pt1 | contig 43949 bp, 37 predicted proteins | sample S1TSphfallax_3_FD_187694 | JGI IMG/M metagenome (GOLD analysis project Ga0209208, IMG submission 187694) | Host-associated microbial communities from peat moss isolated from Minnesota, USA - S1T2_Fd - Sphagnum fallax MG (SPAdes) (version 2) | ecosystem: Host-associated > Plants > Peat moss >...
AGTCACGATTCTGCAGGGGTGTGCCAGACCCCAAGATTCGCATCTATGATGTGGGCATGAAGAAGAAGGGAGTGGACGAATTCCCCTTTTGTGTGCACTTGGTCAGTTGGGAGAAGGAGAATGTGTCCAGCGAGGCGCTGGAAGCTGCTCGCATTGCCTGCAACAAGTACATGACTAAGTTTGCTGGCAAGGATGCATTCCACCTCCGGGTGCGAGTACATCCTTTCCATGTGCTCCGCATAAACAAGATGCTTTCATGTGCTGGGGCTGATAGGCTTCAGACAGGAATGAGGGGAGCTTTTGGAAAGCCACAAGGTGTCTGTGCTCGAGTTGCCATCGGGCAGGTGTTGTTGTCTGTGCGCTGCAAGGATAACAATGGAATCCATGCTCAAGAAGCTCTCCGCAGAGCCAAATTCAAATTCCCTGGTCGCCAGAAGATCATCCTTAGCAGGAAATGGTATGTAACCAGGCCCATCTTAGTAGAGCACTTCAATAATATGTGTGTGAGTCAACTGACTCATGCAGGAATCTTTTGAAAGATTAACAGGAGTGCTTAGCAGTTTCTCTACAAGGTATGCACTTGGAATCTATGAAGTATCCATTAGCTTCCTGTTAGTATGAAGTATGGGCATATGGTCTATGTTGTCTGCTTTTCTTTTTCTGTTGTAATTTTGTAGGATCACTGTTAGATGTGGCATAGTTGTAAGCTTCAGCACCATACTGTTGAATAGAATATTTCCTGCCACTGAGTATATGCTTCCTCAAAATCCTGTTGCAGGGGGTTCACAAAGATCTTGAGGACAGACTATGTCAAGTGGAAGGAAGAAAACCGTCTTCAGCATGATGGTGTGAATGCAGTGGTATGTGTCTCTTTCATACCAGTTTTGCGGTGTTTCAGGATGCAGTCAACACCTTTATCCTGTTGTGTTGCTAGTTTTGTATCTTCCCTGTGCTTGACTGCTGTAACAAGTGAGACTGTCACTTTTGTTCACTTTCTGTCACTTTTTGTTTCTTCCTTGTAATTTGTCCTTTCTGTGCCTGTTCCTTCTTCTTGGTTGTACAAGTGCTTATCTAGAAGTTTTTCTTTGACTTTTAAGGAAAAGTTTTAGCTGTGTTCTGGCTTTCGTAATCATGAGTATGAAGATTTCTTGATACTCATGAGACTATTGTTGTATCATTTGTTTGTCACAGCTTCTTGGATGCCATGGGCGACTGTCAAACCGAACACCAGGGAGAGCTTTTGTAGATGCTGCTGTGTCCTCTGCCTAAGGGTAGAGCCAGCAAAATGCTGGAACATTTAATTTTGAGCAATGATATTGGATTCATTGTATGCACCCGATGCATGGAAATTCAATGTTTGTGATTATTTGAGGATGGAATCAAGTTGTCACATATAATCAAAACTTTTTGTGTACATCCATGGGTCAGTTCATGAATGGGGGTGAATTGTTGAATTGAAAAATCAAAGGACAAACACATAATAGACATGCACTATGTATTTTACAGGAACATAATGCATTGGAAACAGGACTTTAGAGATAGCTTTGCAAACAGGATGCTCAAATCCAAGTTGTTTGGCTAGAGTTCAAGCACCTCTTTGACGTGTGGTTGTCACACTAGCACACTTTTGTATGATTACTCACAACATCAGATCCGTATGGTCAAGTCATAGTCATGAGCTGCCTCTTTTCAGTTGTTGAGTCTTCATCTTGTGTCTGGAAACATAAGAGAAACCTACTGTACTGATGGTTGTATGATGGTCTGCCCAAACCTTTGGGTGGATCAACTATAGACCTGTCAGACACCCCAGACACACTGAAAACATTCTGCTGGTGCTTAATGCTTGAGTCAAGCACATTGTCCTCCCAATCTGCACCTTGCGAGTTCTTCTTGCCATCAATACCCTACCTTGAGCCTCCAATTTGCACCATTTATTTCATATTGTACATAATGTAATTAAATGATTTAGTGCCTTGGGTTATTTTCTAACTTAAAATGGATCAAAGGAAGATTTATGGTTAAATAAATATGCCAAACAATTATCACTTTTGCAAAATATTTTTTTATATTAATTAAATTCAAGGTTAGGTTAATTTAAGAAAGATGAATCATGAACTCATATATATTGACCAAGTGAAACTCATTCCTTCTCTCTTTTGAAAAGGAGTGGAGACATCTTTCAATTTGGAGATATTCAAATCAAAAGGTAAGAAAGGGGTTAGTAAATAATTAATTAATTCATTTGCTCATTTAAATCCTTAAATTTTTTAACTTTGATTTTTAATTCATAAACATATCATGTAGTTTATCACTATAGTGGTTTACGGTTTTTAATTTATTTGTTTAAGGTTTTGTGTGGATTTATTTGGACATTTAGTTTGACTTAGCATTCGAAAGCTTTGCAAGGAGAGTGTCATCACCTTATACCATCAAATTCAAAGGTTTTCTTTTTTCTTTTTCTTTTTCTTTTTCTTTTTCTTTTTTTCATGTTCATGTGTGGCCCTAATTTAATTACAATTCAATAGTTTTCCTCAATTATATCAACAAAAATATAACTTACATTTTATTGATGATTGGAAAATTGTATTAAATTAACAAATGTTTAATCATAGTTCAAATAATTTGTATGTAGTTATTAATTTTGAGCTGCATGGGTTCCATGTACAATGTAGGTTTTAGTTAAGCATGCGAGTATTGTATGATCAAATACTAAAGACTAATTGCCAATTTTAGGGGTTCATGCAAATATTGTAAGGTTAGTTCCCATGAAAAATGTGAATTTTAGGTTGGCATACATGTATTACAAGGTTGAATCCTAGGTCCAATGTGTATTTTAGTTTGGCATGTAGGTATTCCAAGGTTGGGTCTTAGGTCCAATGTGTGTTTTGAAGTTGACATGTAAGTATTGCAAGTTTGGGTCCTAGGTGCAATTTATGTTATAAGGTTGACATGCAAGTATTGCAAGGTTAAATCCTAGGTTTAGTGTGCATTTTAGTTTGGCATGTAATCACTATTGCAAGGTTGGGTATTAGGTCTTGTGTGTATTTAAGATGTGTCGTAGTTATTATTCTGACATGCAAATATTCATTAGTGTATTCCATTAATTCCATTGCTCCTTTGGAAGGAACACTTGTTCATTTACATCGCACAATGCAAGAAAATCATTGAAGAATGCACACAAGGAGGGGTTACATTTGTGGCCTTGTCACCTCATTCATGAAAGTTGTGGCATTATAAATTTGAAACATTCACTTCACAAATGCGAATGAATCATTGCCCCTAAAAATGTCATTACATCGTGTAGTTGACAATTTAGGGTATTCGGGCCATAAGTTGAAAGATTGGGACAAAACAATGTTCACACACAAATTTTCGCAAAAGAAGATCTCACAAATAAATATTATTTTTTGCAACCAATAGGCATCATATTCCTTTAAATTGTTTGTTTTTTCATTTATACTTAACGTTTTGCATTACTATTGTGTACCAAATGTTAATCATATTATTTTTTACTTAACAATCCAATCTATGGTATGTGCTTTATGTTAACATAAACCATGCAATGTCATATAAAAGTTTAGCTAATAGATAATATATGTTGTGGGCATTGTAGTTTATGTATAATCATTAAGAATACATAAACAATACCTAATAATTTTAAGCATTGTATACATTGGGAAGGTCTTTAATGAAATTTTGGAAGTTTGGATTCAAATATTGCTCATCAACAAGTGAATTTGGGAAGTTCAAATGTAGGTATTGCATTTATGCAATGTAGATTCAAAGGGATTATCGAAGTATTGTGGTTACTTCATATGGATAAAAAAGAAATAATGTAGGTATTGTAGTTAAAGTAATTTTTTCAATGTGTGTTAAAAACACTACATTCAAATATTGTGATTAACATAAGGTGGGTAAAAATTCATGATGGGTAAGGTCCATTTGGGTTTAGGTTCAATTCTCCCTTGGAGATGTATCTTCTAGTCAAAAAAATTACTTTTCTTTGTCCATGGATGCCTTATTTTATATTTTGATTTCTTGTTTATATTATTTGGTTGCCAACTTTTGATTTGTAGTACCATTTTTTCATCATTAAAATTCACATAAAAGATAATCTTGTAACTATGAGGACTTAACCAAATAATACAAACCATAGCCACATTTTTACTAGAATTTGATGGGGTGGATTAATTTTTGAATTTTCAATATGAGAAGGTGACATTTGTCAATCATAGACCAATAAGACCCAACCACTAAGGCTAACTTCACAATTCCTTTAAAAAATCTGCAATGTGTTTTTCTTAAATGCTTTCATTAATATATATTTGACATTGTCACATATTAGAGAAAATTAAAATCTTATGCTTCTACTTTAAACCAAACAAATATCCTTGCTTGAGATTCTTGTTTGACCATTTAAGTATTCCAAAGGTAACATCCTCAAAGTAATATAATTTAAAAATATTATTTAAACAAACAATATATAATATTGAGATAATGGTATTTGAAAACAACATAACCTTTGGAATGAATAGGGCTTTTTTCTTGGACTTCACACATGCACATCTAAACCCCCACTTTTGCCCATAAACAAGAAGTCAAGGGTAAAAACAATGCATCATTTTTTAAACATATGTTGGTAATTTTAGCTTCTTCCAATTTAGGTAAGTGTAGTAGGGGTAAATATTGATTTTTTAAAACCTTTTTTTTAATACGAGGGGTAAATATTATAACCCATTTTTACGATATTAGGGTGTAATTGTTTTTACAATATAATTAAATTTACGATTTTGTTTATTTTTTGGGTTTTAACATTTTGAGCATTTTGGTTTTTTGGGCTTTTAATATTTTGTGTTTTATAGATTTGTGATTGTAAAACTTGCAACAAGTTTTCATTATTCATATTTGAATTTCATAGTTGGTGTTTGAAATGAATTCAATGACAAATGACATTTGTATTTTTGTTTTTTGATCATGTCAAAATTTTGAAAGTTAATTGTCAAATGAGGAATTTACTCTTGGAATTTGAAGTACCATTCATCTTCCATGTAATGCTGATTATTTCTCTTCTTTTTTCTGACCAAGAAATTAAACCACATTAAATGTGGTGGAAAGAACATAAACAATCTACACATTTAGACTTGGTATAAATAGTTGTTTGTCACACCAATTTGGAAATAAGAGATAAAAAATATTTATTTGCATATCATATGACTTATGGAACATTTTATGTATTTGGTAAAGGAATTGGAACATTTTGTTAAATCTAAAGCTATTATGTTTGTTACATCATTATTAGAACCTATAAAAGCTATTGGGTTCATGTTATATTGATTTGTACATGGCATTAGTGCAAATATTATTGCTATTATATTCAATGTTGGAGCTTCTTTATGTGGAAGTATGTTGACATTGTTGTTGATGTTTTAATTTTTAAGGATACATTGTTTAGTTGATATATTTTTCTATACTTCATGGTTTGTGCTTCCTTAAGATCATGGACAAATTTTTTTTATGCCTGTGGCCCATTCAACGTTTGTGGCACCAATAATGGGTCATATATTCCTCTTTCCCAAAAGCCAAATAAATGGGCTATTATAGTGCATGCATATAATTATTATAAACAAAAAAGTTGCAATTAAATTGTTTTACAAGCAATTTGTGACATGGATAAATTGTTTTGGAATGTATTTGTTTGGTTCCAAATGAAATGATGGATGCAGGTCAATTTAAGGTGTCTTCTATTTATCAATAATTTTGAACATAATCAATTTGAAAGAAATTGATTGCAATCATTGAAGGTTTGGAAACTAAACCTTATTTACTTGGAGATGTAGGTTATGCAAGTTGCGATTACATTTTGTGTAATTTCAAGCCAATTGGTGGAAATATGGATAAAATAAGGTTTGATTGACAAATGAATGTTGATAGGGTTAAAATTGAAAATGCTTTTGGGATTCTTAAAAACAAGTGGAGGATTTTGCATTAAATCAATGCACATGTTGATCAAGCTCCCAAAATTGTTGTGGCTTGTTGTTTCTTTCATAAGTATTGTTAATCATCAATACCTTTGCCCTTAAGGGGTCCTAAAATAATTTTTTTTAATGGCATAAGGGGGCAAATGATGTTTATCCATGAAGGTTGAATAGCCTTGCAACATGGATAAATGATGGGTGCTACACTTTTCACAAACTAAATGATTTTTTGACCCAACCCAATTTGATGTTCATCATAACGATTTTTCTAATAAATTGTGATAATTTTTTGCAGATCAATTTAATAAGTTTTTTTTGAACATGGATGTATCATTTTGATTATTATTATTATTATAATAGTCTAATTTCAAACCATAGGTGTGTAAGGAGGGCTTTTGAATCATGCAATAGCAATTTTTAAAAAACAATCACCTGTGTAATAAGATGAGAAGGATGCCAAAAATCCCCCATAAAATTCATTTAAAATATACATGCATCAATTTTGTTGATTTAATTGGATTTGTTTGATATTTGTACCATAGGTGCATGAGGAGGGCTTTCAAGTCATAAAAAATTTAAAACTAAAAAAAAATCAAAATAAATAAAAATATAAAAATTTATTCACCTATGTGATTAGATAAAATAATGTCAAAAATTCCCCATAAATTTTTTTTTGCATATACTTGTATCAATTTTGATGATTTTATTACATTGGTCTAATATTTGGACCATAGGTGCAAAAGGCTTTTGAATCATGAAATTTGAAAAAATGAAAAAAATGAAAAACCAAAAAGTTATTTGCTTATGTAATTAGATGAAAAGAATGTAAAAATTCCCATAAAATTTGCTTTGGGTTTATGTGCATCAAGTTTTCTAATTTTGTTAGTTTTTTTGGATTTTTAGACCATATATGTGTAAGGAGAGCTTTTGAGTCTCACAATTTGAAAAAGAGAAAAAAATTCACCTTTGTAATTAAATGAAAAAATGTCAAAATTTACCCATAAAATCCATTTTAGATATTTGTGAATCATTTTTGCTGATTTTATTACATTGGTCTAATATTTGGACCATAGGTGTGCAAGGAAGGCTTCTAATTCATACAATTTGAAAACCAAAAAAAAATTCATTTTGGAACTTTGAATAAAATGATGAAATGAAGGAATTTTAAAAAGTGAATGTATTGCTTTTTTATACAAAATTACATGCTTACAAATATTTGAATCACTTAGAAGCATGTAGAGTATCACTAACATTATGGCAACTATCAATTGAGTTGTTTGAACTTGTGACCATAATTCTAATTCAAGTTTTGAACTTGGAAGCTCAAATTCCATTTGCTCGATGATCAATTTTTCATTGGATTCAATAAGCAAAGTTGTCATTCTTTCCTTGGATTATAGTTTGTGTCTTTCAACATTAATGGAACATTTTGCAAATTTGATCATGTTTTCCACCAAGTAGTTTGCATTTCCAATCAATGCCCACTTGTGAAATACTACTTACTAAACACCATGAGCAACTTGTAAGAAACATTGTTTGGGGTAAGAGGAGAAATATTTGTACCTTCTTTTGGTGTAGTAACATTCAAGAAGTGGCACATCTCTTCCCTTTTCATCATTTGATAGAGAAGGTGTGAATGTTTGAATTTTTGAAATTATCGTGTTTGTTCTTTTCAATAACTTTTATAGAACTTTGATTGACCTTTTCCTTTGGTAGAACCCTCCATGATACTCGTCATGTGTTCAAACTATGGCCATGTTGATTTGCTACATCTAGTTGTTTTTTTCACAAAATTTTTTAATGTTGATATTCACTTTTCTTTTTTTCAATTAATTTTTTTTTTGTTCTTCTTTGTGACAACATTCATCCAACAATCAACAATGGTGTTTAGTGCAAATGTGTGTCCAATGTTTGAATGATAAACAAAATTTGTCAAGACATCTCCACTCTTCTTCATACAAATTAAAGATGTTAACAAAAATAACATCACTCCATTTCATTTCCTTCAAACATTTGTTTCATCATCACCAATTTAATTTCTTTTTTGACATTGTTTTACAATTGATAATTGCACCAATGGAGGTGCAACAACTATGAATGTCTCTAGACATGCGGTGGAAACTACTAAGCGAAGATCCTTCCACTAATGGAAGAATTATGATAGTTGACATTTCATCTTCCATTAGGAAATGTGTCGACATGTAAGGTCTTCCATCATCCATGATTCTACAAAAGAAAATCACATATGAAACAAAAATTAAAAAAATTGGTTGAGATTACATTTAGAAAATTGTCTTAATGTATATCTTATATAAAGTTCAATTTAAATACATATCTAACATGTACATGCACAAAAATGATTATATATAAAAAAAATTAAAAAAATTGATTAAGAATCCTAACCTTGATACATATTTTTATATTAGGCATATTTTTATATTTTCCATGATACGAGGACAAATTAAAAAAAAGCTAAAATTCAAAATCATTAAAAAAAATCTTAATGTGTACACATACACAATAAATTAAATTTAAAAAAATTCCAAAATTTGATGAAAATAACTTCAATCTCAAATACATTTCAGTGTGAAAAGTGTTACTCAAGTCCAAGTGTTATAAAACAAAAAATTGAGTGTTTTACACTCTAGAAAGTCTCAATTAGTACTCTACACAGTTGGTAACTTTTTTACTGTGGTAAAATTTTATATTAATAACGTGATTTTACCCCTGTTGATATACTTTTTTTAATCTGGGCCGCAGCTGCAGCGCCTGCTGCAGCCTAGGCTGTCAGCTGCAGCCTTGCGGCTCCACATCCTCGAGGCTTTCTGGGGTTTCGAGTCGATTAGGGTTTTGTCTATTAGGGTTTGGTGCTCCTGGCTTGTGTTTGTTGGGTTTGGGTTTTTGGGGTCGATCTCGGTCGATTTGAGCTTGAATTTCGTGGAGTTTTAGCGTTTGACGGACGTCGAAGAAAGCAGTTATTTGGTTCATAGGCGAGGAAGAGATCGATGGGGTCGGCAGAAGACGATGTCGAAAACGGAGGAAACCAAATTCCGGATAGTGGTGATGAAGAAGGGCCTTTGGTCGGGCCGGGAGCTCCAGTTCCGGTTGTTCGTCACAAACGACCGCTTGAATTTGAGAAGGCGTTCCTCGACTCATTACCAAGTGCTCAAATGTAAGTGCATTACAGTACTGCAATTTTTTTTTCTTTCCTCCTCTTCCACGTTTTGGCATGCGTTTAAACTCTGGTTTCCTCTTTTCTTTGTCTCCGTCGCCATGACTCTCCAAAATTAATGGAAATTCGCAGAGGACAGTGATGATCAATTGAAGAGATTTTGAGCAGCCGCTGTTCATGCTCTTGAACTAATGTCATGAGAAAGGGTTTGTGGGGGTTTTAGGTACGAGAAGAGCTATATGCATCGGGATGTTGTCACCCACGTTGCCGTTTCCAGTGCCGACTTCTTCATGACAGGCAGTTGTGATGGTAAGTTCACTCCTCTTCTTCCTTTGGCTGAACTAGATTTTTTTTTTGAAGAAATAATTTTTGTGGAGCTTTCAGTATTGCTTTTTGCTGAAGCTGATCAAAGACTGTGCCCTGACAAACCTGGCAGGTCATCTCAAGTTTTGGAAGAAGAAGGGTTTGGGCATTGAGTTTGTGAAGCACTTTCGTTCCCATCTTGGTCCCATCAAAGGCCTTGCAGTGAGTCCCTCCTCCTAGTCTTTGTTACTTTCTCACATGTTGTGTCTCTTATCAGCTTCTTGTTCAAAAAAAGAATACAAAACTCTCTGATGGACAAAGAAATGGAACTGCAGGTGAGTCCAGATGGATTGCTGTGTTGTACGATATCAGATGACAACTCTGCTAAGGTTTATGATGTCGTGAATTACGACATGATGTCCATGCTGCGGTTGTCCTTTGTACCGGGTGCAATTGAATGGGTATGCAAGCAGGGGGATGCAAAAGCGAAGCTGGCTATAAGCGAGCTGTCAACTCCAATGGTCCACATCTTTGATGCATGTGCACATAGCAATGAACCATCTGACTCAAAGAAGGTACTTCATTTTCTCTTATCTGTGGGATCTGAAATGGGACAGATAGAATTCTCTCACTCTCTTTTTGTTGCCTGAGCTTTGAACAAGCTGGTTCCATTGTGGCTTTGAAGGTTAATGAACAGAATTGAAAATGAGTTTGCTCTTGCTGAGTTGGGTGGCAGATTTCGTCGGCACCCATACGGGTGATGAAATACAATGCAGCTTGCGATGTTGTTGTGTCTGCAGATGCCAAGGGTTTGATTGAATATTGGTCCCCAAACTCCCTCGAGTTTCCCTCACACTGGTACTTTCCTTTCCATAACCAAATCACTTTTAAAATTGCAAAGAGTTGTTTGAAGCTGGTCTCTCTCATGTTCAAAAATCTGGTCAAATGTTCAATTTTATCAGATGCAAAATATACTCTTTTGTTGATGGAGAGCAGAAGCTCTGAACTGAAGTTGAGTGCAATTTAGTACAGTCATGGGAAATGGAATGAGTAAGGGGTTTTTGAATAGTGTGCAGTTCAAATTCAAGATGGACACAGACCTCTACACATTTGCAAAGGCCCGGACAACTGTTTATTCTCTTGAGGTTTGGCTTGCACTTATTTGTTGTATATTCTGTTGAGTTCTCTGTTCTATGATTGCAAATGTTGTTTTAAGAATGGCACTTGCTCTCAATTAGATGTATGAAATGCAATCTCAAGCAAATACTGGGTGACTGAATGCAGATTAGCACTGATGGCAAGCAATTTGTAACTATGTCACCAGACCGCCGGATTCGTGTGTTCTGGTTTGCAACAGGAAGACTACGTCGCACTTATGATGAGTCACTTGAGGTATAGCCATCCCAGAATTATACTGTGTATGGATCTCTACACATGGGTGACCTTGAAGAATAGTGTTACTCATGGTCTTCATGATTGGAGGAGTGCAGGTAGCACAAGATCTCCAGCGGAGTGATGTGCCTTTGTATAGATTGGATGCCATTGATTTCGGGCGCCGCATAGCTGTTGAGAAAGAGATTGAGAAAACTGACGGCGTTCCTTCACCAAATGCTGTGTTTGATGAAAGCTCAAACTTCTTATTGTATCCTGCCCTCCTTGGCATCAAGGCAAAATTCCTCTGCCTCTTTTTCTGGCAATCGATGTGGTTTTTAGTAAGAATGTAGTACGTACTTCTGGAAATGCCAGTTAATGGAAGAGTGATTAGTTGGACTTTCATATTTCCTTTATCACATTTGTCTTCTTGTAATCTAACAACTGCTTTATACTTGTGCAGGTGGTAAACTTGCATACAAATAAAGTAGCAAGGATTATTGGGAAAGTGGAGAATACAGAACGGTTCTTGAGGATTGCACTGTATCAAGGAGGCTTCAGCAGCAAAAAAGTGAAGAAACTCCCTGCTGTTGCTGCTAATGTAAATGAGCAGCGGGAGCCCCTCTCAGACCCAACACTGCTGTGCTGTGCCTTCAAAAAGCATCGGATCTATCTCTTTAGGTAACAGCCTGGGTGAAAAGACTGTCCTTATATTGATTCAAATAGATCTAGCAATCTTAAGGGTAGATTTGCTTATTCATCCAGGATCTTTAGATCTGCCAGAGTCCTTTTGGTGTTTTCTGAGATTCTTCACTCAACAAAGAACAGCAATATGCTCATTTCACTGAGCAAGTCAGTTATCTCTAATGCCATGGGATGGTGTTGAGCAGTCGAAGAGAGCCTGAGGATGCTGAGGATGCTACAAAAGGGCGTGATGTGTTCAATGAGAAGCCACCCCCTGAAGAGCTTTTGACCATTTCTGAAATTGGCAAAGCAACTACAACATCCTTACCTGAGAATGTGGTATGGAACCATTTTCTGTCTTCAAAATGTTGCCCTAAACTTCCTGCTTGTAAAGGTGCTGTGTATGGGTCTGAAGGTTTTGAAGTTAACTGGATTGTTTTCCAGTTTGTTTGCAAAACTAATTCAGGTTTCTATCTCCAGATTTTGCATACAACTTTGGGAGATATTCATGTGCGCTTGTATCCTGAGGAGTGCCCAAGAACAGTAGAGAATTTCACAACCCACTGCCATAATGGCTACTATGATAACCTTATCTTTCACAGAGTCATCAAGGGCTTCATGGTCCAGACAGGAGATCCTCTAGGTGATGGCACTGGAGGGCAGTCTGTTTGGGGTGGTGAATTTGAGGACGAGTTTCACAAAAGGTAATTTCCTCATTTCCATATTTGCCTATTGCAACATCAAAAAAGATATATGAATGATATCATCCATGGTCTTATGTGTGGTCTCGTCTTTTAGTGACAGGATTGGGATGTGTTTGTTGTTGCAGTTTAAGGCACGATCGGCCCTTCACTCTTTCCATGGCAAATGCAGGGCCAAATACAAATGGCTCTCAATTCTTCATAACTACTGTTGCAACACCATGGCTGGATAACAAGCATACTGTGTTTGGCAGAGTGTCTAAGGGCATGGATGTTGTCCAGGTGAGCTTGCTTAAAACCTGACTGTTTTTATCTGAAGCCCTGAAATGGTGGGTTTTGAGGTATCCTGCCAAACCATCGCTGGATTTGGATTTCATTTCATGTTCTGTATTTCCATGGATTGTTCGGCCGGAAGTGTCCTGGCTATGTGCTATGGATTGACGCCCGTCAGCAGAGGTTTGGAATGAAATTCCATGTTCTCCTGAATTGAAATTGAGTTTGTGAACATCACTTGGTTCTTGCAGGCAATTGAGAAGGTGAAAACAGACAAGAATGACAAGCCTTACACGGATGTGAAGATTTTGAATGTTACTGTGACAAGGTCATAGCTGTGACTGGTTGATGTAGTAGGAGCAGTGGCCAGGTTGTGGAGTCTAGATGACAAATTAACTGTGGCTGCAATCTAGGTACGATAACAAATGTCTTGAAACATTTTCTCTTGTAGTTTAGTTAGTAGTCCTGAAAGAGTTTCCTCCTCACTGTTTTGTCAAATTCACCAGAGTGGGTCCAAAAGACTTGAGGTCAGAAGTTTTCTTTAGACAGCTCAAAGTTTGGCATAAGAAACACAAGCAGCCAGGGGGAGGTGAGGGGGGGGATTAAATGAGCATTGACACTTTTTTTGTGTCCTGTCTTGTTGGCCAATCACAATTATGCAGTGTACGTGGCAAAGGTTTAGGTCACAAAGCTTGCAAGGGTTGCAGGTTACGCACTGTAACCAAGCTGCTTAGATCCATTCAGAAGGCTCTCGATTGCTGAGGGTTGCAGGTTTCACTCTGTAACCAAGCTCCTTAGATCCATTCAAAAGGCTCTGTGTCATCGAGGATTGTAGGTTATGCTCTGTAACCAAGCTGCGCACATCCAATTAGAGGGCTCCATGTTGTTGAGGTATGCATTGTAAGCAAGGGTGGTCAGATCCACTCAGAAGTCTCTATGTTGTCAAGCGCACTTTGTAACTGGGCTGCCTAGATCCAATCAGAAGGCAACATGTCACTGACATCTCATCAATGGTCTGGCATTCTGAACATTCATAAACTCACGGATTCTCGGTCCTTGGATTTTTTAATGTAGAAAAGATGAATTTGATTTGTCATCACCTGGCTAGTCATTTACAGATGAAGCTCCATCCTTATGTGAAATTATTGACAAATATGAAATGATTAAAAAACTGAAGTGGAACCAGATCTGATTTCTGGAACTGGGAACCAGAAAAGGGTTGAAAACTAAATCTAGTTCTGGAACTGGGGACCAGAAAAGGGTTGAAAACTAAATCTAGTTCTGGAACTGGGGACCAGAAAAGGGTTGAAAACTAAATCTAGTTCTGGAACTGGAATTTTTTTGGGGGCTGGAACCGGGGGTTAACCGGCAATTAATACAAAGCTTGAACTGGAAACCATGTGTGAGACCAGGTGTGAAACCAGGTTTGCTTTCCAGAACCAGAACCCGATTTAAAGTGTGTTAAATGCAACTATTTAACCTTATTTATTTAATTAATTATTTATAAAATGCATATTGCTAATCCATTAAAAAACACCCCTTTGGAAATTTGATGGATTTAATTGTATTTGGTTTTTTTTTTTAGTTTTTTTTTTAGGCCATTTAGAAGGGAAAAAGAAAAAAACAAAACTTAATTGCATTTTGTGACCAAATGAGGCAAGTAAATAGCTTATGTTTTAAATACCTTTTCAATTAAGATAATTGGAAAAATAAAATAAAATCCCCATTTTGTCCACCCAATTTTTACTCATCTTTTACAACCAGCTTTTAGAAATTCATGAACGGTAATAATAATAATAATAATAATAATAAATGGTAACAACAATTTTTTTTTGGGCCGTTAACGAAATAATAATAATAAAGTCAATAGAAAATTCTGGCCGTCAGATTTTTGCCCCTTTGTCTGACTATTTACTTGGATCTGAAGCTTCGGGCTGCTACCAGAAACATCCTGACCGTCAAATTCTCCCTTTTTGTTTTTCAGAGCAAAGTTAGGGTTTGGCGCTCTGTTTTCCTTCTTCGGTTTTGTGTGTGTTTGTTGTGGTAGGGAAGTTTGCGGAGCGCTCCCGGAAGAAGAAGAAGAAGAAGAAGAGGAGGAGGAGGAGTAGCGTAGATTCTACTTCAACGCCTGAGGGAGAGGTGTTTGTACGTCCTTCGTTGGTTGGGTGACGGAGGAGTAACTAGTGGAGGCAGTGGAGGAGGAAGAGAAGGGGGAAAAGACGAACAAAGAGACGAAGTAGAAGAAGAAGAAGAAGAAATGGCGTCTGAAGATACCGAAATGGTAACAGGGCCTTCAGGTGAAGGAACAAGTGCAGGCGCTAGTGCCAGCGCTGGCTCCAAGCGTCCTAAGCGGTTCGAGATCAAGAAATGGAATGCTGTCGCTCTTTGGGCTTGGGGTATGCGTCTTCTCCTTGTTCCCATTTTTCTTTTCCTTGGAATGCAATCTGAGAGAAGAAATTTGCTCGTTTATGAAAAGAAGATCGGCCAGAGAGAGAGAGAGAGAGAGAGATTTTTTTATTTTTTTTTCTCACAGAATCTGTGTTACCGCAGAAGAGGTATCAGAAAAGAGGATGTACTGCCTGTTAAGTGCTGGTACTCGGATTATTGGTTGTTGAATTCTTACCCCTGGGACTTCGGATGTTTGTGTATTCAATACGACCAGTTTAATCAGATGTTCTCATTGTAGCTGGGTTGACTAGAACTGGTACACTGAGTATGCACATAGATGGTATGGCGGATGCTGATTTACTTTCAAGTTGGTGGCCTTCAAACTTACCATTAGCCTGCTGGCTCGGTGCTGCAATTGTTAGAGAGACATCCTCTCTGAATAGATTGCAGGTTATAATGGGCTATCATACCAATTTGCACAAGAAAACAACCACACAAGTTGAGAGGATTCTCTCTTTGGAATCTTCTTGGCAGATTTCTGAACACATGAGCTGATGAGTCCTGTTGTAAATAATGAGAATTATCTGCAATTGACAAGAGTTGGCATATCCTTGATAGAGCTCCCCTCAAGGAAAGGGAAGAAGATGGTATGGAACAGCCTCACATGTGATACGGGTTGCTTCACAACCCACACACCCTTATTCATCACCTGGAACTCTTTTCATATGAAGATTCAACCTTTTAACACCTCTGCATTTTCTAGTGGCCAAAATGGGAAAAAAAGTTGCTTGTGACTGCTTCAGATCGTTCTCAAGAGTGTCGGTCTCTAACCTATTTTGAAATGATGGATTGTCAAGCATGTTCTCTCTCAACAAACAGAGCATAGAAAAGACCTAATGATCAGGAGCTCTCACAGGTAGCTTCAATTAACATAAAAAGCTTAGAGGCAGGTAGTCTATACATGACAAGTTGAGGCAATGCAACTCCAGTGTAAGGTTGACCTTTTTCACTAAGATCTTGAGGATAACTGGAGTCCTATAACTAGATGCTGTGGATTAGAGGGTTGGAGATAATTCCAGTTACCATATTGGTCATTGGATTGCTCCTTTCAGACGTTGGTGCAAGTTATATCTTCAGCAAGCACCATCTCTGGCTGTCTCTCTTCAAATCGTGGGAAGATTTTGAGCTCTGGTCAGGAGATAAAAGTAGGTGCATGGTGTTCAGAATACATCCATACTTACAAACTCCCTTTTTGCAGATATTGTGGTTGATAATTGTGCCATCTGCCGCAATCACATCATGGATCTATGTAAGTGATTCAGCAATTTCAAGTTAAATTCATTCTGCTGAGAGGATCCTGTGACTAGAGAAGTGTTTTGTCATTTTCCTAATTTTTGTGTGTATTGGGTTGTGCTCAATTCTTCTGGACTAATGCTTATCTATCTCACAGGTATTGAATGCCAAGCAAATCAAGCTAGTGCAACCAGTGAGGAGTGCACTGTGGCCTGGGGTATGTTCCTCCTGTGTTTTGCAGAATCTTGGAATAGATATCTGGTTAGAAATTATCTGCATGTAACTTTGTCATCAAATTTGGCCTTGGCAAGCACTTTTTTGTGTATATTTGAATTGTGGTTTATGCTTGCTGATATGGCTTTTCTTCATGTGGATGTTGGTCAGGTGTCTGCAACCATGCCTTCCACTTCCATTGCATAAGCAGATGGCTTAAGACCAGACAGGTCTGCCCATTAGGTGGGTCTGGACTCCTAACCTCTGTTCATGGGTTTCAATTGTGATTTATCCTTATTGAAATTTTGGTTTCTCTTTATGTTGTTTGAAAGAGTTTTTCCAGGAAATTCCCATGTGTTTGAAAAGATGTTGAACTTTTAAGGTTGAGATGCTCTTCTTATTCAAATTTGTGCAGACAACAGTGAATGGGAATTTCAGAAGTACGGACGCTGAGGATTATGCCCAGGCTATGGTGTTTTACTGTATTCCGTTGTGAATTGTGGAGAAAACACAATTACATAGACATAAACAGGGCCAATGGGCAAGGACTGAGAGTTAAAAGAGGATATATAATTCCTCTTCTCCTAGTGTGGAGTCAGTTAGTAGGATTTTCTGTAATGGCAGCATAAGAAGAGAGAGGGGGGGGAGCTTCAGTTTGCTTGCACATGTTATTACCCAAACCACAGCTACCTTGAAAGGCCATTCCACTGGTCAAAAAAGTTGTGGTGGGATGACTGCTGCCTGCACCAATACATTTTATGCTGTAACCTAAGAGGATCAGCATTGTGATTTCATCAGTCATGGATTTTATGTACTATGATCAGGTTGGCTCTTGCCAAGATGCAGGTCTTGAGATGGGTGAGGCCTCTTTTAAGTAACAGTGATGCATAAAAACTCACTATCATGGAGGATTGACTTTATTATCATTGGTAAGAAGCCATCCACTTCCAGCAGATTACCTATTTGCCTGTGGGTCATTTCAATTCTACTCCTGTAGTGGAGGTGCAGATTTGGTATGGCACTCAATTCTTGGTGGTGTAACCTTTCAACACTGACAAATATCATGTTAAACTGGATGATGACATTCAGATAACTTGTGTGTACACACTCCTTTGCATCCTAATCATAGATCACCAATCAATATGACAGCTTCTCATCCAACCCATTCAGCAAGATTGGGGATGAAGTCATTTCACAAAAATCCCACCATGACTAAGAACAGCTTCTGAAAACATTTAAGGAAAAATCACTAGACAAAATATCCTTCCCTGCCCATACAATGAATGCCACATATACTAACTATCCCATGAACTCTTATAAATGTGTACATTCTGCTTGATGGAAAAAATGTTTAAAGTAAAATCTCCAAGCTGTAATGTGCTTGAGCAGGAGTTGATGAGTAGCTTCTTGGTTGCAGCTCCTGATACTAGTTATTGACCGTGTGCCCACAAGGAAAAATTGGTGCACGGAATCCACTGGGGGGAGATTTGGCCATTACTGCAGGATTCAAATGAAAAACTTTGGAAGTACCCCATGCCCATGCTATCAATGTATGTTATCATACCCATCCATGAGGTACAGGCATCAAATAATAGGCATGAAGGTACTGTTTTGCTTGCAATTCAATCTCCACTTGTACCACACCCCTGGAGTCCACCAGCCACTTCATTAGAATGCTTGTGTATAACAGAAAAGAATCTCTTGTCAAAGTTTGTAATAAGGGAAAAGGCTGACAGGCATCCATTTTAAGTCTCCATACATTGGGCTCTGCAATTTTCCTGGACTTGGAAATCTGATTCTGCGCTTACCTGATTCAACTGAAAAGCACAGCCTGGAGGATCAACCAAACTGGGTGCTAACAGTTGGATTATCATTGGCTTCAAATGTAATCCTGCACACACTGAACTAGCTGTTTTAACAAGTCAACATATATAAAGCTCCTGGGATGAAACTTCCATCTCTTTCATTCAGAAACATAATTGATATGATATTCTAGTGTGGTGAGTGGGTCATCAATTAACACTAAAGTAAACAACTAAAGCCATATATCCTCTCAATGCAACTCAAGTGATCATATGCTTAGTTCCAATCTTTTACCTTTGGGGCTGACAATGGCACACAAAAGTAAACACCTGCACTTCCAATAATTGATTTTCAACTTCCCTCAAAGCGGATCAGAAGGTCTGCTTCAGATTTTGTTCCCTCAGAACTTTGGAGCCTCTGCTGCCTCTCTCAAATCCAAGGTGTCCAGCCTTCATACATGTTGGAAAGGTTGTCAATGCTAGTAGCCTGGCGCAGAAGATAATCTACTTGCTCTGTCACTGAAAATTGCCTGATACATATCATTACAGAGAAAAATACAATCACCAGAATCAGAATACAGTACTTCAGTCCATGACAGCTCACCCTTTCTACTACAAATGACCAATTGTCCATATTTGAACAACTGCTACAGATAAAGATGTGTATTCAAGTTCAGTTCATTGATACCTGCTGCCATCAATATCACGGCCCTCAAGTTTGCTTTGGACTCGCTTGAGAACAGAAACTGCATAGGCGTTTTTCTCTGCATTGGCCAGTTCAAAAGACAATCATAAACTGCTTCTTGCAATGCCCAAATTCCACAGCTGAGGAACCTAGACAAAACCTCTAGTGACATTACATTGTGACACTCTCTTCCACACTCAATACCTATCTGTGAGATTGCAGAGGAAACTCCACAAGTTCTCAAAGGTAACAGATCTGTCAAAGCAAATGACAAGAATGAATGTGGTCATGACCTTATGAACATCAATCACAAAGTATCAGACCATCACTTCATCACCAATAGCAGTGACAAGCTGCCATGACTCCTTGCTGACTTCATTAGCTCCCAACAGTTGACATAGATAATTACATAATTGCTTGCACATAATTTCAGGTAAACCTTTGTACAATACAAACATCTGCATCCTGAGTTTCTGTCGCATTTCAGCAAATGATGGGAAGACATAGCTAGTCCAAAAAGTCAATAGTATCCTCATCCAAGCTGCAAAAAGACCATAAATTTCCTTTTCATCTAAGCCATACCTCGCACAGTGTGACTTTGGTTGTTCAAATTTGCACGAAGGATGGGTGAGGCATCATAATTATATCCAGCACTATCTGATTCCAACTTCCTTTTACTGAGGTGAGAATTGCTGAGGGGACCCTGCAGATTAGCATCAGCTCCTCCTTGATCTTGTTGTGTGCCCCCCACAACAGCAGGAATTGAAGAAAGTATCCCTTCACTCTGCTGCAAACTGCTGGAAGATGCAGTTCCCTCATGCCTCTGGCTTGTTCCTGTATTCAAATTTTCTGGACTTGTAACATTGGCCTGGCTGCTAACTGCTGAGGTCAAATCACTACCAGCCTCTGGATGGTGGTTTGAACTTGATGGACTTGCTCTGCTTCCAGCTGCTTCAACCCCAGTAAGGCCAGGTGACAGTGATCCCCTACCAAGCAGTTCCATTCTGTTTCTTTCAACCTCTGCAGTATGCCAGCTTCCTGGTCTACTAGTGATTTTCTGTGAACTTCTGATGTAGGGCTGCGATGATGCCTCTATTGTTGTACAGACATCAGATTCCCCTGTCAGTCCACTTTCTGGTGGTGATATCCAGCCATCATCATCATCTTCCAAGAGAGGATCCTCATCTAAGGAGTTTGATACTGGAGGACCCATCTCTGTTACTTGGTCCAGAAACCCATTCACATTATCATCAGGGCTTGTGACTATGTGATCAACATTAGAACTGGAACCGCCAATCAATATTTCCTGTGATTTTTGTTCCTGGCTCTCGCCAACTCCTTCCAAAGCCTGCAAAGAAACCAACAGTACAGAAGCAGACTGCTCTCATCAGTACACTGATGAGACAAAGCAAATGCAGAACACAAAGAATGTCACTCATTCCTTGAGAAAACTACTAGCTATTCATATTCTCAGGAGATTCACATCTCTGCAGAAATATTCCTGCGTGAAACCCACAATTAGGCAAGACAAGGAAAATATAAAGGCTTGCCTTATGCAAGACACCGGCGTCAGAGCTTGCAGTTCGCACCAACTTCATCAGGCAGACATGCAAGTGCTTCACGGAGTTAAGCAGGCGTGGTATGGAGTCTGCCATTGATGGAACTGCCTCCCTCAGATTCAGATGAAGTGAGTGAAAAATATTCTGTGCCTGAGCTGAACTCCCCTCAGTACTGCCTTCTGTCTCAACTACTCCCTGAGAAAAGCTCCAAGCTGGTCTGGTTACAAAAGCTGCTGCTGATGCCAGCAATGGTTCCAGCAGAAGGAGCAACCCATTAACCTGGAAATACATTCCCACTCCCATGCATTGCTTAGTAGATGACGCTTCAGCACTCATCTTAATACATACACTACATACAATAGTATCTCATGAACAAATTCAAAAAGTATAATATGACATTTCTAACACTTATCAAATATGACATATCAAATGATATCACCAGACTGTACATTCAACTGAACTTCCAATACTATTTACCTTGCTCAGGTCAGCCATGAGCTGTGCATGCTCTGCAGAGGCCTCTTGCGCCACACTATGGACATCATCTGCACCTTCTGCTCCTTGTGTGATTGCCAACACCTGTGGCAACCCAAACAAAGGAGTCAACAATGATTGCATTCAAGTCAAAAGCTCACTTGTAATGAGACAAATGAGCACCAATCTGAGTAGAAATGGCTATTTGTCCATACCTCCTCAAGCATCTGCCCACTTTCAAGAGTGAGGGCCGTGTGACTTCGCACTACTTTGGTGAATGCTGACACTGCTGTAGCTGCCTCCATTGTCTGCTCTCTTAGATCAGACAATGCAGTTTGAACCTCACCTTTTAAACCATCAACACCCACAAACAATACCCAGAGTATGATGAGCAGCAAGCAAGGTTACAGACAAACCTTGCAGCCATGGGTCAAGTCCAAATACTAGAGTGAAGTGCCAGTCCCAAATGAGACAGCACATACTGCTAGACAGTCATACCTACCCCACTCATCATGATGTAGCAGAATGCCTATGAAACACAACTTGCTCATATACCTGACAGTGTTGTGGCTTCTGCTGATACAAGGTTAAGTTCATCCAAGGCACTGGACAGACAAAGATTGGCAGCTTCAATACTCTTTTGGGCAGACTGCCACTCCATTTCAGAATCTGGTCAAAACAGTAAGGCAATGTAACATATAAAGATAGTTAATACGACAAAGAAAACAGAGATGTGGGGATTACAAGAAAAGCAGCGTTAAACTGTCACAGCAGATGTAGAACAGGACCTACTTGTGAACAAAAGACAAGCAGACTCAAGCCGAGCAACCATATTGTGATATGTCTGCTGCCAAACACGTCCTGCTTCATTTATGGAGTTTGAAAGTTCCAAGTGACGGCCAGCAGCACTACTAAGAAAGCCTTCCCGGGAATCCTCAAATTCAAGCACAGCTCCAGAGAGCCTCAGGATATTTGCAGCTTGTTCCTGTCCTGTCCACAGCAGCTGCCTCCGCCGCCGAAGATGCTCATGAAATTCAGTTGGAATTCCAATCACTCTGGATGATCCACCTCCAACAGTACTATTGGGACTAGTACCCACACAAGCCCAAGCCATAGCCCTATCAAGCTGCTCCTCCACTGAGCTTCCCGCCATCTCACATCCCTGCATGCTGATAGTAATCAAAGTTAGGTGACCAAAGCTATTTTGTAGGCCATCTTTAACCTGTTAACACACAGCAACTCTGTCACGCTTGTTTAGCTCATCCTTCCAGAGAAACTGTTGTCATGATTGTGTCCCTTTTCAGAATCTGCATTGAAACAAATCATCTAAATAACATTCCTTACCTGCAGTCCTTCTGTTGCCCTTGTAATTGCAGAGATTGCTGCACGAAGGTTATCTAACACTTGTTGCCGGTTCCACCATGCAATATTGGACCCCTGTTTCTCACCTCTAAAGGAACTGGGGATGCCCAGAAACTGACTCTGAGGGAGGGAGCTTGATAGGGTTGACTCATTGAGCCACTCCATTCGTGCTGCCTCCATGTGCGCATTTTGCAGAGCTTGCATCAGCTCCTCCACCTACAGAGTACAATAAATAATTGAGTTTATCCCACAACAATATCCATGACCAGGCAGCAGAAAAGCTTGGGGAGAAGGATGACTTTACCTGCAATTTCATGGAACTGGCTGCTTTCCTTGCAGCCCGTACAGTTTCATGAACATCACAGTACTCATGCAGCAGCTGCACAGCTTGCTTAAGCAAATCCCCCTCATACATTCTATGCAATTGAACATCCTCCTCTCCGTATTCACCTGTGAATGGAAGATAATTAATTTGCAGCATATAACCAAAAATGTCTATTCCACCACTCAAAGCTGTGCCAATTTTAACCAAAAGTAGATGGTTGTGAGTACCTGATATTGGTGTCAGAAACTGTTTCTCCTTCTTGAGGCAAGCAAGTAATACAGGTGCCAAGCGCTCCCGTAGATACTGGTCTAAATACCACTGGAGCTGAGCTTCAAGCCTCTTCTTTTGGACCTCCAGGACCTGCTCAGTGTTGACAGAAAGCTGAACAGTAGAAGATACATCCCAAATGCATGAGTTCAGTAGGGCATCCATCATACCCACTTTCCAGACAAAAAAGGTTTTGTCTTGTAGTAGATAAGGAGCCTTCCATACTGTCTCTAGCAAGGGATAGCAACCTACTCTGCTGTCCAAGTTTGACCCATCAACCAAGGCACTCGGTAGCTCGCTTGAGACTTCAACCCAAAGTGATCCCAACTGACGATCAAGACTTTCAAGAGCTGCAAAAAGTCGTGCAAATGCTGCGAGCAACACTGTTCCTCTCATGAGATGCAGGTCTCCATCACGATCAATGGCTACCAAAGACTCAAATCTTTGTTCAGCTGCAAACAAGGCTGCATGTGTAGCACTTTCATTCTGCTGCAAGGATGAAAATTTGGCCTCCCGATGAGTCCATGCCTGGTGCAAGTCCTCCAGCTGCTTGCAACAGTCTTCCTCTTGGCTGGCCAACTCTTCTGCTTCCTCCCATGAAAGATGCTCCCTTCCATTGGCTGCAGCCACCTCCAGCAATGCCTGTCCAAGGACATCAGAAGAACATCAAAATCCAATTCTGAGATCCCCAGATTTTCAGGTTCTTGATCTCTTTGCCCATGTTGATAAGTTCCACATGAAGTTGTTGTCATCCAATTTTCACATATGCTATTCAAAGAACTAGAAACATCAGAGTCTGGTAATCAAAACCTCACCTGCCGCTGTGAGATTTCCTCCACTTTCTCTGGGTAGTTCACTTCAAATTCTTTCAACTTGGAGTGCTGGGCTCTAATGTGCACAAGTTCTTCATGAGCAGTTTCAACAGCTCCCTGTATGTGTGACAGAGCACCAACAGCCTGCATAACAGCAGGATCATGGGAAAAAGCTGCTTTGATTGCTTCAGGAAGAACCACCCCCACCATTTGTTTGCACAGATCTTCAACTCCAGCCATGCCTTCTGTGCAGTATCGGGCCCACCCAGAGACACTGCCAACAGTTGAATCCCACCAGCCAGGAGCACCTGGTTTATTGCCCTGTTGTGTTGCATGTCCACCAGTCTGTTGAATTTCCCTCACTAGATCTGATACCAACACACAGGTCTCCATCATTTCTTGCAGCTCTGGAAGACACCAACTCTGTTCACCAGTCACATTCGCATCTGCACTCTCCAAAGTTGTCCTCTCCATAACATGACTACACAGGACCTCCACTTTCTCCCCAATTTCCTTGTACATTGCCTTTGCTGCAGCATTGAGAACGTCCACAACTATGTGTTGCTTTTCATGATCCACTCTCAGAGTATCCTCCCTCTCCTTTGATCCCTCAATTCCTACTTCCACCACAAACAAAAGAACACATCATGAAAAGCGAAAATCAAACTGAGTTGCTGCAAGAAAGGAAAGAGATCCAATATGTTGAGCACTAAATTAAGCACAGACAAATCCCTCATGTCCTTATGAGACATCTAGTGAGGATAAAAGGGATACCCAGTTCTTTATGGTGACCAAACCAAACAGAATTGTTAGAATCTGTGCTGATAAGTCCTACCTGTAGTTTCACTACTCTCCTGTAGAGGTTGCATATAACTGGTGAAGATAGCTAGCAGACGGTCCTTGGCCTTGTGCTCTGCCTCAGGATCGATTGATGCCTCAAGCTCACTATGATCTTCCTGTAGTTTGTGCACCCCTTGCACTAGCCTTTCAACATGTGCACGCAGCACCTCATAATTCTGGCGGACAGAATCATCATGATCACCACGTGCTCTTGCCAGCAGTTCTGCTGCCTGCCTCCTTGCAACTGCCAGGACATCAGGTGACGGTTGCTGTACTGCCACCTATGCCAATAAACAGACAATGGGAAGTGAGAGATGAAGCATCAAATATGTTTAAGGAACTCTTTGTGGGTCTTTTCCAGCTGCACTCTACATGAAACTGTGTATTGTAATCAACACAATAAAAAGGTACCTACCTGTAAGACTTGAGCCCAAGCATGAACATGGCTGCTGGTCACATAAGTGACAGGCAACAAATGTTGTAATGCCAGGGAATAGGCCTGCAGTGTTTGAACTGCATGAAGAAGTGCCTCATGGCGTGCAGCAGTCAGCTGTGCAACCTCTCGATCAACCTCCCGACAACGTGCTTGAGCTGGTTCAGGCACTATCGCTAAAGGCACCCCAGTAGTTACTACTGCGGAGGTCAGAGAGAGAGCTTCAGCAGCGCTGGGTAGCTGTCCAATGGCCTGGACTTCTGGCAAAGATCCTGAGCTGAGGGCATCGAGGATTCGTCTGTGCTGATCAAACCACTGAATTGACTCCCGTGCAGCCTCAGTGACTAGGGCTTTTGCTTGCCCAAATTCACGAGCTTGCACTTCATATACCCCTCGTGCCTTCTCTACTGCTGAGGTCCCCTCCACAACCTTGACTCTTGCTGCACTCTCCCCTTTGGCAGCTGCTGATCGGCTCTGCTCTGCTTGAGCAAATGCCAAAGTAGCTTTCTCATGCCTGTCCTGTCCATCTTTCAAGGTCTGCAAGAAAGTTTAATATAACAAAAGTTGAGAATGAAACATCTTCATTGCCTGCTACAAACACTGTCAAACAGAGCCTGCTGTTCAAATGCTCCACAAGTATCAACATAGATACACATGGGGCTAATGAGTTTCTAGATGGAAAATCAAAGATATTGACTTGCTGGTAGAATGAACAGAAGTTACCTCAAGAGCTATTTGCACAGTGGGCAAAATTGTAAGCAATTGATCATGGTGTTCCTGCAAAGTACAAAGATCACTTTCAACAGTCCAAAACCAGAGCATCTGCTTTTATGATCATTGAAGTCAGAAAATTTCAAGATATCAACAGAAAACTCCTTTGTTCTTCATGATTTGAACCCCATTTGAGTGGTCATGTTTGTCAACAATTTGACTCCCACAAGAGGAGATGAACAGAACCTGGAGAGGTACACGAATCTCTTGTACACGGGATGCAAAAAGGCTCAAACTGACAGCAAGCTCCATGCCCTTCCGTTCCTCACCACCAATTGCAGCTTCATCATGGCCATCACCACGCATCCACTCAACCAATGGATCCCAAACAAACACCTGAAGCATAGCCAATTGTCTTATGGAACAGTCTCATCAAGCTCAAAACACAGAGTCATGCCATTGGGACTGGTGAATGGGGATACAGGACAAAATGACTAAAAGAAAGCATACTGATCTTGCATACCTGCAATAGCATCAGAATTACATCTTTGTTCCTCTTTAACGCCTCCAGCACAGCTTCACAATTTCCCCGGAATATACCCTCCACACCCGTCAGCCCAAGTGCTGCCTGCAACCACAAAAGTTGTTCCAACTAAACTGGGTGAGGCATCTGAAGTCTGCTACAAGCAACACCAGTCTTTCCAGTTCACAATAGAATCACAGCTAATCTGACTCAGGCCAAAGGTCACCAAGTTTAAGTTTTGGCTGTACCTGGATGGTGTGTGTTAGGCGGAAGGGAACAATCTCAGGGATTTTGAGCCGTAAACCCTTATCAAAGCATACATTGTAGTCAATGTGAACAATGTCACCTGAACTGAAATCCACCAAAATATTGTCCAAGTGTCGATCACCCAGGCCTAAAATGTAGCCCACTATGCTCATAACTGCCACACTCCCTGAGAAGCTGTGACACATTGAAAACCAAACAAGGTATCATGAATTCATATAAAAAGTTGACACAATGCACATATCAGAGTACAATGACCATTGTCACAACAAAAATATGTTACCCTTATCTGAGGAAAAGACACTAATGGCTTGCATACTGACATGTAAATTCATAACTTACATATTGAACTTCATTTCCAGACCCTCAGGACAAGCATATGAGAATGAGGGTGATTCAAACGCAGGACAGCACACTTACTGCTCCATTTTCAAACGCAAAGCACTGACACCTTCACTCGCACACCAAAGCTCCCGATGCAGCAGCTGCCGGGGGGTCTCTTTCATAAGCTCTATCAACACCTTTCGCTTAACCTCCTGGGGCCAATCCCGACGTGAAATAACTCTCCTCAACCCCTTCTCTTTGAGAGCAGGTATAATCTTACCATAGAAGAGATCACTTGGTCGTGGTATTGATGGCAAGGGAAATTGGGCATTGCCTGGTGCTGTTGCTAGCTGGGCAGCCTGGGTACGCTGCTGCCAGGCCTTGTATACACTATACATGCTGGTCAGATTGTCCACCCACCGTATCAACCCTGCACATCCACTGATGGGAGTCACAGAGTAGTGCCGTACTGCCAGACCTCGTCTTCGGGTTGCACTACATGCTCGCAGCATACCATTCACAGCCTGCAACAACTGCATAATACGAGCATCCAATCGGAGGTCCTCACGGCCCTTGAGAAGGTAAGGGTAGTGGCAACCATCAGACCCCACCATCTGGAGCTTCTTAGGTTTGGTCTTGGTGGCAAGTATTGTAACATGTGCACCAAAGGCAGCAACTGTCACAATACCAGGCAAGCCACTCCTACTGCCAGGAACACCATGATCAACAGAGATTTTGGGCATTTCACTGCTAACCATGGCTGTATGAACCTCAAGTCCTGGCATTGGTGCATCAGAAGACTCCAATACTGCAAGTCCAGGAGAGATATCCTTCAGAGAAGTGGTTGATTTTTTCCGATGACTGGCTAGTGCAGTAGTGAGAGCATCAAAGGGACGCCATACATCTGCTAAGGATGCAGGCCCAACTGGAGGTGACTTGAAGATTGATATTGCTGCCTTCAGTTGGCTTCCAAATTGCTCTTGGAAAAAGACTTCATCTGGTGTTTCTGGAGGCCTAGATGTGGAAGCCAAGCGTCTCTCTAGTGCAACAGCTACTGGGGCCATCATTGCTGAGTACTTGGCAGCATTGATACGCAATTTCTCAGCTTGAGTAAGTGTTGCATTCTCTGCTACTCTTGCTGCTGCTTCTCTTAATGTAGTTATGCGTCGCATAACATCTGCCACCCAAGATCCAAACCATATGAAATTGAAGAGAAGGGAAGCACTGAACAAGGTGCAACATCAATTCCAGAAAAAAGCACAACTTTCTAAACTCTCAGAATAGTACCAGCATGTAAGTCTTGTAGAGTGCTAAGCCATTGCTCATCCCAAAGGACGGTGATGGCACCCAGCTCTGCAATCATAACCTTGACATCCCTCACAACTTTTGGGTGTAAATTGGCCTGCACACAATGATAAAATCCCCAATAAAATCAACACTAATAAAACCCTGGCATGATTGCTGGAAGTTCACTGAAAGAAACCCAAACATCCTCTGAAAGGACAAGCATACTTTTCAACAGAGCAGCAATAATTGAGGTAAACCAAGGAAAAGCTCCATATTTCCACCAATAACTGCAGTATACCAGGCAGCCGATAAGGTGCTGTAGCTCCTCTGGTGGTTCTCCTTCACAAGCATTTACATCAACCAGTGTGGGATACACAATTGCCCATGGTGATAGATGAGCTGAAGCCATCAGTAATCCTTCAACTTGCTTCCGTACTCTTGGTTCAGGATGAGTGCTGAGATGAGCAAATAGCTGTGCTGTGATTGCCTGCGCAGTCATTCTGTTCTTAGTGCACTATTGCAACAAAACTGTGATGCTACAGCAGGAGAATTATGGGACATTTGACTTCCATAAGTGTTTCACAATCCTTCAAACAGCAAATTGAATCCATTGACGAACACTGTTCTTAAACTCAAAGCCAAGAATTGCAAGTCCTACTGCAAGTTTGTAATGCATCATTTTCAACATACCTGCCAAGGAGATGGTGGCACTGCTGCCAAGCCTTGTTGCAGGGACTCTTCAAGCTCAACTCCGTAGTTAAGAAGAATACGCAGTACATAAAGGGATGCCCTTAGCCTAAAGTCCCCCCTTTCAGGCTTGACATGCTCCAATGAGCAGCCCTTTGAGCATCCATGGTTTGACATTGCCAAGTACTGCAAAAAGCCACGTGCTGCATGCCCAAACATGGAGACTCGTCGATACCTTAATGCCCACCATATCGGCATCAGATCAGATAGGAATGAGTTTATGGGTGGAATAGAAGGAAGCATTTGCAGTCCTTCCTGCAGCAGCTGGGCAAATTGAAAAGATGGTGGGTCTCCATCTGAGTCTTCTGATCCAGCTGCACCAGCAGCAGCTTCCATAGTATGGATCACAATTTGAACAAAAGCCTCCATCTGTTGCCTGCTGTTAGGATCCAATGCCTCCAGGCTTGTGCTGCTGGATCTAAGAACAGCATTTTCAAGAATTCTTTGCACACTTGCCACTTCTTCATTAGTGAGGCTGCTCCTGTTAGCACTTAACTCTTCTTTGAGCAGCTCTCCAAAGACAGGGGATGTAGGACATGCTTTATTGCTTCCAGAGAACAGGCCACTTGCAAAGTCATAACACCATGAAGCATATGAAAACCATGCTTTGGCCATGCTAGGGCAGATAAGAGTTGCAGACTTTGTTCCTGCACCAATGATCTCTTGGAGCAAGGTTGAAAATTCAGTATTGGCAACCCTGCCCAAGCTAACTCTTGCAGCTGCATCATTTGTATCAGCTGCCTCCATATCATCACTGACATTTTGATAAAGACCAACTTTTGCAAGCATGCTTTGAATGGGCACTTGCAAGGGTTTGCACTGCAGCCAAGTTGAAAGCTTCAAGCATGCCTTGGCAATAGTTAAATCGCCATCCCTGCCACTTAGAGACAACTCAATGGACCCACGGATTTGGCTCTCACAAAAATGCCACAGATCAACCAGCGCATCTTCATGCTTCTCTTCGGCATGGAGAAGAAGAATGTGTTCATACCTTAAGCTAGCACTAAGAGAACTGTGATAATCTGATATTTCCATCTGGTCCTCAAGTGAAGGAGTTTTTGAGTTTGATATTTCATGCAGCAGTCGCCGTGCAAGCCTCAGGTTACACTGTTTCCGAGCCAACCTGACAAGCTGCTGATGCAGTTGCAAAGTGACTGGTGTACCTGGTGAGACTGCACGATAAACCCGCAGTAATTTCAGCCACAAGAGACTGTCCTGATGCCAGGGGTCAAGTGGTGAGCCCAATGTTTGAGGAAGGGCTGAAACCAACCACTTTTCTCCACTACGCCCAGCAAAACGAAATGCCTCGAAGACTTGGATGCATTCCATTTGGACAATAGAGGCAGCTGCCTCTGTCAACCCATCAAGCACTGCAACTTGACAACCATCCTCAATCATAGCTTTCGCCACTGCAATCTCGCTAGCAATTTCTTCCTTCTTGGTGTCTGGTCGCAGCATTGCTTGTAAAAGCATCTGTTCACTTCGCAGCAGCGCTTGCCGTGGGTCTGCAGTCAGCTCACTACTGCTTTGTGGGGTGAGATCTAGGTAACCCCATGCACCTGCAGGGTCACCTGCATCAAAACGAGCGAGGGCATGGATGGCATTCATGTCATTTCCAGCCGTGGTAAGAGCCCCACTGTAAGCTTTTCCAGCGTGCTTGCTACGCAATAGCTGAAGTTCCTGAAGCCACATATCAAGTGACTCCCAGTCTCCAATAGCTACAAAGCTCTCAATTGTGCGAGCAATTGTGAACTGTATACCTTCTGCACCCATTGCTGCCATTGTTTGCTCCTCTTGAAGGAGATGGGTGTAGTGTGCTGCAGCTCTTTCATATTGCCCTCGTGCTTGACAAGTTAATCCAGTCATCCATGCAAATGGTCCTGGGTTGCTACCTATTTGCATTGGCAATCCTTCATCGTTTAGTAATGACCCAAATGTAGACAGTACCCACACCTGAAGGCCTGATAAAGTATCATCTTCATGTAACCGACAAAGGGCAAGAGAAGCATGCCGCATCAGTCTAGACACATCTTGCTGAACTTTAGTCTTGAGGGAAGGTGAACTGTCAGAAAGTTGTTGTGGTCGGAACTCTCTTAATGCAGTACCAGCCAACCCCCGCAGGTCCTGCAGACGATGAGAGGCATGGTGGTAGGTGCCTGCATGGAACTGGATCGCAGCACTTGCATTCATTGAAGCTTCCCGGATACGTGCAAACCACTCTTCACACACCTGCACATTCCACAGCATTAGACATTTGATCTGTTGGGAAAGCAAGTACAATCTGCCGACATTCAGGGCTCAGATTAGTACCTTCCTATTGGAACGGAAAAAAAGGGTGCTTGAAGATGGAGCAGATGGCAACACAGCAGAGCCCTCATATGCATTATACATGTTCTTCTTTAGGGACTCAACAAACTCCAACAGGAGGCGCATAGGGAGCAACTGGAAACTGGATGAAGAACTGACTGTGCTGCTGCCTACGCCATCCCTTTGTCCACCATCTGTTTGGCATATCTGTGGTACATCTAGAAGCATTCTCTCCAAGGCTGCAAATGTCTGTGTAGGACCACCCAGATGAGTCCGGAGACGGACTGTGATACAGTGCCGTGAGGCTTCCTGTACTGCCCACCAGGCTGCTGCTACATTATTGACAACACAAGCTGCTTCCAGGACTGCTGTTTCACCACAAGTGCACTCCTCCCCCACTGAAGATACCTTGTCATCAGACATTCCTTGTTCTTGCTTCTCCCCTTCCCCTGGAGCTCTCCAGGTTGAAGCTGATCTTGACTTTCCTGGACAATTGTGTATCAATCGGTGCAACCAGTTACTAGGCAAAGTTTGCCCACGTTGTGACAAATAGTTGAGAATCCAGACCAGCTGCTGCACTCGTAAATGCTGTGCAAACCTCTTGACTGCAAATGCCTGTTTCCAGTGAAGCAGGTGCCGCTGCCTGCAATCTCCTGCAGTGCATTCTGTAATGCCATGGCTTTCACCAGCCTTTGCATTACCAAACCATCCATGTGTCCATAAAGCAGCAGGGGAATATGCCCAGAAAACCCTCTGAAAGGCTGCCTGAACAGTAGGTTCAGAATCTCCAAGCTGCTCAAGGGCCACCATAGCTATGGACTGAAACTGCAAGGGTTTCACCATCTTTGCCTGCAAAAGAAGCTCCAAGACACTTGCCACATGTGCCCTCACCTGAGGCTCCTGATTGGAAGCAGCTGAAAGTAGCATCATGAGCAAATCAGACCCCAATCCTGAACCTTGCCCAGTTTCCCCTCTTCCTTTGCGTACCTGTACCTGACTGTTGTCTTCAACAGAGCTACTAATCCATTCTAGTGCCTCCAATTTGACAGGTAGACTTGCTCTAGCTTGCAGTGCATGAGAAATGATAAGGTTGCAGTCAATCTCTGTGTGACCTTCCCCTGGCACCTTGCACATATAAGCATCATTGATACCGATGTCGGGGCCCAGCTTACGCAAGGCCTGCAAGAGACCCAACTGCAGGTTTGGATGCCCCTGTAGTGGGTCCTGAAAAGGGTTGAGCTTTGTCAAGATGAACCTCTTGAGTTGCATTACCTTGGATACTGTGGGTTCCACCCTTTCTATTATATCTGGAACCAACATCTTGTCTGCTTGTGAAACTCCAGGAGCATTAGTCTGCTTAAGAAACACACTCCCTAGCAGCACCATTAAATCAAACTTAAACAGAGAATAAACATCTGAATCAGAAAATGCTCGTTTGGGATGCTTCCTGTCCTTCGAAAGTATCTCCTTGAGGCTCTCCAGCTCTTGTGTCAGGCATCTTGTAGCTTCAGAACTGACTTGGTCTGAGGCATGCTGAACAAGAAGAATATATGTGGCAGCAATAGTACCTGCATGCAATGGTACAATGCCTTCATCACCTCAGTAAAGGAGTTATTGCTAGCTATACAAAGAACATAGAGAAGAGAAGGGCTGCTGGGTAACAACAGAAACTGCCCCATTCAACATGACTACCTGTAACAACGCGACTAGGGTGCAGGCGCAGGCTTGCAAAATGAGAACACCCATCAAGTAGCTTAGAAACAGCTTCTGCTGGCAACTTAAGGCTTTGAGATGAAATCAATTGCAAGTTTACTTGCAAGAGGCTGCAAATCTGTAATGACCACTTTCTCCAAGTCAACCATCAGAGCAGTAGACAGTCCACAACTGCACATCTGACAGCTTTCAAGCCAGTACACAAGTTGCATGCATGCATGACTAGACAAAGAAATGAAAATGTGTTAAAACAGAAACTTCATGTACTTCAAGGAACATAATTTGGTCCAACCTGTGTGGAAGTAAGGGCAGATGTTACTGTTGGCCCAGCCAAACCTTGAGAAGCAGAACGTTGCCCACTCCCTGACATGATCTCTGTGGCCAAACCCTGCAGCAAGATATCGAGGGCAGAGAGATAATACGCAGCAAAGCCTTCTTTCAGTATTGCTGCAAAAATAGCCAGGCATCGAAAAGCCTCATTTGTCCACTTGTAGTCTGCAAACTTCTGACCCACAGTTGTCAAGGATGCAAGCACACGTGGAAGCATCTCTTTTGTGGTGTTGGCCATCAAACTGAGTTTATCAGTCTCATCAGGCAAACATGATTGCCGAGAAGACGCAGTCATCTGTTGTTCAGAGACTCCCACTTGCAAGCCTGATGCTGTTGCTTGCAAAACTGAAACAAAACATGATACAAGAGCAAGCAGTCGCCGTAGTTGCTGCAGAGTGGCAGGAGTATCTTGTGCCAATGCCTCCATATCACCAAGAAATTTCAACAACAGATCCAACGAGAAACTTAAGCTTTCAGCCCACAGAGTTTGAAACTCAAGAAAGCTGTTGGTGATGAGCCCCCTGTCAGCTTCTGAGAGCTCAGGATCAAGTACCTGTCCCAGAAGTAGATCCACTATGTCTGCAAAGTGGGTCTGAACAGAGGGGGAAAATCGCTTCCCAAGAACCATGAGCACTTCTAGCAGTGGCTCTAAGAGTGGTATCTCATCTTCCAAAAGTGCCTGGCAAGCTTTGAGAATTGCTGGAACAAACCGTTCTGTTGCTGTTGGATCACCTGCATCAACATCCAGAGAAGTGCAGAAACTCAGAGCTCTATCCTGGTTTCTAAATCATTTAAGTGTAGCATTTGCTGCTTCAGCCTCAAATATGTCAACCTGAAGAACAATTGTGAGATGACCTAACAATGAGGTTAGAGATTTCAAACTGACATCAAGACAATATGAGCAAACTGTGGGAAGAAGAGAAGGAAAAGGACCCAACAGGAACAAAAGAACAGAACTGAAAAGCAATTTGAAGAAAAGCACCTGCATGTTCAGTTACCTCAACAGCAAATGAACAGTAGTGACTAACTATCATAACATGCCCATTGACATTATCAGTTCTCAACAAATGGGGCATAGGCCAATGCCAATACTGAGTTTCTTGTAACAAATCCAGAAAGTCATGGTAAGACTTGGTCAAAATCCTGGCTAGCTCAACAAACAGAAAAACAACCAAGAAGAAATGGGAAAAAACAAGGAAAAGGTATCTACAAGATTGCAGAAAAGTTCACAATAAAGCTTTGCAGGTAACATGACAATGAGCACACTATATCCTTATAAGTGCTCACAAACTGTCAGACCATCACCTTGATCATGAATGGTAGTGACAAGCTGCCATGACTCCCCACATACTTCATCAGCTCCTAACAATGGGTGTAAATAAGCATATAACAATACACCCAAATTTTCTGACAAACCATTAGACAAACATCTACATCCTTGGTTTCTCTCACATTTTGAGAAGCCATAGGAAGACTTGGTCATGACGTTGGCTGGCACTCAAGAGACATAAGTCTATAGTATCCTCATTCAAGCTTTAACAAGCTTGTGAGTGTAAGCTCCATTTTGCTTTAGCTCCTCCCTTGCATTCGAGCATGTAACCCTAAAGCATAGAGAGACCTACATACAGGATAGTGATTGGGACTCCCTGCACCTTGAATATATCATTTAAGTACACCACTGGTGACTACTTGGATGCAGGCCATCTGCTAAAGCCAATGGGAACATATCTATGAGATTGCAGAGAGAAGTCTGCACCAACACTTTGAAGGTAACATGACACTGAGAGCAGTCATAAACTTTTGAGTGTTGCTCATAAACTGTCAGACCATCACCTTCATCATGCATAGCAGTGACAAGTTGCCACAACTCCCTACTGACTTAATCACCTCCTGATGGTAGATATAGATAAGCATACAATAACTCACAAAAAAAATTCAGCAAACCGTTATACAAACATTATGTCCTCAGTTTCTCTTGCATTTCGAGAAGCAGAAGTATGACTCAAGTCATGATGAGAAAACACAAGACCCCAAAGAGGGTGAGAGGGGGTGAAGACATTCGTTTGAGATCAAAAAACAGCTCCTAGAAAACATCACTCACATGTAGCCACTCTCAGATTTGACTCAGACATGGATACAAAACGGCATGGATTTCATCATCAACATGATAGAACATCGGTCCGGTCAATGCATAATACTATCTAACACAAAAACAGAAGGATTCTAAAACCACAATCAATTGCAAACATGGCCATAAGCCATGACTATATGGCTACATTGGTTGATACTCCCATCTACTCTAACCATAAACCCTAAAGCTGGCATCATCAAGTCCATAAATTAGCTTAAGGGTGCCAGTGTGGTACATTTCAGATCTTTGCTGTTTTGTGTCATTTTGCTGAGCATCTATTTATCTTCATTAATTATTGAGAACTTCCCCATTTCTTAAATTGAAATTGACATGGAGGATGGAGATGGAGAGAAGGTCATAGAGAAAATGGCATCTCTATAATCAGGTTATAGGAGATTTTTCATATCAAACAAGATATCAGCAAACAGCCCACAAAAAGAAAAAAGGAAAAGGAAAGTAGACTGAACTCTAAAGATGGAGAAAAGAATGAGGATCTATGTCTGTGTCTATGTTGCAAAGAAAGACATAGATGTTCTATGTCTATGCAACAGAGAAAGCTGCACAACAACAGAGTTTGAAGGGAAGATAGCAACAGCAGAAGTTGCAGATCAGATTATCTAACCTGCTGTGAAGAACTCACGTAGCCCTCCCAAAGCAAGCACTGTTGCCTCATTGCCACGAGTTGCATCTGTGATCTGTGACAATGCCCAGGCCATGAAGCGATCAGTTGCAGCGGCAGAGCTTCCAGACCCCGGTCGCCCATTACTAGCTGTTGAAACACCAGCTGCCACACCTCCCAATGCCCCATATGCTATGGCCGCTGCTTGCCTCACCACATATGCTCTGCAATTTCCATAAAAAATCAAGCTCAAAACAGACATTAGTCAGTCAGTCTTACTATCCAATCCAACTGTAGGATTTGAGATTGCCCAAAACCCTAAGTGCAAGAGGAAACACCATCTAGAGAATAACAAGGCTTGAAATCTCTATTCAGACATCTGCAGATGCAATCATGCACAGATGATAGGGAGTACAGGCACATGAAAGTAAGACCAAATCCATTCACATGAAGCTCTTAGTGTTGTTGTTCATGGTTTCAATGGCTGGAAAAATACACACCCATGATGCACATTGGGCCAGAGACAACGGGAATGTTGAAAACCTTACTATGCATCTGACAGAAAACCATAATATGAGGAACTCCAGATTTATTGTACTCCGAAAAGAATGGTGCAACAAAGAGTGCTTTCCTGAATCTCATCAGGGCTTCCACAAACTGAGAAGGAGCAAAACCTGACAAGCTACGAATTGTATAAAGAAAGCAATTCCAGGAATACGAACGGGGGGTAAGAGAAGACACCCTACTTGTCAGACACAAGCTGCTGGAGCGTCTGGCAGAGACGAGGGCTTGACCGCCGAAGAATTGGAACAGTTTGTGGTTGGAAAAGCAATCTGTGGAGCTTCTCTAGAGCTGCGGCTCTGGATGAATCGTCTGAGGAAGAGGAGGAGGAGGAGGCCCCGATCGCAGCAGCAGAGTCCGAGGACACTGCCGTCGCCGCTGCTAGAAGCGCTGTTAACTGCTGCTGCAGGTTGGGATGCTGTTGTTGGTTTTGCAGGCCTTGCATGGGTGCTGCGCCATCGCCCATGCGCTCCACCCTGTTTGATCTTCGACTTCTTGTGTCTTTTGTTTCTCACACCTCTTCCCACCTTCGTCACACTTACAGCCTGCATGTAATCCAACACCTTGCTTTCCACAGTGTTCTCTACGCATCGAACAACGACAATAGCAGCAGCAGCAGCAGCAATTCAGCTTCTTCTTCTAATGCCCTTAACAACGTCATGCACACACGCACACAGCAATAAACCTCCAGCGACACGCAAGAAAAATGAAAACCCTAAAAGACAAGACAACAACCCCACCAGACAAGGATTCAAGCGATCTTCCTTTGCTGCATCTGGATGACCTGCATGCATGCAGTCCGGACGGAGGGAGGAGTGTAGTAGCAGCTTGCAGCAGCTGATTGCAACCTAACTTCATCAAAAATTCTTCCAGGCGGGGCGGAGCCCTAAGAAGAACCTTTCGAATGCTCCAGGAAAATCGATCTTCTCATCATCATCAACATCATCATGATGTTGTAGGAGCTTCAGCGAGGGCTATGGATTTCTGCAGGTATAGAAGCTCTCGATTGAAACTCTTCTTCTTCTTCGTACTGAGGTGTTAGGGTTGACAGAAATTTGCTCTCGAGAATGATTTAAGGTTCCAATCTGCTTTTTAGATGCTCCTGCAGATACATCTTGTTGCTTGCAGATGTATCTACAATGCTTTGCTTGCAAGGTTAGGTACCTGGACATAAAAAATCTTTTTGGGTCTGTTGGTAAGAGAGGAGTGGATTTGTTTGATATCTTGTTGCTGTTGTTGTTCTTCTTCCCACTGAAGTGTTACGGTTGAGAAAAATTGCTCTCAACAAATGATCTAGCTTTCAATCTGCATACATGCTCTTGCAGATTATCTGGAATGCCTCATTACAAGGTTACCCGGAGAGACAAATCTTTGTAGCTCTTCAGCACCGATTTGGACGATCTGGTATTGTAATCTCAAAGCTGCTTCGTCTTCTTCTTCTTCTTCCCAATGAGGTGTGTTAGGGCTAAGAAAATTTAGGTTCAAAGATCTTCATGTATGCTTACAGAATTTTGTTGCTTGCAGATTTCTTCATGAAGTACAAGGTAGAAATCATGAAAGGAGGACTCTACTCCTCCATGAGAAGAAGGTATGAGATCTTTTTCTCACTTGAATGTCAGAGGGGGGCATGGATGTCATGGTGTGATTTGCAATTTAATGAATGCACAAAAAGTCTTAAAGCAACCTGAAAATTAAATCATGATGGTAGATAGATGTACAAGTGCATCCTCTAGAATGAAGTTGTTTTTTGGTTCAAAGTTGTTTGATGTCGTCCTTCATCTCTAATGAAGTTCCAAAAACTCAATTACTTAAACCTTAAAATCTCAAACCAAGTGTGTGAAGAATTTTGTTCATTGTTTCTTCCTAGCTCCAATTTGTGATCATGCAACCTTGATGTGATGATCTCTATGAAAACCTACAAGAAAGAAATAAGAAACAACAATGCAAGATGAGTTAAATTCATAAACACAACAACTTGTGGATCATGTAACAACATCGAGACTTAGTAGTTTGAATCACTTGGATCTCCATGTACTTTAATTGCATGAATCGCTTCTTTTCTCACACTTCTTTTCTCTCTAATTATGTCAAATGAGCGTTGATTAGAGATTTTATTTCATTTCCCAAAACAAGAGAGTTTTCTTAAGATGCAACCAATCATATATAATGCCTTAGTAACAAATCAACAACTAATTCCTTATGATAGAGATTTGTTGTGATAACATATTATCTACATTGAGAATGAAATTATATGAACCTAACAAACTATGTTACAAGAAAAAGAAACAAGAAGGAAGAAGGAAATGTTGAAATGAAGGAAACTGGTCTTAGATTAATTGTTGAATGATTGAACGCCGAGAGCAAAGTTATAGTTGAACTACCACTAATGAGTAATGGTTTAGAAGTGGGAATGGGTTACATTCAAACATTTCGAAGGCAAGAAGTTGCCATACCCATAACTATTAGTCAACCTAGAATGGTTGAAGCTTGTTCTTGTGAAGAAAAAATTTAATTCACTATTTAGAGAAAGTCATTAAGATTGAATTTTATACCTCCATGCATAATTCTTTTAAACAAGTGAAAAATCATTAGCTTGTTTTTGCAAAGAATAATGAATTGTTATTGCTAAAGGGAGGAATCATTTTCAATGATGACACTTAGGAACCCCCTTAAAAGTATTTTAAACATTTTAAAAAGAAGTTATTAGGATATCATGTATGATAATTCATGTCATTTTGTTCATTGTTCATAAAATGAATTCAACATTATGAATGAATTTCATACATCATTATTATTGATGATATGTATTTATGAATTTATTTCAAAACGCTTTTTAGACAATTATGCCTTATGGAAACTTTTTAGAACAAGTATTAACAAAATTAGGGCCACTAGTCATTGTCAATTTAATCAATACATTAATCTAACTTGCAACTTTACATTAAAACACAATCTTTTGAATGCATGAATAAGTCGTTTTCCTTTTATTATGCCACCTTCGAGATTATGGAACCTTCGTAGATTTTGGTCAATGTAGGAGACATATTTTGGTAGTAGCAATGACAAAAATTTGTAGGGTGTGAAAATTTTATATTCAATATTGAAATATGGAAAGGAACAAGGTTGAATAGAAACGTTGTACTACAAATTGGTGTTTAAAATGCCAAAATGAACATGATTAATGTAATATTTTTATTTATATCCATTTGGAAATCACATTGTACATTATTCAAAGAATTTTTTTAAGCATTTCAAATATTTTTTATGGAAGAAAAATGACTAATGGCGAATGAATTTTGTCCATCATGGATGAAACTAAATAATGGTGGATAAACTCTCCTTATTTGATATAAATTTGACAATAATTGATAAATTTCATTCATGGTGGATAAATATGGATGTGAATTAAATTAGTTATTTCATCCAAAACCTTATATTTTGGTTTCCCTATGCTTTTAATGGACCTCCATTGCCTCCTTCATTTCATTAATGTATAATTATTTAGTGTATTTTTCATTAAATGAAATTTTATCAAAATATATTTTTGAAATTTGTTAAATTGATAGCCATTTTTATTGAAATGAAACTATAATTTTTTGCATATATAATGAACTTTGCAATGAAACACAAATTATAATGTTAAAATAAGGTTCAAAAGTTTCATGATTTTACCAATAATCCTAACATCACCACACAATTTCATAAATTACATTAGCAAAATAAAATTCAACTAAAATTCATCAAATTATGTTATCAATCACTAAATACAATCTTCGTTATTAGTCATCACATGTATTTACACAAAAGAACTTTCAATTTTTTAATATATGCCTCTTAATGTTTATATTGATGAATTATCAAAATCATTAAACATTAAAAAATACACATTAATTATCTCAAATCTATAATGATATTTTCATCTTTTTGGTATTGTCTACCAAAGTAAGGATATTGTTATGGAATCTACACTTTTGATCATTACAATTTTATGTTCGATATCATATATCACAAATAAAATTTTAGATTTGAAAAATGAAATTCAACATTGCAAAATTTGTAATATTACGTATTACGAATCAGATTTTGGATTTATATACATTATTAAAAATAAAACTTCAATTTTGCATAATTTGTAATATTTTTTCATTATTCCCTCTCTAGTTTGTTGAATTATTTTTTTGTTTTGCATAATGTAACCCAAAGTTCCAATCCATCATCAACAACATACTAAAAAAAAATTCATTTTCCCTATATCTTTTTCCATGGGCACAAAAAGAAATATGTGACCTAATGAGTTAGACATTTAAATGATTATTTTAAATATCATCTCGAATTTTTTTAAAAAAATCTTACATGCATAATCTGCATATGGTTGAGATGATTTTAAACTTGAATGTTTTCGTATCATGTGAGGGGGTCCATATGGAAAAAGAGTAGAAAGCATATGCACATGGTGATAATATGTCCATTGGATGATATTTCATAATATCAATTTTTTAAAATGTAAAGTTATTATTTGTTTTCCTCATATGCCCATCCTTTTTAAGAAATGATATCAATAAACTTTTCATCAATGTTTCATTCATCTAACATTCATGTTTATACAAAGTTTTATATATTTTATTACTATGAATATATTTATCAATGTTCACTTTTCATAATTCCCCATTCATTAACTAATATTTTTCAAAATCTTGCAATTTCCATTCATTCAACAGTTCCAATTAAACCATCATTAATACAAAAATGAAATGTAATTTTCATTTTAAATCATTATGGCACATTAAAAATGAAATAAATTCATTTCACCTTAATCATTTCACCTCAAATAAATTTATTTCATTATAAAATCACTATGTAATCATGTTTCACCATTAATTAATATAATTAATTATTAATTGAAAAAAATAATTATAGTAAAAAAAATTATGTTTTTAAAATTTATTTTATAATATTATACCATATATTATTGTAATTTAAGTTACATAATAAATTATTACAAGTTATTCAAGGTTATACCTTAAACTATATGTTAAATTTTTATAGGTTATTCAGAGTTATATCCTAAACTATATATTAATTTATTACATGTTATTGCACCTTAAATTATTATAGGTTATTCAAAATTATACTTTAAGTTATATGTTAAATTATTATAGGTTATTGCACTTTAAGTTATTATAGGTTATTCAAAATTATACCCTAATTTATATGTTGAATTATTATAGGTTATTCTACATTAATTTATTTTCAACTATTTTTATTATTTGACCTTATGTAATTTTAAATTATTTCACCTTACGATAATCAATGTTATTTAATTCATTTTACTTTATCATATTCTATAATATTATATTCTAAATTATGAACATTCAAATGAGTATTTTCAACATTTATAATTGGTCCACATGACATATTTCAATTAAAAATCTTCCATGATTTGATTTATTTGCACATGGACACATGATCACATATGGAAAAAACAAAACAAAAATAAATTCATGTCATGAAATTTTTTTTAAAACAATGATATTAATTATTATTATTATTATGGAAAACACCAATATTGATCTACTACATGTTATTTTTGTATATTTCAATGTGATCCTTTAAAAAATTAACAAAAATGTTTGCTTCTAAAAAGTGTTTTTTCCATGTCTAAACTTGTTGATTTTGTGTTTGTTTCAAAATTGTGGCACTACATTTTTGTGCTACACTAACCACTTGCATTGTTTTATCCATGTGTTTCCGCACCTTGTTTAATTTTTTAATATTCAAAAACTCTTTTTTTATGTCTTTTATCAAACATATAGTGCACACCAATATTAATTTCTATGATTAATAACAAGTGTTATGTAATTGGTTACAACTAATGAATTAAATAAAAAGATGGTGCGACATTTAAATTGGAAAAAAACAACCCATAACCCGGAAAAACAAACTAACCTACACAAAGTGCTTATCCTTCTCTTGTCCACCATGACATAAAACACATTTTTAAAAATCATAATAAAAGAAAAAAATGAAAAATGAAAAATGAAAAATTACATTTGAAAAAAAAATTCATAATATTGATTTGTATAAACTTACGCATTTTCATTTACAAATATCAAAGGTTTTAAAAAGGTTTATAATAACTTTTCTCAAAATAAAATATATGCCTTCATTTTTTTAATAGATGTTTTATAATGTTTTATAAGTTTCATTACACAAAAATATATTCCTTCGATTTGTGTTTCCTCCTTTCATAATTCTTGTGAGAGAAAAATAATTTAATCTTTTAAAAAACGAACTTAGTATGAAATGCAATGATTCATCAACAAAAAATTTAACCCATTGATGTGCATACACTTTTAATTTGGTTTCATTATAATTTTACTAGCACTTTCATTTTTATTTAATGAAAATACGTTCATGAAAATACAAATGAATCTTTAGAAAGATTTTTATTCACAAACCTAATTGGTTTTTTTTCCATTTTTTTATAGTTAAAATCTTTCATATATCCATCGCTTGGCCATTATGACAATATTTATGTTTCAACATTGTTATTGTCATGCCCGTACATGGCCTCATACATGATGGCCAATTACGGGCATGCCCATGTGCGCTTTTAGGGTTAATACATGGTCTTAGGCGACTGTACACCATTAGGTACTTAGGGTTTCAGTTGTTGGCGACGGTATAAAAGGTCCAACCCTTTCTTTCTTTTCTTAGTTTTTCTAGAATTCCTTGTTTTGAGAGTTGCCTCCATAGTTTACTGGGATTTTCTAGATGCTCACGGTGGTCACTACACGACCACCGTTTACATACGCTTTCATTACTTCTTTGCAATACATTTCAGTTCTAGAAAAACTTTATTCCCTGTTGCTTCACGTTGAAAGCAACAGATTTCTTGTGCTTTTGAAATTCTTGAGTTGTTGCTACTCGTGTTATTGCTGCCGGAAGGAGCGCGTTACTCGTGTTGTTGGAGGGAGCTTTGCGTTTCTTATAACCAACCAAGAGCTTTACGTTTCTTACAACCAACCAAAGCAGGGACAAATGAAGTCGGGACATTAGAGAGCAGGTGTCAAAACTTCTCTCTTTCTCCCATTCTTTTTCTCTCTTCAAGTTGTCGGGTAAAAAAAAAAAACAAAAATGCTGCAGTGCAACGTTGGCCGAAGTTGTAGCGTTGTCGGACATTGCAACAACGCTCCGAGGCCCAGCGCACTACCGGACATCGCAACAACACGCTGCGAGGTCCAGCGCGTTGCTGACCATCGCAGCAACGTTGTGACGTCCAGTGTGTTGCTGCAGCAGCGTCGGAAGAACGCTACAAGCTGCAGTGCATTGCCGGCCAACGCCGCAACAACGCTACGAGCTGCAACGCTCCCGGCCATCGCTGCAGCGTTGCGAGGAGCTGCAATGTAGCGCCGCCGCCCGCCATCGCCGCAGCGGTAGCTGAGCTCTACACGTCCGACGTCGGACTTTCGTCGAACTTTCATCCGACTTTCGTCCGTC
>Ga0209208_10000744_pt1 | contig 43945 bp, 32 predicted proteins | sample S1TSphfallax_3_FD_187694 | JGI IMG/M metagenome (GOLD analysis project Ga0209208, IMG submission 187694) | Host-associated microbial communities from peat moss isolated from Minnesota, USA - S1T2_Fd - Sphagnum fallax MG (SPAdes) (version 2) | ecosystem: Host-associated > Plants > Peat moss >...
AATGAATGTGGACACATACACACACACATACACACACAAAAAGAGGTTATTGTGTTTTTTTAAAGCCAAAAAATGCAAATACAATAGCTAGATTCCATAGGTAAAGAAAAAAGTACCCATAACTCTTAACTTGTTGCACTTATATTGATTATTAAAATTCTTCAAGCTTCAGTTGTTTTTTTTTACTCAATGATGTTATCCTTTAAAATGATCTTGCTTTTGAGGTTCCTTTCTCACTTCCCTAAATGTTGTTATTTGCAAAGTGAGTTAATTTTCAAATGAGTTTTTACATGTTCAAATTTGAAGCATTTGTTTATAATTGTAGCATCAATGACAATAGTAATGAAGGCAAATTTTAAAACTTGCTTTAAAAGTTGTTTTTACAATAACATTGGGGGAAAAAGGAACTTCATTAAGTTTTTTTTTTTTGAGTGTTAGCTTTTTGATCTCACCTTGAGCTCACCCCTTCTTCTTTTTTAAATCAAGATTCTTAACACAAAATCCACTTTCTTTTGTGGATAACTTATTATATTGCACCCAAAAACCACAATATTTTGTAACATTAAAAGTAACCAAACCAAAACTTAGACTAAATTTTATCCCATCTCATACTCTTGGAGCTTATTCTTATCTCCTCCTTAGTGCATCCATTATCAAATTTTGATACCTTGTTTTTTTGGGGGGAAACAAATGGAACACATCCATTGCAAAAAGGAAAACAAGAACTGCAAGAGCTAAGGGAACATCCCAAGCACACGGCAACTACCAACAATACGCTAATTGGTTAAGTCAATTAAATTGAGTAATTGACAATTCTTCGCAACTTTAAGATTGTCTATGGTGCAAAGGGCAAAATGAGAGCACCCAAGATTATCAAAGTTCTCAAGGAGGATGATCTCAATGGGGGCGCCTTGGAAGCTAGCTTGCCATATGAAATAATGTTGTCTAAAATCAGTTGACCTAATCTGCAATTGGAGATTTTCTATACTTTTCACCTAGGGTTTAATTTTGTCCATGAACCCAAACCTTTCTTGAGATGATTTACCCAAGTTGAGTTGTTGAGTTTTATTATCACCTTTGAGCCTTTGTCTTCTTCACATGTGGTTTTCCCTATTTTTCACCTTGGGTTTAATTTTGTCCATGAACACAAACCTTTCTTGAGATGATTTACCCAAGTTGAGTTGTTGAGCTTTATTATTATCACCTTTGAGCCTTTGTCTTCTTCACATGTGGTTCCACAATGGGCCAAAAAGAATGACACAGATCCCCCACTCTTCCTCCCTTCCCCTCCCCTCCCCTCCCCAACTTCTGGACCCATTCTAGAACATGCAATCTAAGAAACAGCTCTCCGAATCTTGTGTTGGACCCACAAGACTGAAAAAAACATGAATATATTTACTACCCTTCTCTAGGACATTCAAGGACAATTGGCTTCAAATGGACATGGGTAGTTGGGATAATAACTTACTTGGTAGAGGGGAGGGGAGGGAGGGGATGGGAGAGGAGAGGAGGCCCCCCACCTAACCTCCCCCCAAAGGTGCTAAGCAATTCTTCCGACCAGAAGATGCCCCTTTATATCTGGAGAGGAGCAACTATGAGCAAACAAACAACAAACAAACCTGCAAAAAGATCACAAGTGCTTCATGACCACAAAGAATAGGCTCTTTTTTTTTTTGTTATTAAAAAATTTGCTAGTTGCACTCATAAAGAGGCTATAGCATCCACAAAAGAGTGCAAGTGCAGAATTGATCAATATAAAAAGGGATGAATGAACCAAGAGCTTTTTAAGTATGGTTCAGGTAAGTTCAAGCCAAAAGAAGAAGAAGCACTAGGGTCCTCTATTTGGGACCCCACCTCTTAATGGGTCCCCCCCCCTTACAAACTGAAAAAAATGCCCTTATGACTGGGCTAGACCAAAGGAGTTCTCAACACTAAACAAGTTAGCTAGATGCTTAATGTGTGTGCCCTAAGAATGGACAAAACAATTTTTATTTATTTATATTTTTAAGTGAACTACATGTCATTGCATAGTCTCTCCCACCCTTAAGAGCAAAGCCAATAAAATAAACACAAGAAAACCCAATAAAAAAGAAAGAGACCCAACCATCTATTATTAAAGAAAGAGGCTAAAAACCATAAAATTCTAACTAAGATCACTAGGAATCTCCCAAATGCAATATCACTCACATTTGGGAGATCCATCTTATGAGTGGTCAACTATCTTTCATAAGATCTTGCAGTATAAATAAATAATAATCTTGAAGAATAATAATCTTTTTTTTTCCCCCCAAAATAAAAGTTGTTGGAACTCATCTCTGGGCTCATGTTTCCATTTGTGTGATTTTTATTATTTTTTGATAGTGTTGGGGATCGATCTTATAATAATAACATAATGTGAGAAATATCTTGTGAGAGAAAATAGTAGTTCACACAATTTTTGTACTTTGAAAGTCTAGGAGAATTTTTTTTCTTGTAAGGAGAATATTATTATTATTATTATGATGATTATTAGGTATGATTATGAATATATGGGTGAGAGTCCATTTGGCAAAGAGAAACAAATTGAACATTACTAACCTTATTATAATCCTATGGCCCATTGAAACTTCATGTGGTAACATAAGATGTCAAAACTCAAAACTAGTAATACTAGCTAGCTCCTTCGATTGTATAAAAATGGTCATTGAACATCATCCCAGCTTGGAGCTTTGGGAACTTCCCCCCTAGTCATCTTCAAATATCTCAAAAGCATTGAAAACACACACACACACACAAACACAATTGTGAAGAAAAGTCTTGAAACATTGGGATGTTGTGGAGATTGAGCAACTAGGGTACACACTTAAGTTAAATTCTAGTTCAAGTTTTGTGGACCCCGGAATTTGAAGCTGGGCTTTGTGGACCCCTTCTTCTTGCTCCAATGTTTTACATGACTTTTTCCATATTGTAATGTGCTTAAAATTACCTCTTGGAATTCATAATTATGTTGCCTGATCAATAGATCATCCTTTCACAATGCTCAATGTGTTATTCAATAAAAAAGGGTTTTGGAAGTGTTTGCCTTCTTCCCCTATCAGGTTTAGGGTTTAGGGGTTTACTCTCTACAAGCATTGGGCTCTTTCAAAGGAAAGATAATTTGGGGTCATGTGATATGAAGCATTGCCCGCAATGGAATCCCTTAGAACTTGATACTGTACTCATTCATTTTTTGTTGGGTATGTTTGGAATTGTGTGGACCCAAGAGGATCGTCGACTTCAACAACAAAAGCCAATGTTGGGAGGTTCCTTCATGTCGGGTAGCTTTCACTTTAAGTGGTCGAAGAACTCTCCTTTAAAGGAGGGCAGCTGACTACAGATTCCCAATCAAATTGTGGGTCCATCTCTTTGCAATACATTAAAACACCCCCCCCCCCCCCCCCCTTACAAACTAAACTTTACGACAAGTGGGTGTTGGGTCCATCTCTTGCAAGACATTTAAAACCCCCCTTATGAACTAAACGTTATGAGTGGGCATCCGTGTTACCACCTTATGATGATGCTTATTATTTCCACAAAATGCCATTGTAATAATTTGTCACACAATTGTCATCCGTGTTGACATTTATGTGTCGATCTAATTGTTGTTACAAATGCACGTATATAAATCAAATCAAATCAAATCAAACCAAACCAAACCAAACCAAACCAAATCATATAGCCCTGTTAACCTATGGTAAGTGTGAGGTGATGTGAGCAATAACTTATTCTCTAGTTTTTTGGATTTAAAAAAAAAATTGGTAATTAAAAAAATTTATTATCCTATTGAAAATTTGACTATTTATTTGAGTTTTTGGAAAAAATCGCCAGTTTTTTGGGTCAAATTTGGTCATTTAAATAAATAAGTAAATTGTGGTTGTGAGCAAATTGCAGTTGGGAGGCACTTTGTTTGAGAGCATTCTGGAATCTGAATGTGCTGATGGAGGAGCAAAGCTCATACATAAGAGCAATCTCCACCCAGAAGCAGTTAAATGGCATGTACATGGTACATTGGATGAAGTACAAATTTTAAATAGTAAAAAAAATTAAGTTTGGACACTACAGGATCCATTACACACACCCACAAAGGTACATAAATTGCTAGGTCCAAGTGTGTTTCAGCATCATCCATTTTTTTTTTTGGGGGAAAAGATATGAATCTTTTGGGTTAAGGGCAGGCAAAATGAAAAAAGAAATGCAGATAGTACTTTTGTACTGCCTGCATTTAGGACCCTTTTTTGCTTATTTTTAAACATTTTCTTAGTACTTTGGTACTACTTGCGTCTAGGACCTTTTAGCCGATTTAACGTCGTCTTAGTACTCTTTTGTTCTGCCTGCATGTAGGACCTTTGGGGCTCATTCAACATCTTCTTAGTACGTGTGTACTGCCCTGCATTTACGACCCTTCGCTCATTTAGGGTTTACCCTTATACCGTGATCTTCCAAAAAGGTTTTATAACAGAAAACGATTACTTTTGATTGGTCGATCATAACTGATTGTAATCCCTGTCTTTGCTACCGCGGCAATATGCCATTGGACAAGAACTCCCTAGTAGTTACATACATTAACATAATTTGTTACTTTCTAACGCATTCGGTACTTCTCTAAATACCTTTTTCTGCAGCAGCAGGTACTTCATCATCGGTCAGCTGAACCTCATAACTCACACTCTTTTTTGTGTCGCTTACCTAGTAAGCTCAGTTCAGTTCTAATGTACGATCAGTTATGTATGTGCGATAATCAGCTCTTGAGCTGAACCTCATAACTCACACTCTTTTTGTGTCGCTTACCTAGTAAGCTCAGTTCAGTTCTAATGTATGATCAGTTATGTGCGATAATCAGCTCTTGAGCGTATCGGTTTACAGTGAATAATCTTGAATCTTGCTCTCTTTATAATTGACTCCCTCTTGATTGTTAGTATTGAGTAGAAAATTGGCCATTTGGCTGGGATTGCATCAATCCCTTTCTTTTAGTAGGACCCAAGAAGGGCAGTAGGACCCAAGAAGCACTCAAGACATCTTGATGATGTCTGATGTTTTTTTTTCTTCAAATCTTGGAATGTTCAAAGGAAATCTTATAGAAGACAGTATGAGCCAACATCATGCCCCTTTTCCCCTCTCTCTCTCTCTTGCTGCTGCTGCCCAGCATGTATGTACAGAGAGGGAAGTGGGACCTTTGTTTTGGGCCCCGATGATCTCATCGGAAAACTGGAAAGTATTCAAAAAGTTGCAAAGTGAAAGTGGAAACAGATCAGAACAGAACAGAACAGAACAGAGGCCAAAGTCTGAAAGCTGTTAAAAGCACAAGGAAGTGGCAGAATGGAGAAGATCTCATGTAAGAGAGGTGATCACTGATCAGTCCCCCATTAGGCCAAAGAAATTATTAGAACATTAGAGTTCTCCGTAGTAAAGTAAAGAAAAAAACAGCACCAGAACCCTGAGTTTGGTCATCATAGACAGAGTGAGACTCAACCAAAAAAAAAAACCTGCAAAAAAGTACATTAGCATTCTAGGGGGGGGGGGAGAGGGGATGAAACTCAAAAAACCATCAATTTTGGTAGTAAACTAAGTTTCATCATTCTGTCCTTCCTTTTTGCCAATTTTGGTAGTAAACTGAGTTTCATCATCCTGTCCTTCCTTTTTGCCAATTTTGGTGGTAAACTGAGTTTCATCATCCTGTCCTTCCTTTTATCCTGAGCGCCTCGACTGCTGCTGCTGCTGCTACATATATTTTCACTGCTCCTAACTGTAAACCCTAAACCCTAAACCTGTACAATCAATTACTATAACTAGTCTCGGACCTTGTGCATTAAATGGTGAGTATCAGCATTTCATTTCATGCTGAGTTGCAGCATTTCATACTGAGATTTAGTAAAATGTCTTTTACTTTGGGGATAACCACGGAAAAGAAAGAGGGGGGATAGGGGGTGAAAGGAGGCCCAAAGACAGGGTGAAGAGAGGGTTTACTTTAGGGATGACTCTATTACCCTAGGCCAAGAAATTATGTTATTAGAAGATATCCATATAGTTTATACCCCCTAGTACCTAGGCTGGTTATGCACTGATTTGATTTTTTATTTTTTTTAATTTGTCAAAACTACTGAAAAAATACCCACCTGCCATGCCAAAAATTCTCAACCAAACTACCTTCATTAGTTAGTATAGTGTGTAATTTTATATCATTATTATTATTATTATTATTATTATTAGTCACCTTGCTGCCAAATCAGCCAAGGTTCTGCAGGAAATTCTTCAGAAAAATTAGCCAATTTTGGCTATAACCAAGTAAGCAAAGTAATCATTTGTCTATATTTTTGGCTACCTACTGGAACCTATTATGGTGAACTTCTACCAATATTAAAATTAAATGTATGGTTGAAATAGCAAAAAAGCCACATGTTTTTTCTCTCTTTTTTTTTCTGTTGTGAAAATTTACAGAAGAAAGACATTTTGGCCCTTGAAAACCATGAAAAACCCATTAAAAAGTTTGTACATTTTGAGTTTCAAAAATCAAGCAATTTGAGAACTTGCTTCCAGGCTTTTTTTAGGAGGCTCTTTATGAACAAAATGAAAGAAAGTAAAGGACAAGCATGAGTAGAAATAAAAGCCAAGTAAAGCTCTCTTTTTTTCTTTTTTTCTGAAACAAATGAAAGAAAAGAAAAAAGTGTTATAGTCCTATATACTTGCACATCAGCACAATCTTTTCCCCAAGACATGAACACCAAGACAAATTCAACAACAAAAGCCCAAGCATTAAGTAAAAACAAAAAACACACAAAATGGCAAAGTGTTCAAGAATAGAACAAACATGACATGGATGAAAGGAAGGACAAGACAAGATGGTGTACAAGATAATCATAAGAATAATGGTATCCATTATGATAGTTCTCACATATGTTGCTAATCGCATACTTCGCTAATCAGATGATCTTGCAATCAATCACACAAGATCTTGGACTAATGAATATTCTCAATTTGGAATATTAGGGTTTTTAATCATATCAATTTACATGGAAGTTAATTTTTTGGAATTGTTGATGGATGATAAATTTTTAAATAATGAAACATTATGCACATGATCATTGATGAATCTCCATGGATTTTAAAAGCTTGAGTTGAAATGTCTATCACATTTGATTGTTTGACAATGGTGAATGCTCAATGTTATTAGCAGTTTGTTTTCCAAAAACCATGTACAAAACACAATTTGATTCCCTATGTTAAACTTTAGATTATTTCCTTTTTTATGTATAAGGTTTTCCTTTTACAACTATTTTGTTATGTTAATATGAAATGAATACTTGAATTTTAATCTTTGTCAATCATACTACTTGATCTTGTTTGAGTTAAATTCAAGATTAAGTTTCCACCTTGAACATCAAATTAAAGATATAGGCAATATAATTTCAAACAAAAATGTCTATTGCGTTGATGAATGGATCATATTATTGTACACAAATATACTAAAAATAAAAAATCTAACCCTCAAATGTTAAGACAATGTGAATTTACTTTTAAAAGTAATTCATGTTGGGCCTATTTGATGCTTAGGGATAACTAATTATCTAAATCATAAATAGTCATGAATTACATATATCATTTAAATATTTGATTGACTTCAATTTTTTGCTAACTTATTTATGGGTAAGAAGGGTCAAAACAATTTGACCTTCATGCCAAACATGTCAAAAGGACCATTTTGCACATATGTTGTATCTTTCTTAATGCCATTAAGTTTCATTACAATTTTACTAGTGATCATTTACCTAAGAAACAAAAATTGAAATCATATTATTCAACTGATGCACCAGTATTCCACAAATGTAATAATAATCAACAATTGTTTTCATATGCTTCCATAAGTATTGCCATCAATAACATTGGAAGATTAGTCCATGATATTATTGAACCAAAATGGCAATCAATTTGTCATCTTTGGCTTGAAAATTTTTAATTGAATCACTGATGACATATATAATAATCTTCAATTGACTTAAGTCATTTGGAGAATCTTTAAAGGCCAAATGTGTTGTTAAGATTTCCTAAATGTCCATTGAGTAGTGTTTTTTTGGGGGTGAAATTTCATTCAATTTCAACATGAAAAAATATGATTTCAACCCATTCAAAGGATTTTTCATGAAAATGTTGACCCAAATTCAGGATTTTTTAAAGGATTTTTTTTTCAAATTGCCAATTTTTATAATAAGTTCAATAGGCAACCAAGAATATTAAAAGATTATAGTTTTTTTTTTTTTCTACTTTCATATCTAGTATGTAGCCAATTTTACCTAAGTCATTTATGGATGATTGCCATTTCAATTACATCACAAAATTGAAAAAAAAAACCTTACAATTAATGGTAATAGTAAAAAACATATATGAAATTTTCTCAAATGTGTTGAAAGGTTTTTCATCATGTGTTATTGATGATGTTTCAGTATTATTTTTGACATTTAAAATGGAATATATTATTGACCATTAAATTCCTTGTAAGCTATGAAATATGATAACAATATAATGCATTTTTTTATTTTTTTGTAAATTATTCATATTGCAAATTAAAAGCGCCAATTTCAAAGAAAATTTGCTTGAAAAGGTTAACATCAATCAATAGAAGAATTGTCATGAAAAACCATTCCAAGCTTGAAATATAATTTCATTGTTTATAATCCAAAAGGTTGACCTTATGATAAATTGATTAAAATGGGTGATAAGCTTTAATATTTTAAGAGAAAAGTGTCAATGAAGTTAACAAGCCAAAAAGTTTTTAAATCGTGGGAAAACGAATTGAAGTATTTTAACACCAATTTTATTTGTGAGAGGTCAAAAAATAAATCAATATTAATTATGGGTTACTAGGTCAAAAAGATGGGTAGATTTGATCAATAAATAATAAACCATACGGGCCTTATGCATCATGAATTTTTGTTAAGGACCTTTTGGACTCATATATGGTTAACCTCAGTTAGGCACAAATAAAAGTCAATTAGTTTGATCTCATGTAGGATTTTTTTAAATGCTAAATAATATACATGTTCATCATATGGGGACATTAAATGTTAAAATTTTAAATTACATGCATCAAACAAGGATGGAGGGTGGGTAGCCTATCACAAACTTGCCCCCTCCATGTATTTGTGTTTTTACAACATTTTAACAATCGATTCAAAATTAAATGCTAATGAAATGTTGATACAATCATTGATATGATGTTATGACAACATTATAACACATTGTGATGATTGATCATTATATTATAATGTCATTACAACATCATATCAATGATTGATTCGCACTTCAATAACACTTAACCTTGGTAAACATATTTTCATTCATCATTATTTTATTTATTCAACTTTTACTCAAACATTTTTGAATGGTTTTACATTTGGTGACCATATTAAGGATGTTTAACCAATGATTTTGGTTTTGGGATTTATTTTGGTAAAAAAAATTGTTCTTGTAAAAAAAACAAAATTTTGTATATTTGCAAAAACTTAAACACTATAAGCATATATACATTTCTTTGCAATTTTCAAATTACAATATGTTACTAGGTTTGTTGGGTTGAAGTCAAGCAAAGTGTGTCGAGGATTATTTTCTTGAACACAAAAGACGTGGAACTGTTAATGAAACGACTATCAAGCTCAATCAACATTGAGAGAAACAAATACTATAAAATAACATATGCATTGAAAGGAGGTCAAAAATGAGAAAGTGGATGATGAATGTACAACTATTTTGATGATACAATGCAACATACAATGGGAGTGGAATGAACAAAATGTCACTTGGTCATATCCACCATTGAATACATTGCATACACCTCTTATTTTGAACCATGTTGAAGAAATTTACAACTTTAAAAGGTATTCGATAAACTACAAGAATTGCATAATCAAGCCCAAAAAAGACATATGACTTTTTCACACGTGAATGTTGAATCAAAATATGAAGCAATTACAACTTCGATAATTAAACCCACCTCAACTTTGATAGCAATTCCAAATTCCTCTTGGGATTTTTATGGTTATTGTGGTCAAACTAACCATGGTCATGGATAATGTTTATTTCTACCAAGTTCTCAACCATTTGTGTCCAAAACACCATTCAAAATTCCCACCATGTCAATACCATGGTAGCTATTTTTTTAATATAAGTATCCACAACTTCGGTAGTCAAAGAAATTATTGGTAACCCAATATTATCACCCCTTCTTCTTTAGAGGAATCCCTTCTATTTCAATAATTGTTGATACTTTTAACGGTTTTCCATTTGTGGGACCTTATCAATATTGGCCTCCAAGAAGTATGGGACAACCCCTAAATGTTAATTTAAAACACATCATTCAAGTAGTACACTTGGGAGGTAGGAGTGGTCCTACAAGAGGTGGACCTTTATGAAGTGGGAAGGTGGTCCTCAAGAAGAAGGAGGTGGTAGCTTGGGAGCCATAAAAGGAGGAGAGAATACTATATGACATTTAGTGTGCCATAGCATAACACTAAGTGGCCCCCCATGTGAAGGTCCACCAAGTGGACCACATGGCAAACCCCCATGAAGGGGATTTCCTTGGAATCCATGATACCCACATTGGTACCCAATTTCAATTTTAGTAGTAAGATCAACTTCAATAACACATCCACAACAAGAAATGCATTACCATACCCAATATACATTTTTTGATCTAACCTTAATGCACATATTGAAGTTTTCATAAATGAAAATAGCACAAATGGCAAATGCAATAATGGGAACAACATTAATCTTTATGATGACATTTCTAAATGGGGAAAAAAATTCTGTAAATCACATGAATTGTGCCTTTGATGAATTGGAAGTTGATTTTTGCAAAAAGGTGTCGAAAGGTTCAATTTGATGAACAAATCTACATGGCATTGTGTGCCATCAAGCAAGAAGTTGATGAAAAGGTTGAAGTATATTACAAAAGAATTTTGGAAATGGCAAATTTCTTTTAACATAAAGCAAATGAAAGGTTGTTGAATTTTTTTTACAAGATTGTTGCCATATCTTTCAATTCTACCACAAGGATGAAGCAAGACATTAGTTTGTACCACAAGGAAGTAGCAATTTGCCATGAAAAAATGTTGGAAATGCACACAACTACCAAAAATTTGTTGGAGCCACTCACTTCACAAAAAGTTAGTCATATTATTGAAAGTAGGAAAATTGATGTCATATGTGCACAATGTAAGAAACTAGGGCATGTGAAAGAAAATCTAAACAATTCAAATAAAAATTTGAAGGAAAAAAACTATTTGCCTTTGGCAAATGAAGTTTTGATATAACAAAACAAATGCCAATAAAATCTCAATAGAGGAAATCAAAATTTTGGTAATTCAAAATCTTTTCTTGCTTATTGATGTTACATTTGTGACAAACTAACCACATGATCTATGACTACCCACACAAAACAACAACTGAAACAATGTTCAAAGATAAAGGAACTAATTTAGTAGCAAACAACAAAGCCAAGCATGACAAAGCTTTAGTAAACATGGTGTCAGTAATTGCCATTACTTGTGCAAGGTCTTTGAAAACGTGACATTTAAAGACAAGGAACCATTGAAGGCTAAATTTATTACTAAGTGGGCTACAAAAGAACAACTCCAAAAATCTTTAGAAATGCAATTCATAATTGATAGAAACAAGCCCCTCCCATTCAACTTGAATATGACAATGATCCATGACTCGATTCTAATAATTCTTAGACTATCAAACCAATTATTATTGAAGTCCAACCAAATAAGATGTGTCAATTTAGAAAATTGGGAAGCAACTCGTGGAAAGCAAGTTCATTTTGACCTTAGGGCAACTTTCAATCTTGTTCTAGACCTCAAATAGTTTTTTTTCCGAAACTTTCTCCCACATAAATTCATGAAACTTCTCTAGCTAATAGTATGGTAGCTTTGGTAGTTGTAGATCCACATATGCCGCCAATCATACAAGTTTAAATTGGAAAAAAATCATAAAAGATGTCCTACTAGATGGAGGTTTTGGGGTCAACATCATTACCATATAGTTTTTAAAAAAACTAGGATTACCAAATTCAAACTAGCCCCCTACAATCTTAAAATTGTAGATCAAAACCATTCCTAAACCTATAGGCTTATTTAGGAATCTCATTATTCACATCCATGGAATTCTTTGTGTAGTTACCTTTGTAATCATGAAGAACAATGTTCTAGATGCCAATTATTCCATCTTGTTAGATAGACCTTAGTTAAGAGATGCCAAAGTTTCCCATGATTGGGGAACCAACTTAATCACCAATGAAGACAAAGGCATAATCATAAGCATTGTTGTCACTAAAAGATTGGATGGAACCATAAAACATGAAGTGTTATTGTGCCATGATTTTGTCAATGGAATTATCAATAAGGAAGATGTTTTTTTTGTTGTAGAACTTAATCCATTCTCCATTGGAACAATCAAATTGCCTTTGGACTCTACACCTAAGTCTTTTAGTTTTGGTACTACTAAACTCAAAGAGAAATTTTAGCATACTAAAGGATCCATTTTGGTAAATGCAATTCCCATAAGAATTCAAGTATAAGATTCATAGATGTTTCATTGGATGTTACAAAAGGAGGAACAAGTTCAAAATTTGAATTTACAAATGCCAAAAACTCCACAAATTGTCAAAATCAACACTAACATCAAACTAGATTCAACATTAACTACAGATGTCAAACAACTTCTGAAGGAATATAAAGACATGTCTACATGGAGTTACTAAAATTTCAAAGGGATTCCAACCCAAATTGTTCAACATCAAATTGAGTTGGGTATTTCCATTCTTTGAGGTCATCAAGTTAGGTAATGAATGAATTTTAATTACATTATTGTTGTCAAATAAAATTTGGACAAATTTTTGCTTGCATGATTCATTTGACCATTAGACCAAATTAATGGGTTATCTCCAATTATGATGGTATCAAAAAATATATATATATAAGAATTTGCATCAAATTTTCACAAGCTCAATTTGTTACAAAAAAAAATTTATACCCTCCTCTTTTTATTGAAGAAGTACTAGATGCAATAGTATCCATGAAATCTATTTTTTCTAAATAGATTTCAAGCTACCATCATATTATGACAGCCCCTTGACATATGTACAAAACAATTTCATTATAGATTGGGAACTTTTGTTTGGACTATTAAGTGATTTAGTTTGAAAAACATTCCACCAACATATCAAAAAGTTGTTAGTATTTCCTTCAAGGAATGCCTTGATAATTTCATGAAATTATTTATGGATGATTTTAGTGTTTTTGTGACATTGAAACACATTTACTAAAGCTTCAACGTTGCTTCAACAAATTCTAAGAATTTGGTACCAACTTAAATTTGAAAAAATGCATGTTTTTAATTTACTCTTCAAGCATTTTGGGCTATATTACTTCCAAAAATAGAAAACCACTAGACCTTAAGAAGATTACAATAATTGTGGAAATGCCACCACTAAAAAATCCTAGGGACATTAATTAGGTATTCAACAAAATGTTTTAGTTTTATCAATGTTTCATTGAGCATTTTTTGGTTATCATGACATTAACTCAAACTCATGCTCAAATCCAAGGCAAAGTGGACTATTGAATGCCAAGAGCCTTGAGAAATGATCAAAATTTGGTACATGGATGGACCAATTTTGATTGCATTTCATTGGGATCTAAAATTCAATGTGCATATTAATGCCTCTAATCTTGTTATAGAAACAATGCTAGCATGTAATATCAATAGTTAATGTAATTTGTCAATAATTGTCCATTGAAATTTCTTAACAATGTCAAATGAAATACACAACTATTGAAAAGGAAGCACTAGTGATGGTCTATGTTTTACACAAATTTTGATATTTTGATATTAGGAAACAAATTTTTGTTTTAATGATGGTTTACCTAATTTGCAAGCCAGACAAGTTAGGATGAATTGTTCATTGGTTGTTGATTTTTGGAACACAATTTCCCAATAATTTACAAACCTATGGGATTTCATTTGGTAGAAATTTTTTTTCACTATTGAATTTTACTAAAGATTTGAGAATACCAAACCACATTGCTAATGCATCATTTTTTATTCTACATCCAATATGGATGTAAAAGGTGTTTGATTACTTGCATTTTGCAAAATTCATGCACATTTCATTATTGAACAAAAATAGAAATTGGTTTGAAATGTTATACCTTTTACCTTAGTGGAGGGGTAATTCTATTGAACAGGGCATGATCAAATTATGAAAAAATGTTTACAACCAAAAGATATTCAAATGATTATAAATGAAATGCATAAGGGATGAAAAGGAAGACATTTATTGGTAGACACCACATTAGGAGAGTATGTATTTTGGTTTCCCAAAAGGGTCCAAGCATGATCGGTTACCCTCTTTGAAGCACTAAGGACTCATTCTTAAGACTTTCAAATTCACCTTTTTCTTCACTTTTCCTATGACTTGTCTTACATCTCCATTTTTTTTGTCGTGTCAAATGAAATAAATTTGTTCAAAAAAAATTATAGGCATCTAAAATATCTATTTTTTTCACTTATGAAAATGAGAATAGTAAAATTTATCCAATGTGGCCATGTTTTATCAATGGCCCAAATTTCCATAATTTTCATTTTGTGAAAGTTTTTTACATTACAATAGGGCAATTGGTTTTGTCACACTCATACATTTTACGTACATTAGTATCTAAAGCGTTTGTGATAAGAATTTTGAGCCAAAAAAATTGTTTAGACATTCTTTAGGAATCCTTGAACCTTTTTTTTTCCTCAATAGACAAAATCATATATTGTTTTCCAATACTTGGTAGCTAGAATCTTAGAACTTGCTCAAATTTGGCACGTTATGCATATAATAATACCTTAATAATGTTTTCATCCATGAAAAAAATCAAACTTTCAATATGGACGTGCCATTAAGTTATAACTTGTTCAAATGAAGGGGTCCACTGGATATAAAAGGAGATGGTCCTTTTTGGTACCCCAACCATATTTTGATCCAAAAGCAAAAAGTTTCATATGGGGAAATTCAGAAAACAATGATTTGGCCTTTACAAAATGCAATATTACCTATCAAACATTAAGTTATTTTATTAGTGATCATAGATAAGTTTGAACCCAATCACATTTTAGTTAACATCAACACAATCAAGCCTTACCGAGTTTTAAATGTAGCTCCCAAACAATTAGCAACTCCAAAGAGGGGGAAAGATTAGCATGATAGATGAAAAACAAAAGGCAACACCTTAGATTTACTCTATTTGAACAATGAAAAGGTTTCAATAGATGGTTTATTGAAAAAAGATTATATATTGAACTTTTGTTAGAATTAAGAAAATATTATTGAAGAATATTGAGTCAGTACATCTAGCAAGAATATCTAAAGAAATCTAGATGCAAGTATCAATGGTACAATAGGCACAATTATGACATTGAATTATTTTTGGTAAAAGTACTTTATGAAAGATGGATGCAGGAAATATTGATATTTGATACATAACATGTTTAAAGAATGATGGAACATTGTAAGAAGCAATGATCAATAATGAGCATGGTATCCAAGGATGTTGTTTTCACATCCAAAGAACATGACATGTTAGTTATGCATATATGTTACCACATCCTTTGCCAAAATGACCCTTGGAGTGGAGGAAATAAATACCAAGGAATTTTTTCCCATTCCTCATATTATTTATTGTTTTCTTGTTTTCTTGTTAGTTGTAAAGTGTTACAACTTTTTAGAAAAGAAAAGATGATTAATTGGGAAGATGTCAAAAGAATGAAAAAGTATTTGCAAGATCATATTGATAACAAACTTTTGGTAGTGCATAAGAAAATGAAGGTGTTTTGAGTGAGTCAAAGAAGAAACTACTAATCAAAAAGGAAGATAAAAAGGGGAAGACAATATCAACAACATCATTGTTGTGTAGAGAACTAACAACATGGAAAAGTTGGGTGGATATTGTAGATATTAAATGGGCATAACAAGTTTTCGTTACATGTGTTGAATGGTGCACATGGGAAGAATTCAGCTGACATTGGTGCTCAAATTCATCAACAAAATCCATTAATAAATTTGAAGTAATCCGAATTGTAGTGTGTAAGGAGACAATCATTGCCAAACAAATTGTTTTTTTGATGTTGAAGATGTGAAAGTCCAACCTAAAGACATGTTTGAAGCTAAATTGGGAGAAATGGATTAATAAAGATTAGGTAACCATTGTAAATAAAGACTCCTACCATGAGAGGGAAAGATTCTGAATTTTTTCCTATTGGCACCTCGCCATTGTGAATTAAAAAATTGATGCACGTTTTTGGGTTTAAATTTTGAGTCACTTACTTACTAAAAAACTAATGGGGTACATTTGCCATGCATTCAAGGGAAAACATGTAAATTAGTCTTCAAATCTTGAAGGAGATTCACAATTAATGGGCAAAATAAAATACTAAATTTGGACATGCTCAAGTGGTCAAGATAATACTTTGGCATTAGTTTCAATGACCAAAGATCCAACCCAAATATTGATGACCACTACTTAGGAAACATAAACTTAAGAGCATGAACAAGTTGAGGAAAAAGTTCGAAAGGAAGGAACCAAAACAAATCAACATTATGAGGAATGCAAAACACAAGAAATAAAAAACATGACCTCCAAATCCTATTAAAATGGGGCCACCTAGTTCAAGATCCAGTATTCCTTCTATTGCTCAACATTGTACCCCCTTATAGGTTGATTTGTTTTCAAACATAAAATTATTTGACCTTTACAAAGAATTTGGAATATATTCTATAGTCGCCATCGAAAAGATTCTTTTAGTAATATGCACTTCAACAAACACTTCTCTTGTCCTACCCACTACCTTCTCAATGTTTAGATTTCATCCAATATTTTTGAATAGAAATTTGAAAGGATTAGTGTTGATCGAATGAACTCTTATTTGATGTTAAGGGATTGGTTTACTCCTTGAGCCAAATGCACCATCATAGTGGGGCTCTAGAAAAATGGTAGATAGTTATGATTTTCAAAAGTTTAAGCATAGAATAATCATTGAAGCTTGACAAGTTGTCAAGATACAAGTTACTAAATTACAAGCAAGATTATATAAAATGTCCAAAAGCAAACACTTGAACAAATGCGTAAGCTACAATTTAAGGCTGATTTTTTTCATGTCAATAATATACACTTGCAAGTGGATGCCATGAACCACCACATTGCCATTCAACATGTGGTGTTTTATGAAGGCAAGTTTCCTCAACTTAAAGTGAAGGTTACTAAAAAGACAAAGGTTTTAAAGAAGTCCAAGAACTAGGTTGACAAGCTTTAAAAGGAAATGCAAGCCGTGCAACAAATCAATGAACAATTGGAGATGCAATTCACCAAGGAGTTTGAGGCCCACAAGAGGACCATCACTTTCAAGACCATACCAAAATAGAACTCGTGGAAACTAATTTAGGGGAAACTTTGAATATAGGAGTTTGCAATATCAATTCAATAACAACATATTGTTGAGGTTGAAACAAAGTTTAATGATGAATTCAAGTGGGGGATTGTCAATGTTAACAGATTGAAACTCTAAGTAAATAAGGACATGTACCTTACTTCCAAAGGAATTGTCAATTTTACACAATGTTTTTTCACAATTAATAAACAAATTTTCGATATAATATATGTGGTGCACAATCAAATGTGTGCTTACCACACATTGCTATTGAACATGATGATACATTGTAGTTTTCATAATTTTTATTTTTAAAGAAGAAAAAATAGATTTGATTTAAACAACATGAACAAGTTTTGATTCCATTCAAAAGAAAGTTACAAATCATTTTTAGGACCTAATGGAAGCCTACTAAGAAAATGATTACCTTTATTAGCGATGCAACTAAACTTAACAAACAACCTTTCATGATTTCAAAGTTGACTTACTTGCCTTCGTTTTTTTGAAATCTAGTGAGGGAAAACCCAATGATTGTAATAAAATAAAATTTTAAAGCCTTTACAAGCTCAAGAAGAAAATAATAAACCTTTTATCAAATTGAATTTCAGGCCATTATTAGGCAATGTGATACCAATTTTTATAAAAGTTGTTTATTTTGCAATATAAATATTACAATAAAAATGAGGTTTTGTGATTGGTCATCACGACTAAAGTATCATTAGTCATATTGGAAAAATCACATGCAAATTGCCTACATTAGGATTAATTATTTGGTACAAATTATGAGGACATAATTCCAAATAGGAAGGAGGAGGATGTTACTTGGCAAAAACAATTCTAAACTTTTAAAAATTTAGAAATATTTTTTTGTCAATAACAATAAATTTAGGTCAAGCAAACCCTTGAGTCATTGTAAGTTTGGTAAAGGGTGTAATTGGTTTATTGGTCAACACTATTAGATTTTCAATTCTTTTCTAGCAATGTTACAATTATGTGGATTGTAAAGGTGATGGTAGGTTTCAAATGCTTTTGTGGTCTTCCATTTGCCCATCATGCTTATATAGACATGACACAAATACACATTCATAAACCCAAAGAGAAAACAAGAGATTAATTTTCTTTCAAGTCTTATAACATGCACATGCAATTGCAACTATATTTGTTGAATATTGAAAGAAATTCATAAAGGTATTTGTGAGTAAGCTTGATTGAATGAATGGTGCTTACATTTGATGAATTTCAAGCTTGTAAAAAGTGTTTTTAACAACAAATTGTTTTGATTGAATCAAGGTGAAAAAAATATCTAGCCTTACATTCTTGAGGACAAAGGTTACCTTTTTGACGAGTCCTCACAAGAAAAGTCGAGAATGAACACTATACCATACTTGAAACACTTTACAACAATCAATTGAGTTGAAGTAAAAATGTGTTCCAAAATTCATTTGGAAATTGGAAGAAAATCTTTAGATAATTGTTGTAAAAAACAAACTTTCACATCTTTCTACTTGTCATGATGGTTTGTTGTTGCATACTTTGCAATATGATTCTTGGAGGTATTTGGATCTTGACTTTGAAACCTCAATGATCTAATTGGAACTTGAAACGTAGTTAATGTTCATGATGTTCTTGGTAGAATCATGGAAGAGAAGGTAATGTAAATGTTTTTACATAGGACAAACTATTGAGAATGAAGTTGAACCAAAATTGTAGGGCACAAAGATTTTAGGAATATATTAGAAAACCATTATTGAACAATACCTTGGCAATAAAAGGAGAGGATATTGAACATTATGAATTGGACTTTGCATTGATGACAAATACATTTGAAATTCTTGAATCTAAACTGGAATTTGCCTTTAGTAGGTATTTTCATTGTCATGTGATTGTCATCAACTATTTTTGCTATGGTCAATTTTGTTCCAACAACTTTCACATTTGTACCATTTGAACATATCCTTCAAGTTGAACATGGCATTTGAAGAGTTGAATCTATCTTCAAGGTAATTTTGGTATTAATTCTATTGTAGTAGCAACTTTTACATTTTCACCTTTTAAGGAATTTGAATCAAGATTGATAGGTGTTGGCAATTGAGTTTTGTCAAAAATGAAGGGATGGGACATTGTTTTATTAAGATTAGAAAGAATTATTACCATGATGTTCTTAATCTTGAATTTTTTGGGTCTTTTTCCTTGAGATATGTTAGCTTATTCATGTGGACTTTCGTGTGGCACTTTTCGATTTACAATTGTGTAAGGTTTATTCGTCCATGGCTTCTTGACAATTTTTTTGTTGTTCTTGTTCATAATTTCAATATTAGGTGAAAATGCATTTAATGCCCATGCTTCTAAGTGTATTTCCAAATGTGTTTATGGTGCAATCAATGTTCTTGGGTGTTATGCATGCATAACAAATGCAATTGGAGTGTTAAAAGGGTTTACCACATAAGGGATGTGTTGAAGATTGACACTAAATTCATCAAGGTTCACAAAATTGGCTTTTTTTTGTTGTGTTGCATTGTATTATTATGGAATTGGATGTTCATCACCTAGGAGATTTTACATGAAAAAATTAGGATTGTAGATTATTTATATATAAGATTTTGGTATTGGTGCAGGGTAATAGGCATCACCTTTAGTTTGCAAGGCCTTCACACGAATTGGTGTATTTAATTACAACTCACTCCTCTTGAAACACATATATTGTTTATAGTTTTTTCTATTGAATTGATAAGGTAAGTGAGGTTCATCATGTTTTTTCATAGTCAATTCTTAGAAGGATATGTGATTCTTTATTCCCTTTTGGTAATTTGAAAGTTTCTTGTAATTATAATTAAGTCCAGTCCATTTATCCTTGCAAATTTTCATGTTTGTTGGCACGTTGGTATGAATTACCTTCTATGACAATTTAGTGATCTTGTCACGTCATTACACCATAGGCAGAATGTGCATTTAAAGATTTACCACTCCTTTTGGGCTTGAATTCATGATGCTTGCATTTTATAAATGCAAAAACTTCATGTTCTCAATTTTCCTACCTCTGTCAAGTGTTTGATATCTAACTCTGGATGATCCTTTACTTTTTGCTTCTAGCCTAAACATCAATGCATTGCCTATAGATGCAACAAATTTGCTCATCACTAATAGTTTATGTGTTTGTTTCTTTGCAAGAATGATGGAAAGACAATGCAACTAATGCAAATGTAAAACTTTGTGATGATTTGATAGCTTAACAATTGTTGTTAGTTTATGTGCTTTGGTTCAAAGTTGATAAATTAGTGATGTCAATAGGACCTTGAATTTTCATTTTTGAGAGATTTTTTATGATCTTCAAATAACCTACCATATTGTTACCATTACCACATGAATAGAGGTGCCATGTAGTTAATTTATAGACTCCATGTGCATTAGTGTGGATTGTGATAGTTATCATGGGCACTATGAACGACATTATCAATATGTGTGAATGACACATTACAAATGTAAGTTCTTTCCCATTTTTAAGGTGTAGATGTAAGAACACCCATTAAGGTGTAGATTTAAGGCCCCATTATTGGTTCTTCTTTCAATTATTAATAGTTTAGGATAGGTAAAGATTGCATTTAGGAAATTTTAATTCATATAAGTTTCCCAAGTTGGTCAAAGCTTATTAATTCAACATTTGTTAATTGAGAAATTTTAGAAGTTGGATAACCTTAACCATAGAATTGGGTGGAGGGTATTCCATCATTTCGCATCTTTAAGTTTATGAGTTAATTCACACATGTCCGCATTATCCAAACCTAATCAAATCTTGAATCAATGAAACAAATTTTAATTATTACCTAGGTCATTTATCAAGAAAGTTGAACATTATGATACTATGTATGTTCATGGGTATTAATCCTTATTGTTAGCATTTTGAAGTAGAGTTCCAATGGTCCAAGCCTTTTGATATAGTTGAAACATAAAAATTAAGACATAGGCATGTTCTGGGCATGATATGCAACACTAGAGAATTAATAGTTGAGTTAGTTCTATGAATCATCATCAAGATGGCACAAGCTTTGAAGGGAAATTAAAAAGAGGTTTATTTAATAATCCATAAGTACAACGTGAGGTCATAGTTGGATAAAATGCTCAAACAATATTGGTAACATGTGTTTTTTTTGCTTGTTATTACAAAGGGATAAAATGGCACAACCATCATGCCCCTTAGACCATAGCATAACATATATTCATTTTATATGCAAGAACTCCAAAATACGATGAATAATTGTGTGAATAGTTTCGCTTTGTGATCAACTAAAATCTGGAATAATGGGCCACATAACCATCGATAGTGGCTTGATCCATATCTTACAGACCACATTATAAAAACAACTTCATCCCTTCATTAGACACCTTTGTGTAAAAACTTTGGATTTTCATTTACAACAAATTTGACACCAACACGAAGGATTATGCATTAGCACCCAACTTTTGATGCCATAGTTTGGTGATGTGCCCAAATTCTAGCGAGGGCATGTTTTTCTTCTAGCCATTTTTTCATGCTTGGCCAATTGCATCAAATTCAAGTCATGAGGCAATTCATGTTTTATGTCATTCAATGGTGTAAGTCTAGGTTCACACCTTCCAAAATTTCTTGCCGTGCTAGTAAACTAATTATTCCATGAAATCATGTGCCTTTAAATATAATTGTGATTAAAGTTAGGAGGTTTGATTTAACAATTGCAACAATGGTATTAACCAAGAAAAATGCCTTCTCAACAAAAGCGATAAAAACCCTAGGTTTAACAATTGATTGGGTGGGATGAAAGTCTTGTGGTAGGAGACTCTACCTATCTCTTAACTTGATTATATATTTCATAAATAAGTAGTACATTGGAAATAGTAGGAATATGCACGAGATGAATGAATAACACATTTGAATTAAATGGGTGTTGAATAATCCCCACATGGACCTAATGAAGAAAGAAAGAAAATCATCATATTTTGTTATTGGTTAAAAACTATCCTAAGGGTAGTTACTTTGGATGACCTAAGATGGAAAAGGGGGAGGTTTTACATAGATGAAAAAAGAGTTTCATCCTAAGGGTTGCATTCAAAATGAAGAAAAAGGTGGGATTTTGAATTCGGTCGGATGGAGGGATTCTCATCTCACAATGATTGGAGGGGAACAAAATAGGATAGATTTTATCATCAAGTTCATTGGCTTATTGAGCTAACAAGATAGTTGATTGGTGGAGACTTGGCAAATAAAGATTTCCCTTCATATTCATTGGCCAAGGAAAGGAAACACCATGAGATGGGTCTTGTGTGAGGCTCCCCTTCTCTCTCATTTTCTCACACTCTTGTTTAGGATAGTGACTTATGATTTGGAGAGGATTTGCTCCAAAAGAGGTGTTAGACCAAGGATGGTAGAATGTTTAGTGTTTTAGAATATGAGAATAAACACTACGTGGATAAAATAGTTTTCTTTCCTTGAAAGGAATCTCTAAACTTTTCATTTTGAAATCAAGATCTCTTAATCGTAATAATGGATGCTTGTGAAATTTGAGATTATGTTTGCTTAGTACTTAGAGCATCTTTTCACAAAATTTCAGCTGCATTGAACTTCTTGTTGAAAAGATATAGTTGTTTAAAGTAGAGGGGGTCTAGTTAAGATTTAGTAACTTTGGGGGTGGACATTCCAATCATCACTATAGTGTAGAATTTTGAACTTGGAGAACATAAGCGTCTAGTCATTAAACTTTCCAACAAGCCTATGCTTGTTGGATTTGGATGGGTGAAATGGAGTTGATGTTCATTGAAAATAAATGAATTCAATTTGATTTTTCACATGTTGCAAATCAATGAAATCCTCCTTGGCCTTGATTAAATTTATATAATTTTTGTGACATTTTTTGTTCATATCATTGTGAATGCATGTTCTCTACCTTCTTATCAAATTCATTAAATTACAAGCATAACCTAATGACTGATTGTAATATCTATCTATGACAAAAGGTAGTTTGTTTTGTAGTTATGAGATCCACCAAACCGAAATGCTCTAGATCATGTTGTTGGTGTCTTTAGAAAGCTCTTGATGAGGTGGGGTGCATGGGCTTAGTTCCATGATGTTTGGACTTGTGGTGCAAAAGCTTTTTGAATAATGAACGATTTTTTCACTGAAAATTAAATTAAATTGTAGCTAAAAATTTCAGAGGAATTGGAATGTGCCTTCTGTGTTTTAGAAAGATCTTGATGAGCAAGATTCAATAAAATTTATTTGGTAAAATTTGGATTCAAAATGTGGGAGGTATTGATTTTTTAAAAAATTCCACTAAAAATTCAAATAAATTCCAAAAAAACTAGGTTTTGGAAGGAAAAAATAGCTGAAGATGTGGTAACACTTGGGCCAATGGCACAAGCCACATTAGTCAATCACTAAAACACAGTTCACCTTGAACCTATTGTGAAATCTTTATAGGCCTTGAAGAAGGGTGTGTTAAATTATTCACATTTTTTGTAAATAAACATAGGCTTGTTGGAAAACTAATGATTAAACGTTTATGCTCACCAAGTTCCAAACTCCGCATTATGATGATAATTGGAACATCCATCCCCAAAGTTACTAAATCTAAATTGGATCACCAATAGACCATTTCTATCTCTAACAATTATATTTTTCCAATAGGAAATTCAATGATGTTGAAATTTTGTGAAAAGATGTTCTAGGTATTAATCTAATACTATCTCAAAATTCACAAGAATCCTTTGTTGCAGTTAGGAGATCTCAAATTCAAAATGAAAAGTTCAAATATTACTTTTGAGGAAAAAACTTATTTGATTTGTAATTTTTTTTTTCATTTCCTAAAACACTAAACATTCTACCATGCTCAATCCAAAGATTTTGGGCTTGCATTCACAATGCCTGCATTTGATGAATGCAAAAACTTCATGTTGTTTCTAAATTTTCTACCTTTGTCAAATGTTTAATTTCAAACTCTTGATGATCCTTTAAACTTTTTCCTATAACCTAAATGAATTCCTTACAAATGTAACAAATTTGTTCATCACTAATAGTTCATGTGTTTGTTTTTTTGCAAGAATGATGGAAAGACAATGCAACTGATGCAAATGCAAAACTTCATGATGATTCAACTTAACACTTGTTGTTATTTTATGTGCCTTGGTTGGTGATGTCAATAGGACATTGAATTTTCATTTTTAAGAGATTTTTATGATCCTCAAATAACTTACCACAATGTTACCATTGTTAATAACACTATGAAAAATCCCATTTGTTGAAACCACATTACTTTGCAACTAAAGTTCAAAAAACAACTCATGTACAACTATTGTGCAATTATCCTTAAATAAATGTGGGGTATTAATAAATAAATTGTCACGTCAAAAAATCAATTAGTTGTATTATATTTGCAAGTGAGTTGAAAACGGGTTTTTTATATGATAATTTATATACATCATACATACATATGTAGTTAACCATGTTTGATTTTTCTAGGAGTTGCATTTGTAGTTTCATGTGGCAACTAATTTAGAACTATTGTAAATGCGTCATTAAAGCAACAACTATGTTGCAATTAATGTACAATGTACATATATGCAATCATGTCACGTGTTCACATTTCCACCATCCCTTATGGAATACATTTGTAACTAATTTTTGACTATGATTCCTAGTAATACAATTAGTACAGTCACTAATGCGCCACTAGTAAAGTATTATTATTTAACTATGTTATGACTATATGCAACTACTTATAATTTAATAAAGATACATATTCATATGTAATGTTTTATAAAAAATATTGTTTCAATAATTTGATTATTAAATATTAATTATGTTTAATACGCTTACTTATTATGAACTTATTGATTATACTAAATAACTGACTATTAATATAAATAAATAAGTGTAATTCATATATTTATTTTACATTAAATAAAAATATAATTATTCATTAACTAATAATTAAATAAATATTTGTCCAAGTTGGGGATATTTCATAATGAATTAGATCGATTATTTAAAATAATGATTAATTCATAAATAATTACCAAATCATTAATTATCTAAATTCATTATCTAATTAAATATTTGGATACATATAATTAATTTAGATGTGAAATTAAAAACAATGTGTATATTATATTAAAAATTCAATTCAATGTACATATGGATATGACTATTTATATTTTCATGTTTTCAACCCAAATTCATTTTTAATATTGTATTTAGTAATTAATTATTTTTCAATAATTAATAATTAATTTAACTAATTATTAATAACTAATTATTTGAAGTAGAATAATTAATTTATATAATTAGGTCATTAATGAATTAATTAAAATAATTAATTCACATATCTAATTATCATATAATCATTAATTTAATTGTATAAGTTACATAATGAAAAACAAGCATAAAACATGTGGAAAAATCTTTCTATAGTTGCAACTCAATTTGCAACTACGGAACAATCAAAAGATGTAACCAATATGTTTTTTCTTTGAATCCAATGTTACAAATTATATGAAGAAGACTTTTTTTCTATGTTTTCACATTAAAATACATTTACCATTTTGGGATGAGTTCAAAAAAACTTAACTTTAAAGGGAAAACATAAAATTTAAAAAAAAACCATGGCTATTCTTTACTTCATTTAATCTTGTGCTTTCCTATTTATTTAAACTTAAGATCTTATGTACTTATTTAAGTAAATAAGTAAGTAAGTAGGTCTTATTTTTGTACCTACTTATGTAGGTAGGTAATTAGGTCGTAAGTAAATATGTAAGTATGTAGGTCCTAAGACTTATCAACCTACCTACCTATAGTTATGTACGACCTACCTAATTATTTACATAATTTTTAATTTATTTTAGTTTATTCCATAATAATTAATATGCCATGTGGCAAAAAAAATTATTGTGCGATGTGTCACAATTTCAAACCATCATTAATAATCATAATGGATGATGGAAATCAATATTTTGAAAAGAATATAAATTTTATGTCTAAAATTATTCATAGTGCCAAATGTCATGGATGCCAATGCCATGGAATTCATTCATTTGAGTGTTCATCCATGTACCTAATTTTTAATTTAATTTCAGTTCATTCTTAGTTAACTTCTAGTTAATTTTTAATTCAGTTTCACTTAATTCATAGTTCACTTCTAGTTGATTTTTAATTAATTTTAGTTAAATCTTAGTTAAGTCCCAATTAAGTTCTAATTAATTCAAGGTTAATTGATAGTTAAGTCTTAATTAATTCATAATTAAATCATAATTAATTTTTAGTTCACTTTTAATTAAGTTTCAATTAACTCATAGTTGACTTTCAATTAGGGCTCAATGCACACATACAAGCTTCCTTGAGCTAGGTTCCCAAAAGGGTATAAATAAAAATGGGACCCCTAATTTCTTTCAGTTTGTTCAACACCAATTTTAAGCACAATCTTGCACCATAACCTTGTCATTTTCTTTTCTTTTCATGTTTATGTTTGCATATGTTAACATAGTAAAAATACATTTTCAAGTTTGTTTTGCACATATTGTGTTTTTGTTCTTAGTTCTTGTGTCCTTGTTTTCAATTTGCATAATCTTATCTTGTGCCTTGTTTGAAAGTTAGACATAAACCTTTCTTTTAGCCTTTGTTTTTGTGGATCTTCATGTCCTTGACATCACATGTTAAATTTTGATAGATGGATGATAATTAATGATGTCAACATGACATCATGGGTGTAATTACAATGGAGTTGCATAGTAATTGAAATGAATTGTTTTGACAAAGTTGCAATTGAATTGTAATGATTTGCACCATACATATGGTGAGTTGCAACTCTACAATTCATGCAACTTGTCCATTAACATTGATGCCATGTAAATACAATGAGTTGCAAATGTCCGATGCAACTCAAAAATTGAGATTAAGGCCAATTATAAAACACCCCTTTTTCTCATAGTGTAACAACATAAATAAAAGTGCCATGTATGCATGCCATGTAAACAATTTATAGACTCCATGTTCATTAGTGTGAATTATGATAATTATCATGGGCATTACTAATGGCATTATCAACATGTGTGAGTGATGCATTACAAATGTAAATTCCTTCCCACTTTTGAAGAGTAGGTGTAAGAACCATACTCATATGCTTCGGGATCTACATTTCATTAAATTCATGAAAATGTTCATTTTTCCTTTATGATGGGTAAATGCCATGGGTGGGGGAAATCTTCATAAGGAAGGACTTGTGATAGGCACCTTATTTTGGTAATCCCACCCACCCCCCCCGCAGGTTTTTACTAGCGTGGGGTGGGTTTTAGAAAAAAGGTGAGAACCGGTTAGGGTTTCAAGCTAGTTCTCATCTTGAATTCCCTTTTTGCAACCTATTTAGAGGTTTTCTTGGGCTGAGATCTACATTTTTGAAACCGTTTCACTTTACAATTAAAAAAAAAACCTTATTAACATATTAAAAGTTAGTAGGGTCAAGGTGTTAGGAGTCAATAAGTGTCATTTATTGTGGGAGTTGGTAGTGGTAGGTAGGGTTTTAAAAATAAAATAAATCATAGGTTTCCAATGGTGTTGCAAAGGCAAAATCGCCCTTTTTTTCCCTTTTCCTTTTTCATTCTCCATATCAAGCAAGGTGATTAGTAGCTCCAAAACATGCTTAAAGCTTAAGTTGTTTTTTTCTTGCTTAGTCATTGTAGTGATTAACATTAACTTGTGTTCTATTGGTATTCTAAGAAGCTTTGTCTCCTTGCTTTATTTCTGCTTGTTGACATCCTTGTTGTGTTCTAGTGGTGCTTATTGATGCTCATTGTTGTGGTTTGTTGGTGTTTGTCAAGGCTCCTTGTTACACTCTATTGGTTATTGTTAAAGCTCCTTGTTGCATTATGTTAGTGTTCATTGGTGCTCCTTGGTGTTTTATTGGTGCTCATCGGTGCCCCTTAATGTTCTGTTGATGTTTGTTGGCACTCCATGGTCCTTTGTTGGTGTTTGCCAATGCTCTTTGCTATGGTTTGTTGGTGCTCATTGGCACTTTGGGGTTCTTCACTATGATTTGTTGGTGTTCGTTAGTGTTCCTTGTTGAAGTCTATTGTATGGTGGTGTTCATCAACATGTAGGTGTTCCTCATTATGTTTTGTTGGTGTTCATTGATGTTCCTTGTTAAAATTTGTTATTTGTTGGTGTTCATCGATGCATAAGTGTTTGTGTTGTGCTTTGTTGGTGTTTTTGTTGAGGTTTGCTAGTGCTCATCAATGTTTTTTGTTGTGCTTTGTTGGTGCTTGTCAATGTTTCTTCTTGAGGTTTGTTGGTCCTCATTGATGCCTCACATTAGGTATTTTTTTGACCCTAATGTTCGTTGGTGCTCTTTGCTATGTTCTGTTGTTCTTTGTTTGCTCCTTGTTGTGCTCTGTTGGTGCTCGTTGGTTTCTAGACTAGTATTTCCTTCCTACCTTTTCTTTGCAAGTGTGCAAGTTGGAAATTGAAAGTTTTTTTTTTGATTACACATTGAAGATATTTAAATTTCTTTTTGTTTCATTTTATTTTTCTGAAATGCTAGTTTATTAATTAAGTTTTCTCATTTCCGTTGTATTGAAATGTGTGTTTTCAGTTTTTAAAAAATAAAATTAAACATATTGTATATATTTTGTCATGAGTAAGAATAAGTAGGCACTTGCAAAAAAAAATTCACATGAAAATTTTGAAACTTTCTTTTTAACACATCTTCTACTTCAATAATCATTTGATAATCCTTCAATAATCTTGTAATTTCTTGTAATTGCGTCAATTGTATTTTTTGTTTGATGTTTGGTGGGTATATTACTAATATTGCCTTAGTTGTTGTATTTTGTTTGCATTTAAAAAAAAACTGGGTATATTAAATAATTAAAATCAATACCCATAATTGTGGTAATTTATTTATTTATTTATAAATTTCCACCAATTTTTCTAAATTTTTTGAAGAAATTTAATCAAGTCAAAATGAAAATGTGATGAAAATTGATGATGAAAATGAAGGTCTAAATGAATGTAATATGGAAAATGAAAATTTTGATGAACTAGCTTTCAAATAAAATAAAGCACAACAAGATATGCTAATGAAGAAAGATAGGTTCCTAATGAAATGGAAAGAAATAGGTTGAAATATTACATGTGTTCAAAGAAAAATATTGAGAGGTTAAAATTTGTTGGGCCTTTTATTGTGTAAATGATGATAAAGAAATTGATCTTGGAAATATTCAAGTCATGAGATTTTTTTTTGTTATGTTAGTCATGTGCATGCTCTTAATCCGAACATTAAAGGAAAATAAAATTAATAACATATTATAAACCATATGGTATAACAACTATGAAAAAACATGTGGATAGTGATCATGCAACAATTGACAAAAAAATTGAGGAAGAAGTAAATGTTGTAATAAAAGAACTTTTAAAGAAATAACCAACTAAAGATAAAATGTTGCAAGAAGTGTAATATTTATTTATTTATTTATTTTGGTCAAGGATCCTTTTAAAAATAATAACAAACAATATAAAGAGTTTTTGCAAGACTTAGGTTTCTCAATTATAAAATCAACTACCTTTGCAGTTTGTGGAAAATGTTTGATTGAAACATTTAATTTTATATCTATGTCTTCAAGTTGTCTTCCTTTCTAGAAAACAAAAAAATAATGAAATATTACTTAAATTGGTGGAGAAAACAAAACAAGTATATGTTTTACCAGAATTGGGAGACTATATATCTACAATATCAAGTTTTGGATGTTTAAGGGAACACATGATATTTTTGCCCTAGTGATTAAGTTTTTAGGTTTTGATTGGTAGCTTAAATAAGTGACTATTGGGTTGTTTGAAGTAATAGAAATTATTAGACAAGCCTTGGTTATGAATCTAACAAAATTGTTTGATCAATAGAGGTTGAGAAATTGTTTTATTGCATATGTGAAAAATGAAAGGTCAAATTTAAATTTAATGACAATTGCCTTAAAATCAATTGTCAAATGTGAAATTTTTGGTTTAAATGAAAGTTTTTAGGGCACTTGTTTTGGCCATGCTTTTTAAAAAACATTTCAATATGCTATAACTGATGAAAAGGTTTGCAAAAACCTTTGGTTTATATCAAGTCCACCTAATTAAATTTGTGAAAATGTATAATTTTGTTTAAAAAATCAAGAAAGGGTAGACATTAATGGATTTATGCATGTTTAAATTCTAACATTTTCCCTGGAAAGTTGAATATTCCAGTGAAGACAAGATGAATTTTTTAATCTTGTACAAATTATTTTTCTTCTTTTTTTATTTAAATTTTTTGGTTATTGAAATGTGTTGCTTTGAAAGATATTTAACATTTGATTACTTGTTGTAAGTTTGCAAGTAAAATCATTATGTTCCAAGAGGCCTTAAAATTCAAGGATGCTATCATCCTTTGTTACAACAAGTAGAATATTGTTAGAATTAATGGTAGGGTGCACTCTCTTTTTATTTGTCAAATATCTCAAATAAGTGTTGAATATTTTTTTTCTCATGTTGTGAGTGCATGTGTTTTGAACTAGTCTAGTAGCCATTGGTTACTATTTGATGCATTGCAATCTACCATTACCATGTGTTTAAAAACTGGGGAAGAAGTTATAAACCTACCTCCCCAAGTAAATTTGATTGATGATGATTTTGAAATTGCTTTTGAATTATCTTTGTTTGTTACCAATATTAAGGAGGTTTGTGGTGTTTTAGAATCATTCCTTTCTTTTTAAAGAAGATTTGAAGAGAAAAAAATTCATAACATGCCATGTTTAATTCTAGACCCCAAAGTCAAAAGCCTTTGCTTAGTTTCTTTGTTTATTGGTTGTGAAGAAGGGGTAAATATTGTTGAAGAATATCATAAATGAACATTATATCCTATTCTTTTAAAATGTTATCATTATTTACAACCAATTCTAAGTTGGTTGTGTAGATCAAACAACAAATGCAAATTGTGATCTAAATACGTTTGAACAAACTCCCAACCTAAGTGAACTAGTGAGAGAACTTATGACCAAGGAAATGTTGATTTTCAAACGTTACCAAATGGATTCCAAGGATATGAAGTGCCCTCTACAATGGTGGGCAAAACATGAAACCATGTTTCCTATTGTTGTTTTTTTGGTATGCTAAATCCTAGGGATTGTTGTGTAACAAATTGAGACTCAAAGGATTTTTTCATTGGCAAGGATATTTACAAACTTGAGAAGATGTTATTTATAATTGGAAAATTTAGAAAAGTTAATATTTGTGAACAAAAACTAGCCAAATGACCTTAGAATTGATTGTAAACCACCTTCCAATTTAATAGAGCTAATTGAAAGGGATTTAGATTTTTGAGGATGAGTTAGAAAATTTTGAAGGTTCTTTTGAACTTGATGAACTTTTGGACTTGTAAACTTTTTGCATAATTTATGTAATATGTATTTATTTTTTTTGGGAAAAAAATAATTGAAATGAACTTTTGAACTTCTAAATTTTTTGTAGATTTTTGTTTTGTTTTGAATAAACAGAATTTTTGATACCCATTGTCTAAGAGCCATGTTTGAGAACTGGCTGATATGAACTGTTTGAGAACCAGCACTTTGAAACCTGGCTGAATTTTTGTTTAAAGTTTTTGAAAACCTCCCCAGGTCTGTTAAACAAATTAAAAAAAAGAAAAAACCAAGCCGGGTATCACAAAAGCTCCTGAAACCCGGACCCGGTGGGTCTCTGAAAAAACTGAGACCCACCCAACACTGGGGTTCTACCCTACCCTTAAGCTTCATGAGCTCTCTATTGTGCAAGAAAATCCAAAACACCTAGTTGAGGGGAAGCACATTTAGAGCTCATTTCAGAAAGGTGACACAGTAACCAGAAGGGCATTGTGAGTCAATGGCATTACATACACTACGTGACACTAGGGGGGCACAAAGGTTTTAATTCATTTGGGTGTTTGGAATTAAGATCTCATGCATCTGTGATCTGATCACCTTATTTAGCACATGGTTGCCCTTACTATTCAAGAAGAGAGAAGGTTATCAGTTAGTTTGTTGTGAATGAGGTGGTTCTTAAATTGGTGTTGGCTTTAAAAGGGGAAAAAGAGAAAAAGAGAATTGAAGTTCGTCCCAAAGTTCAATGATTTGATCACTTGGATCATAATGTGGACCCAACAAATCCTTTCCAAAACACAAAATGCACCCTTCCTTGGTCATTGGAACAAACAACAAAGGGGTGTGTTTTCCACATAGGAAAAGTGTTTAATTTTTGGTCCATTTTGTGATGTAGCCAAAAGTGACAATCATCCATAGTAAGATTTAGCCAAATTTGGCTCTGAACGAGACATGGAAGTTAAAAAAAATTTAAACACCCTTCTATATTTTTGGCTAATCTATTGAAAACCCAAATACAGAATTTTTTTACTGATTGAGAATGCTAATTAATTTTCACATTTCACATTTTAAATTTCCCTTCTTGGCAAAATTTCCCCAGAAAAAAAAAAGGCTGCATAGTCTTTGTGTGTTTAGGTCACTAATTTTATTTTTAATGAATTTTGTGATGTAGCTAAAGTGGCGATTATCGATAGGAAGGTTTTAACCAAATCTGGCTATAAACCAAATAGATATGAAAGGTCAAAATTTTGGTCATCCTTCTATATTTTGGGTTTCTTGATAGAACCTTCAACTGATATCCAAATATAGAAAATTGGCTATTTTTGCTATTTTTCTTCTGGGCAATTGAAACTCCCAAAAAATCAACTTCATTTTCAAATTTTGCAGTTGGTCATGGGCCATGTGACAAGAATCCCAACAATAGTGTAAATCCAACAGTGATAAGCCTGATGCAATTCAGCCTGGTGGGTGGGTCCCTTCCACTTTGTTCTTTTCTGATTTGAATGAGAGGAGGTGAGGACCAGCTTCTAGACTTGTTTTGTTAGTCTGGAATCTGCATTGCACTCTAGTGTATAACTTTGGTTTTGTTTTTTTTTTCTTCCTTTGTGCAGAAGGCCTGCTAAAAAAAGAAAAGAAAAAAAGAAAGAAAAAGGAAGTATAACGTTGTTGATGAGAAAATAATGGTCTTATTGAGTGTTTATTTATTTATTTATTTATTTTTCAAATTTCAGATGTTACATCATTGGCTAGCATTGCAAGCGAAGTTTAGCCTTAAATGGTGACATGTTTCTAGAATCTGTCTAAATGTTTAAACACTAAAAAACATTAGTTAAGAAACTGTGACAAAACTAAAAAACAGAGTCCAAATGAGGCTATTTTTTCATTTTGCGTAAGATAATTGTTTTTTTTGAAATTTGAGGATTTTTTTCAGAAAAAATGAGAAAAATTGTGATATAATATTCCATTTAAAAAAATTATTTATCTGATTTTGGTGAAAATTTGCACAGAAAAAAGGCTGCTCCCACTGTTACAAACTAGGCTTTTTTTAAAGCTTGAGACTGGCTACAGGCTGTAGGAAGCTAAATTTGCAAAAATCAGAAAGAAAAAAAAAGCGCCATATCTGGTTATTTAAAAAACCTGAAAGAAGAACTGTCCAGTTTCATGAAAGGACTGGCAAAGAAAACTGGTGAGGTTGTTTAAAGGGCAATTATTTAACTCTTTAAAAAATTTGAGAACCCTAAACCCTACTCCTACATCAGATCCAGGTATTTGATTTTCTTAGAACCGCCCTGATACCCAAGGGGCAGTTCCTAATACCTGCCCAGCACTGGTAGCTAGCTGCTATGCTTTTACGAAGAACCTCTCATTCTGGTTTTTTGAAGAAGTTGGGATTGTCTTGGTTTTGATTCCAATTCCACACATAAACAGAAGTTTAAGAATCTGGTTTCAGGTCGTGTTCTGTGAAACCATAACACTCAGTTCTAATTGTTCAGCCCCAATTTAGATTCAATTCTTACTTACAAACCAGGACTGCAATTGTTAACTAAAGTTGTTGTTATTTTAAAAAACATGCATTATTACAAAAAGTGAGTGCAGTTCACTAGTCCCCGTTCACTAAAGTAATGAATTCATTGCATTCTCATCAAGTCCCTATTCATTCAAAATCTAGTGAAATCTTTTGATGTAAAGAGATACCATTTGTTGTAATACATTGATTTTGGTTCAATACATAAATAAAACTGATAATCAGGTTACAATTCTACACACCAAAATATGGGGCCACAATGAACCAGAACCCACCAGCACACCATCCACTGGATGCCTGTTATTACTTAGTTTGTGGAGAAACCTGAACTGAGTTAATATTTGGTTTCCCCTTGGTAACCCAATTCTGTGGCAAATAGGTCTCGTGTGTAGGTAGATAGGTAGAAAAATAGGTAACTACTAGGTACGTAGATGGTTTACACATAAGTAAGGCTGTTTTTACTACCTACCTACTAACAACCTGCTTGCGAGTTGTTAGTAGGTAGGTAGAAAAAACCAGCAACCCAGTTAGTTAGGGAACTGAATCTCAACGGAAAATTGTTTCATGATCACTTACCATTCATCCTTCAGGTGTGCTGATGGGTGCTAGTTCACCATGGCCCCAATCCGGCTACCTGCCAAACATTGGTTGTTGCCTTCTATCCTTAGTTAATTTGAGCTACTGACTTACCTGTTTTTTTTTCTCCCTAGGTTAAAAATTAGTCTAGGTTAGGTTATGGGGGCAATAATTTCCCTAGTTGGAGCCAGTAATTGAATGCCACGTCAGCAAACTTGAACAAAACCTCCATGGAGATCGTTTTAATGTTACAAGAGAGGAGATGCTTTTGAAATACATAACCCATACCCCTTATTTGGGCTTCCAAGATTGTTTTCTCTCATCCAAGGTGATTTATTTATTGTTTCTCAACCCCACCCGTAGATATGAAATTTGGAACTGTAAAAGATGGGAGCGACTACCTTAGATAATACCACTTGGAGCAATCATGTTATCTAGCCAAATCAATAATAATAATAATAAAATAATAAAAAAATTAAAAAAAAATTCTGCAGTGATTTATGCAGGATTCAACATGCACATATTTTGGCCCAAAGGCCAAATTATTATCCCAAACAGGCATAAAATTCACTGTACTTCTTCTTCAAAAGCTACAATGCATTGGCCAATGGAGCTGATCTTAGTCAGCTGGGAAAGTCTTGGAAGTGTTTGAGTCACATATAACTACAACTACAACAATAAGTAGTAAGATGTGATTAAGCATTACTTCTTTGAAGGAAGCGAGTGAGCGGTGCTGAGAGCGTGACCCCTGCAAAAACATTTTTCGCATCTAAGTTTTTGGATTATTTAATTGTTTTGCAACCCCGCCACACATAAAACTGAAACTGACGCTGCACACAGGTGGGGGGACTACTAATAGCAAACCACTTGGACCAATCATCATGATGATCAGCTAATCACGAAACATGGAGTAGCAGTGAGTGAGATCATATTCATTACACTCTTCTCCTGCACGTGCACAGCTTTGCTCTGGCTTGTGCCAGCCTAATCAAACTCTGCAAAACATGCAGGAGCAAAACCATTTTCCTGAGCTAAACCAGCATATGTTTGGCTTGCCAAAAGAATTCAGCGAGAGGTAAAACAACAATTGTGAGTTGGATTAAGAATGTGATTTGTTTCATCAAAAGTTACGAAGCTCCCACAATTAGAAGTCATTCAAGGGTGATGAAAATTTCGAATTCTTCATCACAATTCTTGATATCAAGCTTGAGGTTCAATGCAAATGACAAACTCATAGGTTAGGTATTGCAGTTATAGAAGGGGAAGTTTTGATCCCTAGCCTGCTCGACTGGGGGATTCACCCAAGTAGTCAAGCCAATAGTCCGTAAGATTCTCCTGACTTTGTTCATTGGGCACAAAGTAGCGGCAGCAATGGTGATGGGCAAAAGTAATGGTGGCCAATGCGACCCCCGTGAGAGCGTTTAGCTGCCCCCCCCCCCAGCCCAATATTATAAGCAAACTTGTTTTGTCAGGTAATGTCCCATGTCCAAAACTCGGAACAACTTCCAAACCATATTTAGAGCATAGACTCAAAGAAGAAGGAGACTCAATAGCTGGCTTTTCCCAAAAGCTAGCTACTTAAATAGGCGGAAAGAAAGAAAGAAAGAAAGATTGTTGGTGATGATAAATGGACGGAGGGGTAAGGGGGGTGGAGAGCCAAGCCAAACCGAATCGAAGGAGCCAAAAAAAACGGAGAGATTTTATTACGTAACAAGTTGCTAGTGATTGACAAAATATGAGATTCTAAATGTCTTGGTGTGTAGGGACATGCGTTGTGTGGAGCTTTGGTAATAATATGCACCCAAAGAAACCTTTGTACGAATCCCCATCCCCTCATCGAGAATAATACAACATAAGCAAAACAAAACACAAGCCATTACCTATGTTTTACACAACCTACTCACCCTTAGAAAGAAATGCACTACTATAACAAACAAAAGGGAATACCACCGTAAAACAAAATTTGAAAAAAAGAAACTTTGATTTATATTTTTTTATTGTATATACGATGAAAGGAATGTGTACAATATGTACAACGGTTTAAAACTTACCGGAGTAAATGAGAGTGCGATGATGGCTTTACAAATGTATCTTGAAGCTATAAGCTACATCCACCAACATGGGTGAAAAAAAAAAAACCCTTCATCAAAGTTGTTTTGAAGTGATAGGCACGAAGATACATGACGATAATCTGACTATACTTTGTGTAAGGAGGGGCAAAAAGCTGATTCTGAATGTCTTGGACCATTATGGACAAGCTTTCTAAACTTCAAGAATAGTGCTAGGGATCTGAAAGGATATCCTAATCCTCTCCTCGTACCTATGTTAAACCTCTTCAAAACATAACTCCATAGATTTTATTTGAAAAAATAAAATGTTTTTGAAGTAGGTGAATATGGAGGAGACCCAACCTTGAATTCTTCCTCTTGATACTAACAAAAAAGAGACCATTATATGAAGAGATGAAATAAATTAAAAATGTATAAAGGAAACTTAAAGGATTGAAAAAAAAGAAAAGAAAACCAACCCATCAATAGATCATCAATTGAAATAAACCTTGGCAATGATTTCCATTAAGTTCCTTAAGGAATTGAGAGGGAGATGGGAGACCTCGAAAAACCTAACCTTACAAGAAGGTGTTTGCAAAGAAGATTTTAATTTTGTGCTACAGTTGAATGCCCGCTTCTCAAGCAAGTGTTGTTTGTGCCATTTTGATAACTGATGACCGACACATGTTGCTTGTTGTCGAGATCTTTCCAGCATGTTAGATGCTTTGTCGCACCTGTAGCTTATCCCAAGTGGGTAGAGATTGAGAAAAAAATAGTTTAAACTTGTAAGTACTTTATCTACTTATGCAACCAACCCAAATAATTGGGCAAGTAAAGCATGAAAGAAGTTACTTCAGATCCACAAACGACCCCAAAAACACAAATTCACTCAAATAATTATCCTTGCCAAGGAGAAATGAAATTGGATACTATAAAAGAAAAAAAAAAGATTAATTGTGTAATATGTTCTTCAAGGAAAATAATAATAATAAAATACTAGAGTGAGACCCTTAATTCGCTCCTACATTCAAGGATGTTTGCCCAAACTATTTTCATTTGAAATGTTGGCCTAAATTTAGGTTTAATCAAATTCCCCATGAGACTCATGACCCCCCTACACCCCTCCAACCTAAAATGTTGGCCTAAAGTTAGGTATAATCTAAGGGGGAACTGCTAGTTGAATACCTACATATTTGGATGGGAGACCCATTAGTTAATATGAATTTCTTCTTAATTTTATAGGGTAGGATTTGAAGAAGAAATGTTGTAGGTGATTGACTTGGGGGGGGGGCGGGGTGGTGCGCTTTGCTGGCTTTTTTTGTTGGGTATGGGGTTGTAATATGTCAGCTTGGCTGATGATTGCATGGAACATTTACACAACAACAATCCTAACTTAAGTATGTTCGGAAGTGTGTGTCTCCTAACTTAAGTATGTTCCCGAAGGGTGTGTCTCCCCTAACTTTAAGTATGTTTGGAAGTGTGTGTTTCCTTATAACTTCAAGTAAGTTGGGGAAGTGTGTGTGTCTCCTCCGAGATTGCAAAGAGATACATAAATTGGTACACAACAAAAAAAAAGAAGAACATTGATGGGCTTGCTGGCAAATAACATGTCATAAATGCTCACCTCTCCCCCCTCCCACAAACCTTTCTTTCTTTCTTTATGAAATGAACTTTATTTAGGGGTTTGCTGGAGGCTGATTAGTAGCTGCCAAATAGGTAGCAACTAGCAACTTAACTTATCCAATGCCTCCCATCCCTCTAACCTTGGCATCATTCTAAACTTTAGAAGTGTGTATACCATGCTTGGCTAGCTAAAATCATGGTCCTTGAGTCCAAATTTAATATATCCCAGGTTATATATATAGCCACTAATAATAAGAAGCCTCACTTGAGAAGGTGAAGTTAGCAGCAAAAATAGTTCGGGCAATCACTACTAAATGTGTTGGCCACAATGGCCATGGCAGCTGCTATCTCTCCCTCAATAGCCATCACACTCTTTTACGACACCCATGGGACCTTTTTCTTTATTTAAAAAAAAATTCATCACATGGGAACTCAAATGATGAAGGGCAATGAATGAAACCAAGGGTGGTGAAACGGCAATGACTTTGGCCACCATGGATGGTTCTAGGGGGTTCAAAAGGAAGGGGAAAAGACCCCCCCAAAAAAAAAAAAGGTAAAAAATGGTCCCATGGGTGTTGTGGAAGGGTGCCTTGGCTATTGGTGCAGGGACAGCAGCTGCCATGGCTATTGTGGCCAGTGCATTTTCATAGTGATCACCCAAACTATGTTATGTTCTCCCCCCTTCACCCCGGTGGTTTCATAACAAGCTTTAATTGGGGTAAATAAAAAACCAAAGAAATATGAACTTTCACAGGCAAAAAAGTAACAAGTTCAATCCATCTTTATTTTGAAAAAAGAGACAGAAAAAAGGATGAAGCCCACTTTTGCCCCTTTTTAAATATGTTATATGTATATTATATATATGTACATACACAATATATACACACATATACATGGGGAGTCAATGAGAACTCAAGTAAAGATACAAAATATAGCACTCAATAAATTGCCCCAAAAAAAAAAACCAATTGTTTGGAATATAAACGGGTTTTGAAAAATTAATTTGCCCCCCTCCTTCCAAGAGAGAGAGAGAGAAAGTCCTTGGGGGAACAAATTGGCCAACTGTGTTAGTGTGGGATTTTCCGGTTGTTAGAAATGTTCACCTTCTTCAAAACTGGAGGGAGTAGTAGAAGACTTGGCCAACCACACTAGTGGAGGAAGTTATAGTTGTTCAAAATGTCCTTCTTCTTCCAAATTGGAGGGAGTGGAAGAATTGGCCAACCATGTTAGTGGGGGGATGTTATGGTAGTTAGAAACATCCATCCTCTTCCAAATTGGAGGGAGTAGTGGAAGACTTGGCCAACCATGTTAGTGGGGGTTGTTATGGTAGTTAGAAACGTCCATCTTCTTCCAAATATGAGGGAGTGAAGACTTGGCCAACCATGTGTTAATGGGGGCATATTACGATAGTTAGAAACATCCATCTTCTTCCAAATTGAAGGAAAGTGGGAGAATTGGCCAGCCAACCATGTTAGAGGGAAATGCTATGGTTGTTAGAAACATGCCTCTTCTTCCAATTTGGAGGTAGTCCTTGTTGTCCCAACTAATTGATGACAAGTCAAGAGATATGAAGATAGGGTTGGTGGGAGGGAAGAATTTGTCATTGTTCTCATTATCGATCTCATATCACTTTTGTCACAAATAGGCCTTGTCACAAGTAGGCCAATGTCCCTCCGAGAAGGTGACATACAATACAATTAGTGGGCAAGTTTATTAGAGAACTCAGTTCTAAGTGTCATCGGTGAGGGTGAACTAGCACCCATGTTGGTACTTTCACCTCTTTGAGTAAGGCCTCTTAGTGACCATAAAGCACTGCCTGGATTTTTCCTTTGTATTTTCAGCTCACTTGCCTGCTTGAGTATAGGCCCTTCCGTGATTTTCGACCTGTTCCCTCGGCCTACCGGCCTCGGGCACAGATCTCAAATCATCATGGAAGGGCTTGTACTCAGGCTCTTCTCCTATACATATTAAGCCCAAAAAATGATAGATTTGTACCCACTCAGAGACCTTCATTTAATCTAAGCAATTTTTTTGGGGGTAATATTTGGAAATAATTTAAATGGATTTTGGTATTTTTACCATGGTAACAACATGGGTGTTTGGTTCACCGAAGGCCTAAGCTATGGTTTATTCAGTCACCCAGATAACTTTTTATACCTCCTCTTTTGGTCACCATCTTCTTCTTGGGGCCACCTTGAGGAGAAAGGCACAAGGCCCATTTGTTCTCACCCAAACCATTAATTAATACGTAGAGTGACAATGGAGAAAAGAGAGAAATAATTAGAAGATCCCTAAGTAGACCTTGTTTATATTATAAGTACGGGAGTTATATGGGTTATGGGCCAATGGCCAGGTGATGATGAACAGCTTATGAACACCGATGTCTAACTTTATCATTTGTTGCTAGGTGGAAGGTGTACATTTTAGAGAATGAAATTTTAGTACCCATCTATGTTGATTCCGTCCCATCCTTTTGATCCTCCTTTTGGGTTAATCGTACTTGGTGGAGGTTTCTTAAGGGGCTTTACAGGATTGTGAAAAGCGAGTGTTAACGAGACAATGACAAAAAAATTGTAACATCATTTAACTAACGACAAATTTAAAAAAAAAAAAGAGAACTTAAGCTCAAAAAAAAGAGAACTTAAGCTCGATTTTGGTTCATGGGACACATTTTTAGTTGAGTGTGGTAGTCCTTTAGTCACTTATCTACTCTGATCTCGAAACCCTAAATCTATTCAAGATCGATAGCCAAAACAAACAAGAGCAACAAAAACTGACATCCCACACTACTTCGGTGGGATTAATTTTTTTTTTGGGGGGGGGGGGGGGGGGTGTTTGTGATTTTACCTTGGTTCCAAAGTGTAGTAGTGGGGCTACATTTCAAGGGCACAAGGTCTAAAAATTTGGGGGACTAATTTTTTACCCGTACATACAAGTCATTGGGCCAACAACTACCAACATCCTCTGATACCTCCAAAAGGTAAAGAGGTTCCGAGCATGACGGTGGTGGCATCTCTCCCATCTTGTCATATCGGCTGCACGACAACAAAACCAAGTCGTACAATACTGTCATGATATTTATGCATGTTCGCTCTGGCAGGTCCTATAGTCTGCAAAAAATGAGCCAGAAAAATTTACCCCTAAATTTTTATTTTAAAAAAAATATTTATTTATTTATTTACTTTTTCCGTGGCCACCACCACTAGTTATCTGAAAATATTATTTAATTTTTTTTACCATATTTAAAACCAAAAAATAAAATAAAATTCACCAATATTTTGCTACTACTTACAAAGAGTGGATTTCAACATTATTTCAGTTGACATTCTTGAGTGGAATGCACACCATTACTGTGCATTATGCTGGGAGAGTGGCAGTTATTGGATCAAGTGGACGGAATCGAGAATTTATTTTTGCCACGCATGACTTGAATTCTAGCGATAATTAGTTTAATTATTACGGACTTTGGAGACGTATTATCATGTTCATAATTGTAAATTATTATTTAAAAAATAACATTAAAGTTGAGTATAATAATATATAGTAGGAGGAAATTAAAAAAATAAAATGGCTATGTAGATCATATTGGGATGAAATAATGCCACCTGATTAGCCTCTCTAGTAGTCAGTTGCATATGCTTTTCGATCGAGAAAAAAAAGCAACAGTCGGATTCTATTAACCCGAAGGGCGAAGGGGGACTTCCAAGAGTTAAAAAAGGTGGGGCTCGAAAGCTTTTCGGTTGAAGACTTTGGCAGCAATTTTGGCTCCACGATAACAACTTCCTGGGGGAGTAAGGGCGGGGGTGTGCCGTGGGATGACTTAATTGGTTAATGACCGGCCAATGTATGATGCCATATTAATATTAATATTTTTTTGGGTGGGAAGACCAGCTGCTGCTCTTTTTATTTCCCTTGGTTCAAACTCCTTTCCCCGAGTCCTTTTGGAGGAGGACAGTTTATAAAGGGGCGGTCCACAATGTATCGGCTTTCTGCTGCCGATCAAAATTTTTGATTGGACCACGCCCAAAATTCTGGTGGTCCTGGACATAGTGACAAAACTACTTTTTGTAAACATCACCAATCCGCCTGTCACGAAGACAAAAATTCTGTGATGCCGTGTGTGTGTGTTCTTTTTATTTCCCATCGTGTATACGGGTACGTACACTAGGGTATATTACGAAACAAATAGTTAGGATGGATAGCGTCATTCCGTTTGTTTGTTTGTTTGTTTGTTTGAGGTGAACTCTAATTTCATAGGGTCCGTCCGAACAATTATTAAATAAAGAATTTAGCCAATTTTTTGGGGGAGTTATCTTTGGACCCCAAAGGTGTTGTTTGTTGGTAGAAACTTCTTTTGGTTTTTATTTTTTCAGGTGGGCAACGAGGACCAACATTCTACCGAGTTCCGAGGGTGAAGTGAAGTGAAAATCTCAAACAACAATACGGACCTTATATAACACACACCCTCCATACCCTCCCCTTCCTAGAAACAAAGACTAGAGAAAATTAGCTACTATGGGAAGAAAAAATTAATTGAACGCCATGAATTCAAAGGCACAAGTTGGAAGTTCCGAAAATAACATTTGTTTTATGGGAAAATGGGGGCTCATTATATGTTGGATTTGAGGGGGATTGTAAACCCCTTAGACCATTCTTCACATGCCATAAATGTATTCCGTTGAAAATTTCTTGCCAAATGGGAGAAATAAGGGGTTTATCTTTATACAAAGAAGTGTTTTACACTAAGGTGATCAATGAAGGACTGGAATCTGATACCTAGTGCAAAAAAAGATGACCTACCTAAGGCTAACGGAACCACCCACCCCGATAGATGATATGGTAAAGCAAAGCTTATAAAGGACAAAGAGGATCTTTAGAACAAGGGCAAAAGGAGATGAAGTTCCGGAGTGAGTGAGTGAGCAAGTTCATTTGGGTAGGTTGGTAGTTTGTGCATGCATCCAAATGATAGCAAACTCGAGAGAAGTTAGGGGGGAGAAATTCTTGGGACCAACAACATCCCTCCCCCTTGCCCCAAAATCCCAATCCATCCCACCACCCATGGCCCCCCCTCCCCACCCCCACCCTTTTTCCCCTTTGCCCCCAACTCCCCAAATTTAAAACGTCTTAAAAACATCAAAGTAGGATAACAAAGAATTTATTGAACGAATTTTTTTCACGTGCTGAGCGTGAAAATTAGAAACCCATGGTTCCTAAAAATAAGCCTTCAATTGGGAAATGGAATTAATGAGAAGAAGAAAAACAAAAAAACTCACATTCTAAGACCCCCCCCCCCCCCCCCCCCCCCCCCCCC